>Ga0074197_1002895_pt1 | contig 11132 bp, 10 predicted proteins | sample EPASupsiteSAE305_FD_64526 | JGI IMG/M metagenome (GOLD analysis project Ga0074197, IMG submission 64526) | Bioremediated contaminated groundwater microbial communities from EPA Superfund site, New Mexico - SAE3-05 reassembly with SPADES | ecosystem: Environmental > Aquatic > Deep subsurface >...
AGTCGTAGTGCTAAGCTTCGTGTCTTTGAAATTAAGAGGGCATAATGGAAGATAAAAACGAACTACTTGACCAATATGATGCCGAACAGAAGGTTGAAAAGAACCTTGATTTTCGTTTTCTATTACTTGTGTACATGGCGATGTTCGTTGCTTTTTTGGTCATACTCCCTAAAATTTATATCAAAAATCAAATCTACTATATGAGTCGAGATATTAGTAAGCTGTATGGTGAGTACTCAATTCTTAAAGAAGAGAACCGCGTTTTAAAACAAAATTTGGAAAATATTCGTTTTAAAAACCAGATTTTAGACACCATCTATATCGAATAGTTTTAATCCCACTTAGGAGTTTTTATGCCACAAGAGATGCTATTTTTAGCCATTTTGGCAATATTTTGTATTGGTTTGTTTGTTTTTGGATTGTGGATTAAAGCCATTTTGAAAGAAAAGACATATGAGTTGGTCGACCTTAGGGCTAAAAATGAACAATTAAGTTCTGAAAATTTAGCGCTTAATATGCAAAGTGCAAAACTTCAAGCAGAGCTGAATGCTCAAAAAGAGGGCAATCAAAAGCTCAAATTTGATCTTGAAGAGCAAAGTAAAAAATTAGAACTAAAACTCAATGCCATTATGGAACAGCATTTAGAAAAAAAGCTTCAAAAACTCGATGAAACATCGACAAAATCACTTGAAACACTTTTAAAACCTTTTAAAGAAAATCTTGATAACTTCAAAAAAAGTGTTGAAAATTCACAAGAAAACAGTACGAAAAAATTCGCTGAACTCTCAAAAGAGATTGAGTTGGTCGCAAGAGCAGGTATGAACATCTCTAAAGAGGCTGAAAATCTCACGAAAGCACTGAAGGGTAAAAAACAGAGTCAAGGTAGCTGGGGAGAGATGATTTTGGAGAGTGTTTTGGAGTATTCCGGTCTTATAAAAGGAGTCCACTACGAAACGCAAGAGAGCTATAAAGATGAAGAAGGGCGCATTAAACGTCCTGATGTTGTGATCAAACTTCCACAAGATCGCACTATTATTATTGATTCTAAGGTGTCGCTCAACAGTTATGATGAGTTTATAAGAGCTGAGAGTGAAGAAGAAAAGCGTATTGCTTCAAAAACCCTTATGCAGGCTTTTCGTGAACATATTGATATCTTGGATAGCAAAGATTACGCTCACTACAAACAAGGGACTTTGCAGTATGTGTTTATGTTTGTTCCTATTGAAGGTGCATTTTCTGTTGCTATCAATGAAGACCCAAAACTCTATGAGTATGCCCTTCGTAAGCACATTGCCATTGTCAATCCTTCGACGTTAACAGTTTCACTGCGTACCATCTATCTTTACTGGCAAAGTGAACAGTCTAGTACTTTAGCAACAAAGCTTTTTGATGAAGCGGGGAAAATGTATGACAAAATGGTCGGTTTTGCTGAAAGCTTTAAACGAGTGGGTACACAGCTTCAAACCCTTAACAACAGCTATGAGAATGCTCAAAAACAGTTAACTGAAGGTACAGGTAACATCTTAGGTAGGGTTGAAAATTTGAAACGTTTAGGAGCAAAAGCAACTAAAAATCTCAAAGATGCTAAGCTGGACTACCAAGACTTTAATACAGATATTGAAGAAGTAACTCTTTTAGAGGATAAAACAGAAGAATAACTTGATAACAGTGTTGATGATTTAGTCAAATCGTGTTACAATCCCTTTGTTTAAGGTATCTGTCGTTACACGCCTCTATGTTAGGAGAGTAGCTATGAAAAACACGAAACGATATACATTCACATTCAGCATTATAACCTTGATTATTGGGTTAGCAGGGTTTCTTTCTTTCTCTCTTATTGGGCATAATTATCTGCAAAGCTCCAAAAATTCTTACAGCATGATTCAAAAGCGTAATGCTGAAGTCCGAAAAAATATTATCGATACTATTTCTAATTCTCTGCAAAGAACTTCAGCACATTTAACGGTTCTCGTACACAGCCAACAAGATGATGACTTGTTTGCTTCAAAAGAAATCTTTACACGAATGATGTGGGAGATGCTGCTTTCCGATGATAAGATCGCTAGCATCTATATAGCTGACAAATTTGGCGATTTTTTTCAAGCAGGCGTACGCCAGATTTTGTCATGCGCACGATTGATAGAAGAGTAAAAAAACCTGTTGATGAATGGGCTTATAAAAATAACGATTTTGATACAGTGCGCCTTGAATATAAAGAAGCAACATACGACCCTCGTGAACGAACATGGTTTAAAGAGGCGACTTCTCATAAAAATTATTATTGGTCCGAACCATATGCTTTTGCTTCAACAAATGAGATTGGCATCACTGTGGCTTATCCTTTTTTCAATGAGTATGGAGAAAAGATAAAAGTAGCGGGTATTGACTTGACAATTGTTTCCATTACAAAATTACTGCAAGAACAAAGTAAAGTGATTGATGGACCTATTGTTATTGTAAATCCACATGGCGATGTAATAGCAAGCTCTTTGCCTTCCAAAGAGTCAAAGATAAAGATTGAGCAGCTTCCAAAAGAGATAAAAGCATCTTATGAGCAATTTTTAAATGGAACCAAACGTGGGCGTGTTCAAAATGCACATAATGAAAATTATCTTTTTGCTTTCTCAGAATTTCCTGCTGATTTTGGGAAACAGTGGTATATCGGAACGTATTTGGAAGAAAAAAAGGTGACACATGAGATAGATGAGATTGCGATTGAGACGATTTTTATTTCGCTTCTCATTATGGCGATGATCATTGTTGTGACATGGTTTGTACTAAGGCATATTATCATTCAGCCTGTGGATCTACTAAAAAACATGAGCGATAGTGTCGCCACAAAACAATACGACGCGGTTCATCATATCAAAACGCGTATCAAAGAATTTTATGCACTGAGCCATTCGATGGTGTTGATGGCACGTTCTATCAAAACGCATGAAAAAGCGCAAGAGAATTTGATGGAGTCTTTTATAAAACTGATCGCAAGTGCAATCGACGAAAAGTCACCTTATACGGGTGGACATTGTGAGAGAGTTCCTGAACTGGCTTCTATGTTAGCAGAAGAGGCGAATAAAAGTGAAGAGGGTATCTTTAAAAAGTTTCATTTCCGAAATGAGAATGCATGGCGAGAATTTCGTATAGCGGCTCTTTTGCATGATTGTGGCAAAGTGACAACACCAGAATATGTCGTCGATAAAGCAACCAAGTTAGAGAGCATTCATAACCGTATTCATGAGATTCGTACACGTTTTGAAGTGCTACTAAGAGATGCACAAATTGCTTATTTAGAGGGACTCTTAGAAGGGAAAGAGGATAAAGAACTATTACGACAAAGACGCATGGAGGCTGAAGCAAAACTGTTTGATGATTTTGCATTTTTAGCGGAGTGCAACATTGGTGGCGAATTTATGGATGCCAAAAAAATAGAACGTCTCAAAGAAATAGCTGCCATAACATGGACACGTCATTTTGATGATAGGCTTGGTATGAGCGAAGCTGAACATAAACGCCTTCAAGAGATTGATGCTAAACCTTTGCCGTGTCAAGAAAGACTTTTAGAAGATAAACCAGAACATTTGATTGTTCGTTCACATGAAATAGATGAACATATCTATTCAGAGCTTGGTATTACGATGAAAATTCCACACTATTACAATAATCTAGGTGAACTTTACAATCTTAGCATTACAAAAGGAACTCTTAACGATGAAGAGCGCTATAAGATCAATGAACATATCATCATGAGCATTCGTATGCTCTCTGAGCTACCTTTTATGGATAATCTTAAAAAAGTACCAGAATACGCCTGTGCGCATCATGAAACGATGAAAGGAACAGGTTACCCTAGAGGGCTTACTAAAGAGCAAATCTCGTTACCTGCGCGTATTATCGCTATCGCAGACATTTTTGAAGCACTTACGGCTAATGATCGCCCATACAAAAAAGCTAAAACCATTTCAGAGGCGATAAACATACTGTACTCGATGAAAAAAGATCAGCATATTGATGGCGATCTTTTTGAGCTTTTTTTAAAAAGTGGTGTTTATATGAAATACGCCCAAATGTACCTTAGCCCTGAACAGATAGACGAGGTGGATATAACACAATATCTCTAAACAGTTGTGTTAAAACACCTTACATTTTTTGTTTCATCTTGACACAAGTAACGAAGCGTTAGAATGTCAAAAAAAATGGAGACAAAAAATGTCTGAAAAACATTTTGAGCTTGACATTAAAGGGATGACATGCGCTGCATGTTCAGCGCGCATCGAACGAGTGCTAGGAAAACTTGATGGTGTTACAGCCAATGTCAACTTAGCGACCGAAAAAGCCTTTGTGAGTTCAAACAATCCTGCAATTGATCTTCCCGAAATTATTCAGAGTATCGAAAAGACAGGTTTTGGTGCAACAGAATCTGCCAAAGTTGACCAAAATCAAAAAAGCCTAGAAAAAGAGCAAGAGTATCAAAAGCTTCTCAAAGAATTCCTTCTCTCAGCACTCTTAACATTGCCTTTTTTAGTTGAAATGGTAGCAATGCTTTTGAATATTCATTTACATCTTTCCTCCCTTATCCAATTAGCATTTGCCACTATTGTGCAGTTTTACTGTGGTAGAAAATTTTATGTAGGTGCTCTTAAAAGCCTTAAAAGCGGAAGTGCCAATATGGATGTATTGGTTGTTCTTGGTACCAGTGCGGCGTACTTTTTAAGCCTATGTGTGATGCTTTTCAATTTACCATTGCATCTTTACTTTGAAGCTTCTGTTTCTGTTATAACCTTAGTGCTTTTAGGAAAACTATTAGAGGTAAGAGCAAAAGCAAAGACAGGTTTTGCCATTGCAAAATTACTGCATTTACAGCCTAAAAAAGCCTTTGTTGAACGAGATGGTAAGCTTGAAGAAGTTAGCATTGAAGCGCTAAAAGTTAATGATGTTTTTGTCGTTAAAGCAGGAGAAAGCATCCCCACGGATGGCATTGTTCTTGAGGGTGCAAGTATGGTCGATGAGTCGATGATGACAGGAGAGAGCCTGCCAGTGCTTAAATCGGTGGGAGATTCTATCGTTGGTGCGACAAAGAATGGCGATGGCATGCTCAAATGCCAAGCAACAAAAGTAGGAGCCGATACATTCTTAAGTGCCATTGTCAAACTCATAGAAGAAGCACAAGGTTCAAAAGCACCTATCCAACGCCTTGCCGATACGATTTCAGGCATCTTTGTACCGATTGTTGTGGGCATTGCTGTCATTACGTTTGGCATATGGTGGATGGTAGGGGGAAATTTTGAAGAAGCGATTATTAATGCTGTTTCTGTTTTGGTTATCGCGTGCCCATGTGCACTTGGTCTTGCGACACCTACTGCTATCATGGTAGGTGTTGGAAGAGGCGCTAGTGAGGGCATTCTCATTAAAAATGCTGAAGTATTGGAAAATGTGGGCAAAATCTCTGCAGTTGTCTTTGATAAAACAGGAACTTTGACATATGCAGACCCTCATGTTGTTGATACACTCATCGAAAAAAATAGTATGGATAAAGAGTCTTTTTTAGAACTCGCCGCAGCATTAGAAGAGGGTTCTAAACACCCTTTGGCAAAAGCAATTATAAAAGCGGCACCTACAACGTCTCGCTTGAGTGTACAAACGTTTCAGAACTATTCTGGGCTTGGTGTTTCAGGAGAGATTGATGGTGTGGTTTACTTCGCAGGTTCTCCTGCTTTCATTACGCAGTTTACATCATTGGAGCATTCAAGCAAAGCAAAGCTATTTTTAAATGAGGGCAACAGTATTGTAGCTCTTGCTACACATGAGGAGATTATAGGATATATCGCGTTAGCCGATACCATTAGAGAAAGTGCAAAAATAGCGGTTGAGAAGCTGCAAAATGATGGTATTGCCGTCTATATGCTCACAGGTGATAATGAGCGTTGTGCCCAAAAAGTAGCGCATGAGCTTGGCATTAAACATTTTTTTGCAGAAGTGTTACCTGATGGTAAGGCAGAAGCGATTAGCAAACTTAAAAATGAGGGAAAATTTGTCTGTATGGTGGGCGATGGCATCAACGATGCACCAGCCCTTGCTGTGGCTGATGTCGCAATCGCGATGTCCAATGGCTCCGATATAGCCGTTGAAAGCGCTGATCTGATCTTAATTGCAAATGATCCACTGTTTGTGGTCAATGCCATAGCACTCTCTCGTGCTACGATGTCAAAAATTAAGCAGAATCTCTTTTTAGCTTTTGTGTATAATACCTTAGCCATTCCACTCGCGTTTATGGGGATCTTAAACCCCATTGTTGCAGGTGGTGCGATGGCGATGAGTTCGGTTTCTGTGGTGAGTAACTCACTATTGTTAAGACGTTGGAAAATGAAAAAATAAAATCATAATTGTAAGGAAAAGAAATGGCAACCATTACGTTAGTTGTTAAGGGTATGAGTTGTATGGGATGTGTGAAGAGTGTCAAGGGTGTTTTAGAGGGTATTAAAGGGGTCAAAAGTGTGAATGTTGACCTTGCTAGTGGCAAAACAATCATTGAGTATGATGCGCCGATTGATATCAGTGTTTTTGAAAAAGCGATTGATGAAGCGGGTTTTGAAGTCGTTTCATAAGACTGCATCTAAAGTAGGGAGCCCTAAAATAGGGCTCTTTCAATATTACTTCTCAAATAAGATATGAATATACCGCTTAGACCATAATCCAAAGATAATAATCCACAAACCAGCAACCGTTAGAACAGCATGCAAGTAGCCAAACTGTGGGAAAATACCCGCAATAATACGAATAAGTGCCATGACCTGAATAAGCCCAAAAAGTGTTACAGCATAAGCATCTGCCTTAGGTGTTCGTCCTGAATGTCCTAAAATAACTCTGGTTCCAAAGCCAATGAGTACTGTCGTGAAATACCCTAGTGCCAAAGCATGCAACGGTGATTTTTCAAGATAAATCGTATGTCCTAAAAGCGCACTAAAATCTTGTACTACGAAAAGTCCAAAGCCAATAGGTGTCCACCAAATGGACAGAAAAAGCACCCATAAAATCGCAGGAGATTTGCGAAATGGTAAACGCCATTTCAAAAGCTCATACGTTATGATGCCAAAGAGCGCGCTATCTGCCACAAAAGCATTGATGCTTAACGCCTCTAAAACCACTTTTGCGATCAATGCTATAAAGACTAAAAGTAAAAAGTGTTTACTTTTGTTCATCGTATAGCCAACAATAGAATTGGACGCAAAAAATGGCATCATTTTTTGAGAAACAATTAAGACGATAAAGAACAGATAAAGATAAAAACTAATGCCTAATGCTACAGCATATGTCGAAATGAAGGCATCTGCTATAAAAAGTACTTGACCCACAGCTCCTAAAGCAAAAGATCTAAGCATCCATGTGGTATCGGTTTTGTTTGTCACTGTGCTTTTTGTTTGAAAATCTAGCAATAATAAGCATAGTTTGATATACCCCGCTAAAACAACAAGCATAGCTACAATCAGTGCCATCTCCGATAGAAAAGAAAGTGCGATAAAGAGCAATCCACCGCCATTCATAAGCCATGCTATAGGCATATACTCACTTTGCTTAGGAGCAGGGCGAGAAAGGTAACGTGGGAATGTTGTGAGCAAAAAACCAGCAAAAAACTGTGTAAAGACGATGAATGTCATCGCATAAGCGTGGTATAAACCCACACTGGCATTGAGACTGATAAGTCCTGCATAATGCAGACCTAAAAGTGAAACAAAAAGCACACCTTGCACCACACCCGCAAAAAAGAAAATGCGGTGTGGTTGTGCTTGAAGGTTTTGAAATGCCGTCGTTTTTGGTGGCGGCGGTGGGGTTAAACTACTGACAAAAACCACAACAACTAGCCCCTCTGTTGGCTGCATCGATAGCGGCATTTAACGCTTCGTCATAATTTGGTTCCTCAGTGATTTCAGGAACAACTTGTTTGTAAACGATTTTGCCATCTTTACTGATAACAAAGAGTGCTCTTGCACATAAACCTTCTAATGCACCATCACTGATGAGCATACCATAGGCACGTGCAAAGGCTTTATGTCTAAAATCACTCGCAACTGTTAGGTTCTCAATGCCTGCTACATTGCAGAACTTTGCCGCTGAAAAAGGCAAGTCCATTGAAATAACCGTTGTGTCGATATTTTCATGTTTCGCAACTTCTTGATTAAAACGTCTTGCTTCTGCGTCACAAACAGGTGTGTCAAGTGAAGGAACGGCGATGATGAGTTGTGCTTTATTGCCTTCACCACCAATGGTTTTATCTTGTAAGTCTGGTGTGACAACTTTTACGATAGGCGCATAATTGCCTACTTCTTGGAAGTTGCCTTCCAACTTTACGGGTGTGCCCTTAAGAGCGGTTTTGTCAATTTTTGCTGTAAACGTCATGAGTATCCTTTCAATTGTTTTATATGAGAGTCATTTTATCTCATTTAAAAATAAAAAACCTTGATCTACATCTAGGAATTTAATTATGTAGTTTATTAGTTTTTTGATATACTAGATCATACTGTATCGTACAAAATGATAGAAAAGCCCTTTTCTAGGAGTTTTATATGGAAACTTCACAAATCCTTCCGAACCGTTTAGTTCATTTTGATTCTTTTGAAGATTACTTTTGGAAACGTATATCAAAAAATTTTTTGATATTTAGTTGGTTTGGAGTTCTTCTTACCATTATCTATATTCCTTTTGATTATCAACTCCATGGCGATAGCCCAATTTTTCATTATATTTTAGGTGGACGAATGACCACTTTTTTCTTTGCTATTATGGTTGTCCTTGCCACGGCTCATCCTTTTTTTGAGCATCGAAATGTCCTAGGAATTACCACTTTTGGAACCATGGGGTTTAGTGCAGTGACTCTGACCTATCTTTTATTTGGAAATCCTATTCACTTTGTAGTGTATTCGTGGTTTTTTTATTTGATCGCAACGATGATGCTTACGCCATTAATTACAAAAAAAATCTTTTTCATTATGGAAGGGTATCAAGTTGCTTTTATGCTTGCTGTGATGATATGGACTAACCAAAAAGAAGAAGATATCGTTGTATTTCTCTCTTTGGCATTCCCTTTATTGGGGTATGTTTTTGCTGTTGTTTGGTTGAACCGTAAAAATGGCAAAGAAGCCTACAAAAATGCTTTGCAAAACCATGTTTTGATGTCCTTAGATAGTCTCTCTAACCTCTTAAATCGTCGTACATGGTATGAAGAGTCACGCCGTAAATGGAAAGTCGATAAAGGAAGTTCATTTTTGATGCTGGATGTAGACCATTTTAAAAGAGTCAATGATACGTATGGTCATGAATGTGGTGATATGGTCATCCAAACCGTTTCTAAAATTCTTTTAGATCAGACGCGAGAATATGACATCATCGGACGACTTGGAGGAGAAGAATTTGGTATTTTGCTACCTCAAACAACACTACTTGAAGCAAGAGAAATAGCAGAGCGCATACGTATAAAAATCGAAGAAACGACAATGCATTACAATACACAAGAGATTCGTGTTACCGTTAGTGTTGGTTTAATTCGTAACAGTGAAGAGATCGAAGATTTTAACACCTTAGTTGTTTTAGGAGATAAATGTTTGTATCAAGCAAAGTCTCAGGGGCGTAATCGTGTTATTTGTTATGAGGAAAACGACTTTGTCATTTAAAAAGATTATGCGCTATACTGCTTCTTAGTAAACCTATGAAGGAGTGTGTATGCAATATAAACTTATCACTGGACCAGATGACTCGACGTTTTGTGCGAGGGTAACGGAGTTTTTAAATAATGGCTGGAAACTACATGGAAGCCCATCAGTCACGTTTAATGGACAAACTGTCATCGCAGCGCAAGCGGTTGTAAAAGAGGATGATAAAGACGTTAAGGCGTGTGGATTTACGAAATAAGAGCTTTATATAAAGCTCTTATTAGTCTATGCTCTCAAAAAGCTCTGGTCTATACTCAAAATGCATGGTATCGTAGTGGTACCATCTACCACCCCATACAAAGCCATATTTTTCAAAAATATCGACGATCTCTTTAGGAAATTCATTGTGAAAATTGTGCGTTTTGTCCCATTGCCAGTAGCGTGAATATTTGGTATCAAGGTCGATGGCAATGCCGTAACTATGGGCACTTAAACGTTCTGTTTTTGCAATTTTACGAAAGTAGTAAGTACCATCGACTTTTTTGAGATACTTCATGAACTCTTCTGGTAGATTGTCTAACTCATCTGAGACTTTTTGAAGCTGGCGCGCAGCATTTTCGTTTTTGTTAAATTGCAGTTTTTTTCCACCGTGTTTTGGAAGCCAGTTCACCGTAGTTAGATTTTTTTCGATCTCATTTTTGTTGGAGCCATAGAGTTTTTTCAAAAAAGCATCATTGCGGAAACGTCCTGGATCATCGTTGAGTGCCGGATCTGTAATAGGTGCAAAAGCAGGATACACTTGGGCGAACATATCTTCAATGTCTGCATTTTCGAGCTTTTCGTCAAATGTTTTTACTTTTTTATCATCATAAGGAAGTGAGCTTCCATCCATAAAAAAGACGGTATTGTCTTTGATGACTTTGATGCTAGGGTATTTTTGAACAAGATTGTTGCTTTTAGGGTTTGCTGGTTTCACAGTTATGCCCTCAACACGATTGATGAGCAGTCCATTTTCAGGTACATTGGGCTGATTAGCACCCACATACAAGTCTGTAATAACCGCCTTACCGATAATGTTGCGTCCTTCATTGCCATTTTCCATCGTTCGTACACCCCAAACGTTGTGCATTACAAGAGGTTTGCCTTCAAATTCACCTGCATAAAGCATAATGTGACCTTTAAGATAGATGAGGCTTAAAAAGGCTATACCGTTTTTCAAAATCATGGCTTCTTTTTCCTTGGGTGTTAAATCTTTAAGGGAGATATACTCTCCAAAATTTTTTTGCGCAGCAGAGTTTCGTGGTATCCAAATACCAAAAGGGGAGAGAAAATCGCGCGTCATAGCGGAACAATCACGGTTAGCGAGGTATCCCCCCCAGCCGTATTTTTCGCCTAAAAGCTCATCGCCAATTTTACTAATGCTCTCTTTACTAAACGCTACAGGTACAGCTTGCGCAAAGCTTTTTGGAATGCGTAATTCTAACTTTTGAG
>Ga0074197_1002896_pt1 | contig 11130 bp, 10 predicted proteins | sample EPASupsiteSAE305_FD_64526 | JGI IMG/M metagenome (GOLD analysis project Ga0074197, IMG submission 64526) | Bioremediated contaminated groundwater microbial communities from EPA Superfund site, New Mexico - SAE3-05 reassembly with SPADES | ecosystem: Environmental > Aquatic > Deep subsurface >...
CATCGAGGATAACGATACGGACACCCTCTTCGCGTACCGCTTTAATGACTTCTTCTACCAAGGCTTCAAGAGCCGGTTTCAACGCACCTTTATAAGCCGTTGAAAACTCTTGATTGGTATAGAATGATTGGTAGCGCGGTGATTTTTTATCCCCGAACGATTTTAAGACTTCCAGTTTTTCACGAATGATAATCGGTGAAATCGCTTTCAGACGATTTGCATGAGAAGGGATCTCATCCAAGATGTTATGGGTTTCACCAAACCCGGTATTCAAGCTCATGACCACTTTTTCACGGATCGGATCGATCGGAGGATTGGTGACTTGTGCAAAGCGTTGTTTGAAATAATCGGAGAAATGACGCTGTACTGTACTAAATGCCGCCAGCGGAGTATCATCTCCCATTGATCCGACTGCTTCTTTGCCGTCACGCATCATCGGCTCGATCACTTGTTCAATCACCTCTTGGGTAATATTGAAATAGCGTTGACGCTCTACCAAATTGGAAGCATCGTACTCACAGCGGGTAACGTATTGTTCTTCTACATGCTCTTGGAGATAGATCATATGATCATTGAGCCATTTCATGTACGGATTAGAGGATTTGAGATATTGGTTAATATCTTCGTCTTTAAGGACTTTCCCGAATTTCAAATCCAAACCGATCATTTGACCCGATTGTAAACGTCCGCGTTCTTTGATTTGATCTTCTGGGATATCGATAACTCCGTATTCACTTGCGATAAGAAGCGTATCATCATTGGTAATAATGTATTTAGAAGGTCGAAGACCGTTACGGTCGAGTACACATCCGATATAGCGCCCGTCTGTCAGAGAGAATGCGGCAGGACCGTCCCATGCTTCGAAAACGGTAGAGTGGTATTCGTAAAATGCACGGAGCTGAGGATCCATATGAGGAGCATTTTGCCACGGAGCCGGTATAACCGCACGTGCCGCTTTAAAGAAATCCATTCCGTTGATGATCAAAAACTCGAAAAAGTTATCGGCACTCGCACTGTCCGATCCGCCCGGTTGGAGGATCGGTAAAAGTCGCGCGATCTCTTCGTCGGTAAACACTTCACTTTTAATCGATTCGGATTTGACCGCAACGTTAAAACGGTTGGCTTCGACCGAGTTGATCTCACCGTTGTGGGCAACCGCACGGAACGGTTGAGCCAAACGCCATTTTGGAAGGGTATTCGTCGAGAAACGTTGATGAAAAAGGGCAAAAGAGATTTTAAAATTTTCGTTTTGTAAATCAGTATAAAACTCTTTGATATGCGTCGGCATAATCAAACCTTTATACGAAACAACACTAGCCGACATGGAGGCAATGTAAAAATCCTGATCTTCTACGAGGGCATGCTCGATCTCTTTACGGCTAAGATACAACAACGCATCAAAACGCTGAGATGCCATTAATGAATTCGGGGTAATAAAAATATGGTGAATTTCCGGCAACGTTGTAAGTGCCTGTTCTCCAAGCGCATTGGTATCTACCGGTACAACACGGTCCAAAACCACTTTGAGGTCATTATCATTACAAATTTTTTCAAAACGCTCTAAATTTGAAGCATTACGGGTAAAGACCACTGCTACTGCATACATTTCAGGAAGTTCTACCCCTGCGTCTTGTGCAGCTCCTCGCATAAACTCATGCGGAAGAGATAAAAGCAATCCGCTTCCATCACCGGTTTTACCATCTGCAGCAACCGCTCCACGGTGCATCATTCGCTCTAACGCAGTAATCGCATTTTCTAAATTTTCATGCGAAGGACGGTTTTTGATATTTGCAATCAATCCAAATCCGCAGTTATCTTTAAATGATCGTAATAGGTCTTGGTATTCCACTCTAATCGTCACCTTTCACCAGAAAATTTCGGCAAATTGTTATTTTTTAATCTCTTTTTAAACATAAGTAGTTTAAAGAGGGATGAAATTTTCTTATTTTAGCGTCTACAAGGTTAAAAAAGGTTAAAATAATAAATAATTTTTGATGATTTAGAAAAAAATGTGTAGAGTAGAGCCAATAGTATGCAGGGATTCATTATCAAACTCACCCGAGTACGTGAAGAAGATATGATCGTCACCATAATAGCCGAGGAAAGCTTACAGACCCTTTATCGCTTTTACGGTGCTCGCCATAGCCCTATTAATATGGGCTTTAAAATCGACTTTGAAGCAGAGCATTCACTCAAATCTTCGATCTCCAGAATGAAAGATGTCATCCATCTGGGCTTTTCATGGATGGGTGAATATGAACGGCTCCGTCTGTGGCAGCAGTTTATCACCCTCTTTCATCCTCATCTCAAAGACTCCGAATCCATCGGAAATTTTTATTTTGATCTCTTAAACGAGGCCGCACTGCGATGGAAGGATCAAAATCCAAAACGGGTTGCCATCGAAATCTATGTTCGCCTTCTTGACTACGAGGGACGGCTACACCGTGAACCAAACTGCTTTTTTTGTGATCTTCCTATCGAGCATGAAATTTCATTGATACGGGCTTTTTTACCCGCTCATCCGAACTGTTCACACACTTTATCTATCAATCCAAAAGGGCTGGAATGGCTTTACAGCCACGCCTCGACTCTTTTTTTGGATGATCAGGAAATCGGGCGCTTATGGTATATACTGAATGAGGGATTATAGGACCATTTTTTGCTTGTTTATCCATATTCAGATAAAATGAGAAAACAATGCGTCAACATAAAATAAGAGAAGCCGTTTGGGCAAAATATACCCCTTCCGCTCCAAAAGTATCAACCTCTCGATATGTCCCTACAAAAAACAAAGGGTCAACACTCCAAGAATTTTACGACGAAGTGCATGCCAAAAATCTTCTCCACCAAGAACATTTTTACCAAAACAAAAATGCTCAGGAAATCGAAACGATCATGGCTCAGAACCGCCGTTTAATCGATGCAAAACGCGCTCCTAGAAGATAAAGGGATTTTAGTATCAAATCTCATAATAATGAGGTTGATACGATTGGTCGAGTTCGGAGAGTTTCATTCCAAAAAGTCCTCTCATTTTTTCCTCGATATCTCCCCAGAAATATTCCAGAATCAAACTCGATCCGGTATTCCCCTCGATTTTATAAAATGGCCCTTCCAAAGCCTCAATGATCTCTATAACCTCAATCTCATGGCTCCCTCGGGAGAGTTTATATCCGCCTGAGGCTCCTCGAATACTGCTTACAAGATTGTTACGGCGTAAAATCGAAAGAAGCTGCTCAAGATAACCGTGTGAAATTTGTGTCATTGCCGATATTTCTCTCACCTGCATCGCCCGCGAATAAGGGGCATGAGAAAGAACATGCATCGCTGCCAATCCGTAAATCGCTTTAGATGAGAGAGCCGCCATTACTCAAATCCCTTAGGGTACAGTTTTTTAGCAATATAATAAATCTTACATGCAATACAATACCCAAATAAGAGTTCCAAAGCAGCACAAAATAGAAATATGCCGGAAATAAACGCTATCGCAACATCAGCGCCGATCCACGAACTAATTAATAAAGCAATCGTAAATCCCGTACCGAAAAATGCTGCAAGACGTTTTGCCCCTGCATCTTCCATTTTAACTTCGAGGGAAAGGGTTTTCTGAATAAATAGTGAACTGATATTGATCGGACTTAAATGTTTATAACCATACAATCGAAGGATAAAATCTACGATCAGTAAGATCAATACAATCGGACTTTGCGTCACTAAAAATGCAATAATGCCTAGAATTACAAATAAAGTATTGATTCTTGTAACCGTAGCATCAACGTGTCGAAAAATTAAAGGGCATTGTTGAGCCATTGTTTTCTCCTAAATTTTTCACAATATTAATATACCTTTTTCTTATTGTCAAGTATCCATATCATTTTACTAAGGTATAAAATTTAAAACAAAAAAAAGGGGACGTATCCCCTTTCATTTTATGAACGTGTTTTTACTAACTCACGCACTTTTTTCTCAACATTCATGAGTGAATCAAATGGCTTTAGAATATAGTGATCAGCACCGATTTTATGACTTTGCAATACTTTGTCCAGTGTGGAATACGCTGTCATCATAATAACAACACACTCAGGATCTTTCGCTTTAATCGCTTCTAGAATACTCAAACCGTCTTTTTGCGGCATCATAATATCCAGAAGCACCCCATCGTACTCACCGGAACGAAATCGAGCAAGAGCATTCACCGGATTATCAAAATAGGTGACATGAATATCTCCGGAGCGTCCCAGAGCTTTTTCCAACATCATTCCGATAGAAGTCTCATCATCAATTATCATTAAACGGATCATTTTTCCCCTCCAAACAGACTTTTAATGGCGCTTCCCATCATATGTTCATTTTTTTCTGCAACCAATACATCCAGCGCTTCAAATACCTCTTGACTCGCTGCCTCAATGGTTTTGATTCGCTGTTCGATCTGGGTTCGAGAACAGAGTTTTTTGCCGTCACCGCAATCGGCGATCAATGCATTGGCGTGCGCATGAACCGTAGCATGCGGTCCTTCCAGACGACTGTAGGATTTAAGCATTCCAAACTGCTCTTTTCCGACACCGTTATCATACCATTTACCTAAACGGCATGTATGATGATCGACCGCTTTAAAGATATTTTCTTGACCAAACAAGAAAGCATATACATTATTTTTGTAGATAACATGGTCGATTTTTGCCAAATTACTAAAGATATAATTACTGATGTCCATAATTTCAAATACACTTCGTGAGGAATTACGTTGAAAAATTCCCATTCGATCCGACATCTGGCTTACTTCGTCTTTTGTACTGGTTACAATCCCGGATAGCTCTTCGGTCGCTGTTTCAATCTCATTGGTATCTTGCTGCATCGACTGAATGACAATTTCAATCTCTTTGGTCGCTTTTTGGGTCCGTTCGGCCAATTTACGTACCTCATCGGCAACAACTGCAAATCCTCGACCGTGTTCTCCTGCCCGCGCTGCTTCGATCGCGGCATTCAAGGCAAGGAGATTGGTTTGATCGGCGATATCTTTGATCAATGCCACAACGTTGGAAACTTCATGCGATCGATTGACGAGATTTGCCGTTGTCGAGAGTGTCCCCTCCATTAATTCGGCGAGTTTATTCATATCTTCATCGACATGTTTGGCAATTTTTAGCCCCTCATCCGAGCCGCGTGCCGTTTCATTCGACTGTTCAACCATCTCTTTGAGTTTCTCTAAAATGTCTACAAAAACATGCTGAGTCGCATCCAATGCACCGCGTATGCTTTTTTGGTGCATCTCCAGCAATCCACCCTGCTCCGCTCCAACCACTGAGGATTTGGTAAGGATAAACCCTTTTACGCCATTACTCAAACTTTTGCTCACTACCGAGGCTTCACATTCACCGACAATAATTTCATTATTGCCTTTCGTGAGTTCTCGAATAACACTCTCTTTGTTGGTAATCGATTCAGCCCGGGTATTATAAAAAATTGCTTCATCGCGTTCATTTAAGATAATTACTGCCTCTTTAAGGCTCAATGACGCTATCTCTTTGTATAAAGCAAGCTCTGCTTTCAAAATATCCCGCTCAACCCGTAAAAGATCCGCTTCTTCTTTATATTTTGCCGCTTCTTTTCCAAAAAACATTATTTCTCCTCCTTATACTTTTTCAAACTGATTTCAAATACGGCACCATTATTTTCATTGTCAGCACGTATACTCCCTCCGTGTTTGTCAATAATAGCTTTTGCGACGTTTAGCCCGATTCCCATACTCTTTTTTTTCTCTCCGCCGATCGCGAAATCAAACAGAGTAGCCAACATCCCTTTCGGTATCCCTCCGGCATTGTCGCTGATGGTTATCGTCACATCATCATTTTCACATTTAAGCCAAATATCAAGCCGACGATTCTCATAAGGTATTATACCTTTCTCAAATTCATCCAAAGAATTATTAAGGATGATAATCCACACTTGTTCCAAACGTGTCGATATCCCCATTGTCATACAGCTTTTTGGGTTATATTTCGTCCTCAGTGAAAACAGTTGACCGTTTAGTCGGATAGGGACAATGTGTTTTGCACGGTTCATAACGATGCGCAGTCCGTAAACAAGTGTCATGTCCACACTGCACACATCCATTGTTTCTTTCCCTGTACCGGCGAATTCGTACATCGATCCGACAATGAATTCTATCCTCTCAATCCCCTCATCGATCGGTTTGAAATAATGCTCTGATTGCTCAATTTTTTCCTCGCACGCCCATTTCAATAGTTCAAGGTTCCCTTTGATATAAGTTAAAGGGGTGTTGATTTCATGGGTAATAGCAGCAGCCAGACGCCCGACACTCATCAGCTTTGCATCACTGATTTTTTCTTCTTTAAGGCGTTCAAAATCGCTCACGTCAACAAAATAAAGAATATGATATTGTTCATTTTGAATCAACGGATTCGTCATAGAACTCATATGAACCGTATAGTACGATTTATTGTTATTTAAATCGATGGAGATAATTCGCCCGTTAATATTCCCTTTTTTCAACTCTTTGACAATAAATTCAAGCCCGTCTTTTTGAGAATATTTGTCGGATAATATAGGTTGCAATCCCTGTTGAGATTCAAACATCCATGACCATAAATCACAACTCTCGCTCAACGCTTCAAAATTCTCATACCCGTTAACGTCCAAAAACTTTCGATTGACCATGATCGCCTCGTATCGATGATCAAATAAAACAGCCAAAGAGGTATCATAATCGATCAGTTGTTTCATACTCTCCAAAATGGCTCGCTTCATCTCGCTGACGTCATGCCCGATAAAAACGATCTCTTCGATATTACCACGGCTGTCTAAAACCGCATAAATTGTAGAGTCAACCGTAATCGTCTGGTTTTTCGCTCCAATAATCTCAATGATTCCGCGATAAATTTCTCCGGCTTGCAAGTGGGCTCGAACCAATGTTCTAAGATAGATCCAAAAGCGCCGTTCGACAAATCGAAGCCAATAGTGTCCTACCATCTCTTCAGGAGCCATACCGATCAATGCCCCGAGCAGTGAATTAACCTCTGCTATCATTCCATTATGGGCGATTCGGATCACCAAAGCGGTTTTTGAAATCGATCCAAACATCATATTAATTTGTCGGTAGGCTTTTTTCGCCTGTTTGGCTTCAAGAGACTGGGAAATAAGACGCTCAACAACTTTTTGGACTGCGCTGGGTAACAAAGGTTTGAGGAGATATTTATCCACACCGACATCGATGGCCTGTAAAAAGAGATCACTCCCGTGAGCACTCGAAATGACGACCGTTTTAATGGCAGGATTTTGAATCTTGCTACGGCTGATAGTCTCAAAAATTTTACTATTCATCTCCATCGGATGGAGAATTAAAAGATCGATTTCATCATACAGTTCGGGGAAATCGTTACGAATATTCAACTCTGCATCAAATTCTTTTAAGACATTAAAAAATGGATCTTGATCGGCTAGATTATAATCTCCGATTGTCCAATCGGTTACGTAGACGATTTTTATGACTTCAACCATAGACTCACATTGCTTTTTTCAAATAATACCTTGTTTTTATTCATCTTTGTGTTAATTCTCTTTTAGATATAATTGTGATATTAATTAGCAATTAGGAGTTTATGTATGAAAAAATTACTGCTCATTTTACTTGCGTGCACTGCACTTTGGGCTGATGACGTATATGAAGGTGATCTCACCGCTACCGAAGCGCATGAGATGCAAAAAAAAGGGGAAGCGATCATCGTTGATGTCCGTACGACCCTCGAATTCATCTATACTGGGCATGGAGAAGGTTTTATCAATATCCCCGCTTACGAGTGGACCTATATTCCAAAATCGGTTGAAGAACGGGTAAAAAGTGCCGAGTTTGAACTCAAAAATGATAAGCCGAAAGGGCATATTGAGATCCAAAAACTCTACGATGCCAAAGAGGTATTCAATAAAAATTTTATGAATGATGTGATGAAAGCAATGAAACTACGCAATGTTAACTCAGTCATTTTGGTCTGTCGAAGCGGACCACGTTCGAAATCGGCGGCGAACCTCCTCGCCAAAGAGGGGATTAAAGCCTACAATCTTGATAACGGATTTATGTTCGGATGGAAAGAGGCAAAATTACCGTTTGACGGGTATTAATAGCGTTATCTTCGGATAACGTCACTCTCTCTTACGTATAAATTTTCACCCGCACCGGTCGAAGTCCATACCCGATTGACAAAATACCCCGTAATATGAACCCATCCGTTTGACGGATTTCCGGCCGTAAACGATCGTCGAGCTTCCCACGTATCAACCTGTGAGCCACCCGGGGCATTGTAAATCGGAGCATTGGAAGCCATACGGTAGGCAGAAGAAAAGCCCCCTTTCTTAGGGGTAGAAGCGGCCGATACAACCGGAGTTTTAACTTCAGCAGTTTGAGCGATTTTGGTCATTTTCGGCGGTGTCAGTTTCCCTTTTTTTGCTTTTAGTTTTTCCATTTGTGCTTCATTTTCAGCCAATTTTTGCTGCAATGCACGGTTCAGTTTTTCGGTTGCATCCGATTCTTTGGTTACGATTTTTTCATGTACGACCGGACGATCTTTATAGACCACCTTCTCGACAATCTTCTCCTGAACAATTGGGCGATCTTTATAAACAACCTTCTCGATCACTTTTTCCTGAACGACCGGACGATCTCTGTAAAGCACTTTTTCAACGATTCTCTCTTGAACCGTCACTTTAGAACCTTTTTTAAGATTGGCAATGGTTGTCTGTGCGGCGGAAAGTTCACGCTGCAATGCCACAATTTTATCGGTGGGTTCGACTACTTTGGTAACCACTTTCTCTTTAGTACTCGGTTTTGGAGTATTTTGCAGTTCAACGATCAGGGCATTGGCACGAGAGAGTTCATTTTGAAGTGCTTTGATTTTACCGCTTTGATCGGATACAGGGGCAACATTTTTTACCTCTTGCACATTTGCAACGCTCGATGTTTTCGTGTTACGGAATTTATCAACCTGCGCTCTCGATTCTGTTAGCTCTTTTTCCAATCGCGTCCGTTCTTTGGCTGTTTTAGCAATCACATTCTCGAGCCGCTCAATGTCAAATTTTGCTCTGCTTAACGAATCCGTGAGATTTTTGCGCTCGATACGGCTTACTTTTGCCGTATTGGTTTGCTCTGTAAGCATTTCATTGCGCTCTACCTCTGCCCGATAATTTTTATCGCGTGCAGTAAGTGTCTGTTCCAAACTTTGAACAACCCCTCTTTTTTGGGAAATTTCACGTTCGACTTCGGTATTGCGTTTTTTAAGACGGGTAAGTTCCGAATAGCTTTGTTTTATTTGCCCTTCCAAATCAGCAATACGGCTTTTGTACCCTATTACCTTCGTATTCAATTCTTTGCGCTCTTTTTCAGACTGTGCGTATACTTTTGGCTCTATTCCTAAAACAGTACTTTGCCCCGCTCTGCACTCTTCGTATTTTTGACGAAGTTTCGCAACTTCATTCACTATAGCGCCGCTTTGCTCCGTTGCTCCGAATAAATAAACTGCCGCTAAGGTACTCAGTAAGATAGCTTTCACGCCAATCCTTTTTTGGTTAGCTTCACACCCATCTCTAAATGGTGAGTGTAGGGAAATTGATCAAATGCCGCCATGGCAGAAATCGTATGGGTTTGAGAGAGTATCTCCAAATCACGATACAGTGTCTCAGGATTGCATGAGATATAGAGTAAATGATCGAAACGCGCCGCAAAAGCACACGGTTCTTCTCCTAAACCTGCTCGTGGAGGATCGACAAAAAGAGTCTTTAGATGATAATCGCTTACTTTTAGCCCTTCCAAACGGCGGAATTCACGTCCCCCATCGAGTGCACAGGTAAACTCTTCGGCACTCAGACGAACGAACTCGATATTTTCTACCCCATTAAGAGCCATGTTCTGTTTTGCCGCGTGGATCGATGATTTTGAGATTTCGGTTGCCAATACCCGTTCAAATCTGGTCGCAAAAGGGATTGTAAAATTACCGGCACCGCAGTAGAGCTCGAGCAGATCGCCGCCAATCCCCTCCAACTGAGAGAGGGACCACTCTATCATCTGCTCATTGACTCTCGGATTCGGTTGGGTAAAACTGTTCTCGATATGGATATAGCGGTACTCGCGCCCAGCAATCTGTAGTTTTTCGGTGACATAATCTTGGGAAAGAACCAGTTTTTGTTTGCGGCTTCGTCCGATGACGTAGACCCCTAGCCGTTTTTCGAGTTCACGTGCTTTATTCTGCCACTCTTCATCAAGCGCTTTATGATAGAGCATACTAAGGGTCATTTCTCCCTCACCCGAGGTTAAAAAATCGACTCCGAAAAGCTTATGACCTATGCCAAGATCACCTATCTCGATCAGAAGTTTTTCCATCACCGAAGCAATAAAGGGGGCAACAATAGAACAACGCTCTATTTTCAATGCACCCTGCCGATCGAGTCGGCTCATCGCATACGACATCCCCTCATCATCGTGATAAATTTTGAATTCGGCGCGAGAACGGTACTGCGTAGTCGGTGAAGAAGAGATCGCAATCTCCCCTGAATACAGAGGCAAAAACATTGCTTGAACCGCTGAAACTTTACGGTTCAGTTGTCCTGCATACCCCTCTTCATAATCGCGGCAACTTCCACAAATCCCGAAATATTCACACTGCACATAGAACCTTTAATTTCAAACTATTTAACACTGGCGATCAGATTACCGATCAGCAAATTCCATCCGTCAACCATGACAAAAACGAGTATTTTAAACGGCATCGAGATCATAACGGGGGGAAGCATCATCATACCCATCGACATCAGGATCGAAGCAACGACCATATCGATGACGAGAAACGGCAAAAAGAGGAGAAATCCGATCTCAAAAGCGGTTTTGAGCTCACTGATCATAAATGCCGGGATCACGATGGTAAGAGGAACTTCTTTGATGGATTGAGGATTTTCCATATGACGTATACGCAAAAAGAGGGCCAAATCTTTTTCACGGGTATTGCGTACCATAAAGCTTTTGAACGGCTCGGTTGTTTTCTCAAATGCCTCATCATACGTGATTTTCTCTTCACTGTAGGGCTTAATCCCCTCCTCATACGCTTTGGTGGCGACAGGCTCCATGACGAA
>Ga0074197_1002897_pt1 | contig 11125 bp, 9 predicted proteins | sample EPASupsiteSAE305_FD_64526 | JGI IMG/M metagenome (GOLD analysis project Ga0074197, IMG submission 64526) | Bioremediated contaminated groundwater microbial communities from EPA Superfund site, New Mexico - SAE3-05 reassembly with SPADES | ecosystem: Environmental > Aquatic > Deep subsurface >...
CCGCAGATGGGTGGTTGAACTGGCCCATTCCTGGTTTAATCGTTTTCGCAAATTGGTCCCGCGATACGAAAAAACTGATCTCTCGTATCTAGCCCTCAACATGCTGGCCGCTGCGATGATCACTCTGAACAAAATCATGACTATTTACAGATAAGCTCTAAAGCTAGGGGGAATATGGCCGACCAGGTGACCAGATACTGTTTCCAGCGTATCGGCACCTTGGCCTTTGCCTCGGCCGGTGTGAACCAGAAATCCAGTCCGCTGCTGACAAAGAAGTCGTCACCCGTCGCAAGCAAGTGTCGAACTTTTTCTATCAATCGAGCCCGTGTCGGAGATTCCATCCATCCCCGCAAATGTTCAATGGTATCGAACCTGATGACGATGGTGTAGGTTTCGCTTAATCCAGGAATCGGACGAACGATATGCCAATCTAAATGGCCGGGCGAGGCTTTGCAAAGAGGTGCAATTTCCTCCAGCCAGCTTTCGTACTCGGCCAGTTTGTTTGCTCTCAGCCTGTGTGTAATAACGACGGTCGCCCCTTCGGCGGGCTCCACTTGGTTTGCTAATACGGCGCTCATAACGTTCCAACACCCTTTTATTCCATTTCCAATTCAAGCGAAGCATGATGCACAGCGCAAAACATCGCGACGAAGGTCTGTCGAACGAAGTGAGAAATCTCTCGCCTTCACAAGGTTTTCCTTCGCGAGATTTCTCCTCGCTGTGCTCGTCGACATGACAAACAAACACGATTCACTTTTGAATTGGAAATGAAATTAACGGCTTTCAATCAACCAACGGCCGGATTCCACCTGGAAGTTTGTCCCGCATCATCTCCGTTCGGTCGATTTTGCGTCCATCCACGATGAAGGCGCCGTCGCCAACAGCATGGAAGGTTCTTTTCTCCTTTCGAGTGCTGTCAAAATAAGCGGCAACACCTTGAAGCACAACGATGTTGTATTGAGACACGATATCGACAACCCTGCATTCGATATTTGCGAGGCACTCCTTGATCAGTGGCGCCTCCACATGTTCGGCCTTCAAGCGGGTGAGCTTGAACCTTGTAAACTTATCCGTATCGACTCCAGAACATGTTCCCACCCTGACAACGGTATCGATCAGGTCCACCGTTGGGATTGCAATGACACACTCCCTTGATACTTGCAGTGCGGCGTATGAATGATTCCACGGCCCGGTGGTGATGGCAAATTGTGCTGCAAAGTCCAGCACCATGGTCCAGGAGATGGTCATTACGTTGTCTTTCCCGCCGTTATTGGTGCTCACCAGGATAACCGGTCCCGGTTCTATCAGGGTAAATGCCCTGCTCATCTGCAGACTTTCCATGGCCATCTCCCTCCGGGTATCGAAGTGCATGTCTTTCCACTGCAGGGAAACAGGAGGCAGGGAGACTCGGAACAGATAGTGTGGCGGGGGGTGTCATCCCCCATGGATGCCCAATTCCCCGGTTCGATTTTGTGGAGACTGTCGACCGGGATTGTTCCTGCCCCACGGACAAAAATTGTAGCGGTTTAACGCCATTTGCGCCTGATAAATTGCAACAAAACGATCATTGTCGAGAAGATCCCTGGCGGGGATTGCTCTTTTTTGGAGGGGGTAATCCGGGAACAAAATGAATCCGCCGGAAAATACAATGCACATAGATGGAGGCCCCCCGAAAAAGGCCAGGGAAAACAGCCTGCCCGCCAATGGACCTATTTCTTGCCGCCAAACCCAGGTAATTCCATTTCTATTTCAAAAGTGATGCGCGTCTGTTTGTCATATCGACGAGCACCGCGAGGATAAATCTCGCAACGGCCTGAGATCTCTCCCTTGCGGTCGAGATGACACACCTTCATCGACGAGGTTTTGCCCTGCGCATCATGTTTCGCTTGATTTGGAGACAGAATAAGGGCGAGAGAAACGGCGGGCGCCATAAAACGCCGGTTCCTCAGAAACTGAAATTGAAACCCGAGACAAAGCGAAAGCCGTCGTCCGGGTAGCCGAAATGAATTTGGTATCCGGTGTCGAACAGGTTCTCCACGGTCAGAAACCATTCTGCGGCGATATTTTTGATCTTGAAGGGTTGGATGGCTTTGAAGTCAACGGCGACATATTCGTCGAGCCGCTCAGCCTCCAGGTTTTCCATCTCGCTGTACTGCTTGTCGTTGTACTGGGCGGAGGTTTCCAACCGCGTGCCCGGCGCCTTCAGGGTATAGAGCAGGGAGAGTTTCACTTTCAGCCGGGGCGTATAGGTCAGTTCGTTGCCGGTTTCCTCAACTTCGGAATCCTGAACAATCACATCGGCATCCACGGTCATCCCCGATTCGAATCCGTACTTCCAGTTTGCCTCCAGGCCGTGGCGCCATGCACGATCGCCGTTGACCGGACGATAAATCAGGTCGGCGCCGCGCTGGTAGAGGATGGGGTCCTGGGTGTCTGCCCGAAACAAGGCAACCTGGACAAAGCTCGACTTATTCCAGCGGTATTCCATGCCGGCGTCGGTGGAAACGATGTTCTCTTTGTCGAGATCCGGATTGCCTCGAGATTGGTCAATACTGCCGTGGCTGGGCTGGTACAGTTGGCCAAAAGTGGGAATGTTGACGCTCTGGCCAACATTGGCCTTGAGCAGCCAGCGTTCGGCCAGGGCATAGCTCATTCCGCCGGAAAGACCAGGATTCAAGCCGAAGTCGGTGACCTGATCGCCCCGAATCCCGGAGGTGACGGTCACTGCCTGCCATTTCCGATCCGCCTGGACGCCAAGCCCAGCGGTGATTCTGTCGTGATTGCCGGACAAGGTATGCTCCAAGGCGTCGTTTTCCAGAATGGTACTGGTCCTGACCGCCCATAGATCCGCCGCATCGCTCCAATTGTACACACCTTTCAGCCCGACCTTGTCGTCGTCCAGGGTAGAGACAAATCCGGACTGGCTTTGGTCTTCGAGCTGAATGCTGTCGCCGTAGAGGTTGACGGCATAGTCCCCGGAGGCGCCGACAATGCCGGTCAGTCGACTGTCGAGAGACGCCTTTTCGTAGGTCTGACGGGCATCCGGGGTGGCGTTGTCCAGCGGTCCGGGCGAGCCTGATTCCGAGCCGTAATAGCGGCCGTCGACCGCCAATTTTTGCTTGCCGGCCAGTTCGTCCTCCCAATGGAGCAGCAGATTACCGCTGTCGCTGTCGCTGTTGGCGCGTTTGCCGTCCCGATGCTTTCCGGTGGCAGAGGCCATGGCCGAACCCGAATCCAGTTTGGCGCTGTGACTCACGTTTTCCTCAAAGGCGCCATAGGAGCCGACCGTTGTCCGCATTCGGGTTGTTGGCTGCTTTTTTTCGTCTTTTCCTGTGGGGGCGGCGTCCCGGGTAACAATGCAGACGGCGCCGTCGCTGCCCCCTGGCCCTAACCATACCGGCACCGGCGGTTTGAATACGGTAATCGATTCAATGATATCGATGGGAATGGACGCCAGATCCACGCCCCCGTATTGACTGCTGTTCAGCGGCCTGCCGTTGAGCAGCACCAGCACGCCTCCGGATTTGCCGGACCCACGGACGGAGATGCGCGAACCAACCCCCGAACTCCGCTTCACTTCCACCCCGGCCATGGTTCCCAGCGCCTCTTCCGCGCTGAGCATGTTCCGCTCTCGGATCTCCTTCTGCCCCAGAATCACAACCATCTGAGGATTGTCCTCCGCGTACTCGCTGATTCGGTCGGTGGTGACCACGATGTCGTCCAGGACCGTGGATGCAGCGGCGCCTTGCTGCTGCTCGCCCAGGGCGCCGCTGCAAGACATCAGGACCAAAAACAACACGCCCCCACAGCGGGACAACCGGGGAAACCGCTGCCCGCCGCTGCGTGCAGAAACAGCCAGCGCCCGGCCTTGCCCATTTGTTTCAAATTCAGTTGGTTGCATCACGACGTCTTTTCCTCTCCTTGCTGCTTGCTTTCATCCCTTGGGGAACGTGTCCATCCTTCCCATGGTCAACATAACGGAACCTCTGCTGTTTGCGCGCTTTACGGCCGGTCTTTAAGCCGCCATACAGGCCGCCATTTCGCCACATCCCGGGCGGTCAGCACCTCCACCCTGGAACCCTGAAATGCTTCGCTCACCTCGCCGATGCGTTCTTCCATGTCGCCTTCGACAAGCAGGGCCGCCGTCTGCACCTCCTGCAACAGCTCGGCATCGGCCTGCCACAGGCCGCGGCTGTGGGCCTCCAGCAGGCGGCGGGTCATTTCCTCCAGGCCATAGGGATTGCGGCGGCATTGCAGCCCGGTGCGCGCATCGATTTCAGCCCGTGCGGCCGCCACTGCCGTGGGTTCGATCACCCCGGCCATTTCCGGCTGGCTGAGCGCATAGACCATGCTCTGCGCGCCGGCGCCAAGGCCGCCGGAGTCGGCCCGCCATTCTTCCGGGCTTTGGTGGTGCAGCCGGATCAGCTGCACCACCGGCACATTCAGGGTTTCCAGGATCGAGAGATCTTCGGGCCGGGAAAGGAGTCGCCCGGCCTGGAGGTTGAGCAGCGCCGCCGGCCGGGGATCGGCCTCCTGGAAAAAGGGGAGCCAGGTATAGCGCTGCGCAAGCGGCAGGGAACTGTCGGCCAACCCTTCGCTGGCCACGCACAGGGGAATGAGGTCGTTTTTCTCCAGGCAACGGATCACCGCGTCGATTTCAGCGCAGTTGTCCTCTGCAATCTGGCTGTAATAACACAGCAGGCCCACCAGCGGTTGATTGCGAAACGGGGCCTTGCGTTCCTGCCGCCACTGGAAATACGCAGACGTGCTCGTGAAAAAGGAAGCGGCATCGGGATGATAAACGCCGTGGGTCTGCACCGGTTCGGGCTCTGCGTAGGAGAGGTCTTTTCCGGTGCAGGCAAGGAGGAAACGGATGCCGTTGAGATAGTTGTGCTCTGAAATGTGGCTGAGGTAGTGGGCGAAACGGGCAGACTGTCCGGGGCTGAAGCTCGAGAAATCGAGGGGGATATCCACGCCCACCACGCCCAGGCCGATGCGGCAGCGCGCCTGCTGCGCCCCGGCCAGGAGTTCGTCATGCCGGGGCAGATCGTGAAAGAGCTGGCCGATGCAGAGGTCCACGTCCTGGTCGTGGAGGAAATCAAGCGCCGCCTGCGCGGAATGCACCTGGGAGAAGAAATGCAGTTCGACGCCCTCCGAGCGCAGCAGGTCGCACACCCTGGACCAGGTGTGGACATGGAACATGTGGCCATGAATATACAGTATTTTCATACGCATCCTTGATGAAGACTCCAATTGTTTGGTGGCCCTGATCGATCCCCGCCCGCTGGCGGCGCTTTGCAATTCATGGCTGCCCCTCAGGACATCGGAGAAGCGGCTGCGATTGCAGGTCTTTCCGGACCATCATCTCACCCTCCTGCCCCTGGAAAGACAGGCGCACCTGCATCTGCAGCCGGTCCTGTTCGTTGAGTTCTTGGCCTTGGGCTGGGACAACGGGCGAGGACCAGATCGCTTTGGGGGGAACCGCTGCCGGTGTTGTCGTTCCCGGCGCCACCGGCGTGGGGCAGCGGGCAAAGCAGGTGCTGGCGGTCGAGGGATTGGAAACGGCGATCCCGGCGCCTGGCGCGATGTTGCAACGCAGACCATCATCTTCCTTGCCGCACAATCCCTCGGCAAACCGGGGAGCGATGAGCGTGAACATTGCAGGGTCGTGGTCGATTGCAAGTCGCACCGGGAGATAGATGGGGTTGCCGACGGCAAAGATGCGCATCTCCGCCGGTTGCGCCGAGGCGCAGTTATTGACCACAGCGCCATTTCTTAGGAAAAATCGGTTGGCATCGGCAAACCCGGCGAGCGCTCCCAGGGCGTAGTCCATGGCCTGGACGCGGTCGGCGTCGGCTCGTGGGGTGAATCGCACCGCCTCGCCGGACTCGGCGTCAAGGAGGCTGCATTCGGCAACACGGTTCTCCAAGGTCAGCACCGCAACCTGATGCATGCCGCCGGCGTTGCGACTCCCGTTTTTGACCGTAGCCCCGGTCGCTCCGATCACCCGGTAATGGACGCCGTCAATCTCGCCGTCGTCCTGGTCGTAGTGAAAATGGCCGGCAAAAACCGCCAGTACCCCGTGCTCCCTGAGCAATTGATGCACCGGCGCCCACCCGGCCCAGTTGTACCAGAGCGGTTGATGGAGAAAGACAATGGTCCCGGTTGCCTCTCGATGCTGCTGGAGATCGGTGCGGAGCCATTGCTGCTGCTCCTCGGAAATCCGGGCGAGATAGATGTTGCCCCAACGCGGATCGGTGTGCAGATGCTCCAGGGCGTCCAGGGCAATGAAATGATGACCGCCCTGATCAAAGCTGTAATACAGGTGGTCGCCGGTCGGCGGCGCAACAGTGGCCAGCAGTTCCCTGAACAGCGTTTCCCTGCTCCGGTCGCTGGAGTTGGCGCTCCTCACTGGCGGGTTGACGTCGTGATCGCCGGGGGTGATCCGCCAGGGGGTGTGCAGGGTCGAGAGCAGGGCGGCGGCGGTGTGAAAATCCCGGCGGACCTCGGCCTCCTCCCGGCTGCTTTCCACCAGATCGCCGACATGGAGCACGAGATCCACCTGGTGCGCCTTGAGGGTTTCTATGCCTTTGGCCAGGATGCGATAGGATTGCGCAAGGTCGGCCGAGCCGGTCTGGTCGCCGATGATGCCGACCTTGAGGGCGCCTGCATGGAGGCCGCCTGTGGTCAGGCCCACGAGCATCGCGCCGGCCGCAAGGGTAAACAGCCGCAGTTTCATCCAACCGCTCCCTGGAGAAGGGTTTTAAAGTCGATTCTGTCCTGAAACCTCTTCCTCCGGGTCCTGTTGGTGTCGAGGAGAAAGCGGCAATTCTCCCCCGGCCCGGCAACGACTTCCTCCCACCGCTGATGCCCCGCAGGCGTCATCCAGACGCCTGCGCCTTCGGGGGAACAGACGGCGATCGCCAGATTGTCAATCGTGCGGGCGCCGCCCAAAATTCGCACCACATCGGTGAAGGAATGGCTGAAAACAACCGCCAGGTCGCACCCTTGCTTGGCGGAAGCCAATGCCGTTTCAGGATGGTACAGGGCCTTGAAGGGGACGATGTGCACCCGTGCCGGACCGCAGTCAAAACAGGGAAACGAACCGGCGTCCATTCCGTGCAGGATGTTCCAAGGCATGGATTGCGGCGGGTTCTCGCCGTCGAACCAGTATAAAACGGAAGCGGAACCGGAGTCCGAAAGGCGGCAAAGAGTCGCCTTCTGCCCGGTGGCTGCGCAGTCGTGCTGTATTTCGACCAGGTCTGAGTCGCTGTACTGCTTTGCGGCAAGGATATGAAGCACATCGGGGGAGGCTTTTGGTTCTCCAGCGGCGGCTTGCAGCATCGCGCCGGCGGCGCTGGTCAATGTGTCCAAGGCGTCGGCGCAATGACAGCAATGGCAGCATATTTGGAGAGCGCCCGGCGGGGGGAGCTGTAACAAGGAGGTCAAATCAGCCGATTCAGCCAGGTTGCGATAACAGGCGTGGATGTCGTCGAAACGCCTGGAGGCCATCCGCTTGAGCCGTTGGCCCGATTTCAGCTGGCCGGCCTCATTGAGCGGCAGGTTTGCCCGCATCAGTTTTGAGGTCCGCGCATGTTTGTTCAGCAAGGTCGTACCGTGCGCACTGAAGATCGCCGAAGGCGCCTGGCGGCAATCCATCGACAAATCCTGGCCGGTGCGATTGCAGGCCGCAACATGGATGCCGTTTTCCAACGCCCTGGCTCGCCATATCTCCAACGGGTCGAGACCGGTCGGCGGCCAATTCGCCAACACCACCAGCAGGTTGGCGCCGCGCAGAGCGGTCACCCTTGGCATCAGGCTGTGATAGGAATCGGAGCAGATCAACACCCCGATACGCCCCCAGGGAGTGGCAAAGGTGTTGTCCTCTCTGGGATCGCCGGGACAGGCCCAGCGACATTCGGCGTTGATTTTCCGGTACCGGCAGACCACGTCGCCGTTCGGCCCGAGGACAAAGGCGCTGTTGTACAGAATCCCTGTGTGGGCGTCCTGTTCCGCCAGGCCGATGCCGGCGTAAAAGCCGTAGGTCCGGCAAAGATCGGCCAGCGCCGTCAGGGTCGGGCCGTCAGCTGTTTCGGCATAGGGCGCCATGTCCCGGTGGCTGTTGAAGGCGTAGCCGGAGATGGAAAGCTCCGGTCCCACCACCAGTTGCGCCCCCTTCTCGCCCGCCTCTCGAAACAGGGACAACAGGTTTTCCCGGTTCGTTTCCGGCTGCTTGTGGTCCACGGCACTGTGGATAAGCGCCAACTTTAAGGACGGCATGGTGTTCTCCTGCTGCGCGTTAGTTGTTGTTGTGCAGACAAAATCCAGCCAGACTGCGATACAGATCGCAGGCCAGCAACGGATTGCAATCCCGGTTGTAGTGCAGCCGACTGGGGCAGTCGCCGGGGCAACGATGTTCCAGGGGGCAGGAGCGGCAATCCGCCGCCAGCTCGACCAGGGTCTGCTGGGGAAACAGCGGCATCGGGGCGGGTTGCTCAACGCTGCCGGCGGCGAACTGCGGGTCGGCCAAACTCTGGCCGCAGGGAAACAGCCGTCCGTCGGGATGGACGGCTAGGCTTGCCCCCTGCCGGGCGTAGCAGAAGCTTCGGGTGCGGTTCTCGACTCGTTTGGGTGCGGCCAGCATCCGCTTGATCAGTTCCAGTTCCCGCAGTTGCAGCGGGATCTCTCTGCGGTGATTGATCGCAGCCAGCGCCTTGGTCAGCGACTCTACAGCCCGGATCAACTCCGGCGGTTCAGCTGGACAAGGCGCCGTCGCGTCCTGGGCCTTGCCCTTGACCACCAGCAGATCCAGCCCCAACCCCAGCGCACGCCGGAAACCGGCCAGCATCCAGGCCAGGCGGTCGAGGCTCCCTACATTCCGGTTGCTCACCACCGTGGTCACCCGGAAAGGGACGCCAAACGATTCAAGCAGTTGCAGGCCGCGTAGGGTTTCCGCCGCCTTGCCGCGCAGCTGCTCCTGGATTGCCGGAGGTCCGTCGAGACTCACTCCCACCTGCAGCTGATACCGTGTAAACAGGGCGATCACCCGTTTATCCAGGCAGGTTCCATTGGTCTGGACGCCCATGGTGCAGGCGCGCTTCAGAGACAGCGCTCTTTGCGCGGCCGCCTCTATCAACTCCGGGGCCAGGGTGGGCTCGCCTCCGGTCAACTGGATGTGGAGCGGCCCGCTGCCGGTCGCCGCCAGGGCAAAGGCCCGGTCCAGGGTCGAAATCGACATGTCCTGCCCTTCATCGGACGCGCCGTGATAGCAGTAGCTGCAGTGCAGATTGCAGCGACGGGTGAGCGTCAGAATGAGATAGTTGATGTTGGCCGGTCCGGTCAGGTCAGCGCTTTGCAGGCGTGCAACGGTCAAAACTCAATCCCCTTTTGGGCCCTGATCCCGCTTTTTAGGGGATGTTTGATCATCCGCATCTCGGTGACCAGATCGGCGGCGTCCAGCAACGGTTCCGGGGCGTAGCGGCCGGTGATCACCACATGCTGGGCCGGATTGCGCCCGGCAAGGAACTCCAGGCAGGGTGCAAGCGCAAGCATCCGATAATGCAGCAGGTAGGTGAACTCATCAAGCACCACCGTATGGTAGACGCCCGAATCAATCGCCGCGCAGGCAAAGTCCCAGCCCTCCCGGGCCAGACGGGCGTCTTCTTCCATATTCTCCGATTTCCAGGTGAATCCCTTGCCCATGACGTGAAGATCGATCAACCCCTCAAACCGCTTGAGCGCCTCGATTTCGCCGTAGCGCCAACTGCCCTTGATGAACTGCACACAGCAGACCCGCAACCCATGCCCGGCGGCGCGCAGGGCCATGCCCAGGGCTGCGGTGGTCTTGCCTTTGCCCTCTCCGGTGAAAACGATCAACAAACCCATGGTGTCCTTCCTTCCGCTGCCGACCCGAGAGGGCGCATCCCCTTGCGGTTGCACCGGCAGACGACTGTGTTTTGCAATCAAACCGAACGCCCTGCTGCACGGCAACAGGGCGCATTCACGGCATTCACGGCAATGCGGCAACGCGGCGCCAGTAGAGCGGCGCCAGCTTTAAAAATGGAGCTTGACGCCGCCATAGACGGAAAGTCCGGGCATGCAGTAGCCGGATTCGGTGTAGTCGGCGTCAAACAGGTTGTTGATTCGGGCGAACAGATCCATGTTCTGCAGCGCCTTGTAGGTCGTCGACAGGTTGACGGTGGTCACATCGTCTTCCTGCCAACGAACCTTGCTCCAACTGGCGTCATAGAGGGGCACGATTTTTTCGTCCTGCCATTTGACGTCAACGGCCAGGGTCAGCTTGTCCATAGGATAGAAGGTGACAATGAAATCCACCATGTTCCTGGGCAAGTACTCTTTCCGCGTCCAATCGGTGGCGTCCGCATCGGCCTTGTACCGGGAATCAATGTAGGTGTAGGCCAGATCGAACTTCGCCACCTTCCACGGTTGCACCCGGATGTAGGTTTCCACGCCCGAGTTTTCCCCTTCGGTGGCGTTCTCGTAGCGATAATCCAGGCTGTCAAAGATGATCATGTCGTCAAACTGGGTGGCAAAATAGGTCGCGCCCACCTTGACCTTGCCGTCGACAAAGGACTGGTCGACGCCTAACTCATATCCAATGCTTTCTTCGGGTTGCAAATCCGGGTTGCCGATGGTGACCAACGTTCCCCCGGAAAGATACCCGCCATAGATTTCATACAGGCCGGGCGTGCGATAACCGGTTCCCAGATGGGCGTGAACCTTGGTGCCGGTCGCTTTGACGAGATACGCAGCAGAGGTTTCCCACACCGCTTCGCCGTCAAACTCGTCGTGATCGTTGTAACGACCGCCCAGGTTGATGAACAGACTCCGATCCATCAAGGCGAACTGCGCCTGGGTAAAGGCGTCCTTGTTGCCCCACGATTCGTCAAAACTGACCGGGGTGTAATCGCTGCTGTATTTGTCTTGCGGCTCCTGGCCGTCGTAGACCGATTTTTCATAATCAGCGCCCAAATTCAGGGTCAACCATTCGGAAACGTGCAGGTTGTGCTGCATTTCCAGGTAACTTGTTTCGCCGTCATAGTTGGATTGATCGCCGTTGGTGTTGGACCAGAAATAGTGGCGCTCGGTGGCGCCTTGCGACCCC
>Ga0074197_1002898_pt1 | contig 11124 bp, 11 predicted proteins | sample EPASupsiteSAE305_FD_64526 | JGI IMG/M metagenome (GOLD analysis project Ga0074197, IMG submission 64526) | Bioremediated contaminated groundwater microbial communities from EPA Superfund site, New Mexico - SAE3-05 reassembly with SPADES | ecosystem: Environmental > Aquatic > Deep subsurface >...
GCCGGTCACCCATCCCGGATCGGCGGTGCACCAGAAGATGTCGTCGGGATGGAGGTCGAGCACGTAGCGGCCGGTGGCGAAATGGGTGAGCATGGCCTGGTGGACATGCACCGCCCCCTTGGGCATGCCGGTGGTGCCGCTGGTGAAATGGAGGATGGCCATGTCCTCGGGACTTGTGGGCGGGATGGTGAACGAGGCGGAGCAACCGTGCAGCAGGCGGGGCAGGGAGCGCACCCGGTTGTCGACATCCTCCTTGGCGTCGACCAGGAGGATGTGGTGGAGCTCCGGCAGCCGGTCGAGCAGCGGCGCGATCTTTTTCGCGTATTGCCGTTCAGTGGTGACCAGAACCTGGGCATTGCCCCGCTCCAAGCGCTGAAAGATGGGTTCCGGGCCAAAGGCGGCAAAGAGCGGGCACAACACGCCCCGGTATTTGAGGGTGCCGAAGCAGACCGGGTAGAGCAGGGGGCCCCGGCCAGCCAGCCAGAAGACCCGCTCGCCCACGTTTACTCCCAGTTGGCCAAGCAGATTGGCGAACCGGTTGCTTTGTTCCTTCAGTTCCCCATAGGTCAGGCAGGTGCTGCCCCCCTCCTTGGTCAGAAGGCGAATGGCCACCCGCTCGCCCAGGGAGCTGTCGGCATGACGGTCCACCGCCTCGTGCGCGATGTTCAACCCTCGCCCATCGGGGAGACCATTGAGTTCACGGCGTACATCCTCCCAGGAAAAGAAGGCGCGGGTAGCATCGTAGTCCACTAGGTTGGGCTGAACCGCCATGGTGGCAACATCCTTCTTGATTGGAGAAAAATGCATGGACGTCTCCAGAAGTAAAGGGCAAGGACGAAGAACGGGAAAACAAGAGGTTCCCGTGGCCGAATCCGGCACCCTGCCGAGTTCTGAGCTGAAAACTCCACCTCAGCTCAACCGATGTGTCGAGCAGATCGCTGTTTCTCGTTGCCCAAGGCAGGGTATGCTTCTATAGGTTTCATGATATGCGCCTGACACCGTGGGTACAATGCAGGGAAATTTGGTATCTATTGGATAGGAAAAGTATATACTAAAAGCGTTCTCTGCCTAATTCTTCTAAAGAAAAATTCGTTAGAATACATGGTCCAGTAGGCAGGATCGAAATTGCAGCGGGAAGGCAGGTCGTGAAACAGGGGCCAGAGGATCTCGTCGGAAAATCCGAAGTAATATTTCTGGATTTCCTCTTCGCTCAGGTTGACGGGCTTGAGGGAATAGCCGGTCTCGCGTGAACCCTGATCGAGCAGGTCACGAAGAGCGGTCTCATCGAGATCAACCCTGTACAGTTGAACTGAGCCAGCCAATCCACTGGCCGCCACGGTCGCGAAGAACCGGACCAAGGGCAGTGACCAGTCCTTCAGAACCCGGTTTGATGGTCGATTGGCCGTTCTCATCCCGATCGACCACGATGGCCAGGCGGTTGGAAACCACGGTCAAGCGGGTTGTTTCCATTTTTTACTTCTCTGCTGGGCCGGTCACAGCCAGCCACTGGCGAAGAAAGTCAGCCACTGCCGCGCAATCGGGCAGGAAATCCTGGGCCGCCGTCGGCTTGCCGCTCTGCCCGACCTTGAGACCGATGCCCCGGTTCTTGAGCACGGCGAAGGCATCCTCGTCCGTCTCGTCGTCGCCGATGTACACGGCAAAAACGTTGTCCGGCTGGAGAGCAAGCAAGTCTGAGAGGGCGTGACCTTTGTTCCAATCCGAGCACCGGATCTCGACGCCGCCATTGAACCAACGGCACTCCAGGCCATAGCGTAAGGCCCAGGCGCCCCATTCGGTCAGTACCTCCTGCTCCACGGCCACGGCGGTGACCGGCTCCAATCCTCGGGTATGCAGGGCCAGGGAAGCCATTTTGACTTCCAGCATGGGGCCGTAGCCACGCTGCTGGAGATGCCCGCGGATCTCGAACAGTCCCTGGAGTTGCTCCGGTGTCGGTTGCCGGACCACGCGGGTGCCGTCGTACGGCCACAGTTCAAAGCCATGATTGCCGATCACGGTCACCGGCGGGTTGGCCAGCAGGGTCAGCACTTCATCCACCGGACGACCGGAGATGATCGCCACCTTGGTCTGGGGATCGGCGGCCAGATTCCGGAGCAGGTCCACAATGCCGGGAAGAGGAGCGGCCTGCATGGGCTCGATCGCAAAAGGGGCCAGGGTTCCGTCGTAATCCAGGCCGAGAAATCGAGTGGGTGCATGGCGGACCTGCCGCCAGAAATCTGGGATTGTGGAGAATTCCATGCCGTTTTTCGCGGGATTTGCCATTACAGTTCGATACGTTCGACGCCTTCGTGCATGGTGGCGAACATCAGGGTCAGGTATTCCCGCAAATGACGGGTTACCAGAAAATTGTTGAGAACCAACGCCTTGGCCTTTCGGCCCATCGCTTCCAGCCGGTCGCGATTTTTGAGCAGATAACAGACCCGCAAGGCCGCGCCTTCGGGCGTGTTGACCAGAAAGCCGATATGGTGGTTGATCACCTGCAGGCGAATGCCGCCGGTATCGCCGCCAATCACCGGTTTGCCCTTCCACATCGCCTCGGTCACGGTGAAGCCGAGACCTTCCTTGGTAGATTTTTGCAGACAGATGGTCGAGGATCGTTGCAGGCCGTTGATCTCCCGGTGGGCATTCGCGGGAAGCGGCCGGGATGGATGCTTTTCAGCCGGTCACTGAGTTCCCGCAGATTCTGTGCCTCTTTTCCCGTGGCAATGGAGATCAGGGTACACTCTTTGACAATAAATGGTTCTTTCATGCGTATGGACCCGGTTTTTTGCAAGAGTCTTGCGGCAGGCTGTCAGGCTCTTGGGTCATTCGCCAAAAACCAGGTCGTCCCGAATCCAACCGAGAACCGACTTGTCTTGGTAGTATCCGAGCTGGACCCATTGACCGTTTTTGGCGATAATTGAATAAATTTCCCCCATCTCCGCATTGGCAACAACTTGTGACTTCGGGTTGGCCGCACTGCGGACATTCGCCTTGTCCACCAGAATAACGACTGTTTCAATATCCGAGACCAAGGGTTTGTACACCCAGCCGTTCTTGTTCTGCCAATCCACAAAATTGATCCAGTCACCGTTTTCCTTTTTAATTTCTATGGGATATCCCAATGGGGCAGTAAAGAGAATCGGACTGTTCAGGCTGGGTTCAGCGCGGATGTTGGCCTGATCCTTGCCGATGCTTTTGCTGGAGGCGGAAACCGCAAGAGCCAGAACCATGGGGGAAATGAAAAGACAGGCGCGAAACGCCGAAATTTTTTTGTGTTTGTTCATGTTGTTCTCCTTGTTGACGATGCGTGGTGCGCATCACGTTCATGGGTGTTGGATGAAGAGGGCAGGGAGAAAAGAGGCGGCCATTGATGCGGGTTGACAGAACCCTGATAGGGGCACTGCCAAATAAGTGATGGGGAAACCGTGTCTGCCGCAATATTCAAACTTTGTGTTTGATTAGATCTTGGCAGCTGATTTCTCCGAGGTGGCCGCCCGGCGCCGGGCAAATGCATGCCAGTCGTTCCCTGTCCGCACTCTGCTTCTACGGTTCAATGCCGACAGGCGTGCTTTTTAGTACAAGAATCGTTCCAGGAGGACAAGGGGGGTGCTGCCAAAGGGGAATCAGAGGACGGGAATTGTTTGCCGAATGGAGAGGAAGGGGCTAATCCTCAACTTTTTTTCTGACAAGGTGCCGGAATAACAATCTTTTGGTACGGAAGGCCTTGCGATTGGGTGGATATCATGCCGGCAGGCCATGGCCTGGAAGAGTCTGACAGGAGCCATCTGCGTACTCATTAGCGCCAGTAGCGGCAGTCCTGTCCGGTAGAACAATGTCCTCTGGTGCAGGATAAAGTCCTGTTTGACAGGATTGCCAGTAAAGGGCATCAGGAAGGGAGGCGGAAGCAGGAGGGTAGGTTGTGTTTCTTGAGCAGGGCATAGAGACGGGAGCGTGACAGTCCGGAAATGGCGCAGGCCTGCTCCATGTCGGCGGCAAGGGTCATTAATTCCTGCAGATAGCGTTGTTCCAGCTCGGCGATAGCCGAATCCCGCGCTTCGACCAGCCGGGGCAAGGTGGCGCCGTTCGGCCCTCCAGTTCGAGCGAAGGGGTTTTCAGAGGCGGCCTGACCCTGTTCGACCGAGGCTCGGGCCAGGTGCACCCGGATATAGACCGGAAGGTGTTTGGGAAAAAGAACCGGCTCGTGCCTGGCCGCCGAAACAGCCCGTTCCAGGGCGTTGACCAGTTCGCGCACGTTGCCGGGCCACTCGTAGCGGCTGAGGACTTCGAAAAAATCAGGGGAGAACGATTTGCCGGCCAGGCCGTAGCTGTCACAGAGTTTGCCAACGTGGTGGGCGGCGATATCCCGGATATCCTCGATCCGGTCCCGCAAGGGAGGGAGCTCCATGGTGAAGGCCCGAAGCCGGAACAACAGATCCTTGCGGAACCGATGGCGCTGGACCATGGCGTTTAAATCACGGTTGGTGGCTGCAATCAACCTGAAATCACTGCGGAGCTGCGTCCCGCCGCCGACCTGACGGAACTTGTGCTCCTGGAGGACGCGTAAAAAGGATTTTTGCACTGAGAGCGGCAACTCGCCCACTTCGTCAAGGAAGAGGGTGCCGCCGTCAGCCCGCTTGACCAGTCCGCTCTGGCTTTTTTCAGCCCCGGTGAAGGCCCCGCGCTCATAGCCGAAAAGGATGCTTTCCACCAGGGTTTCGGGCAGCGCGGCACAATCCACCACCACGAATCGCTGGCTGGCCCGGCGGCTATTATTGTGGATCGCCCAGGCAAAAAGTTCCTTGCCCGTGCCGGTTTCCCCGGTGATGAGGACATTGGCATCGCTGTCCGCTGACAGAGCCAAGCGGTCGAGGCAGCGTTTCATCTGCGGACTGTTGCCGACAATATCTTCTCGGGTTTCCTCCTTGAGCGTGGTGTGGGGCTGCATGCGTATTTTTTTTGCCCGATACTGCATGGCGCGCACCAGGGAGAGCGCCATGGACCGTGCGGTGACCGGCCGTTCAACATAATCCCAAGCCCCCATTTTGATCGCATGCTCAGCCTGGTCGGCATCGCCGGCATCGGTAAGGATGATCACCTCCGGGAAGGAAGGGGTGTCAATCAATGCCGGCAGGGCATCCATGCCGTTGCCGTCCGGCATCTCAGCATTGAGAAAGATAACGTCAATGGCCGCGGAAGCAGACAATTCCAGGCCTTGCGTGAGGGTGCGCGCCGTTGCGACCTGGTGCCCCATGTGGATAATTTCCCGGGACAGGGTTTCGATAAACGTCTCGCTGGTATCGATGATGAGAATCCGTGACATTCTGCTTGCACTGCTCATGATGGTCCTATTGCCTAACTGCTTCTAGAAGGGCAACCCTCGCTCGTTCGCCCAGGTCACATACAGCGGGCTGGTCCAGGATTGACCGGAAATAGCCTCGCGGCAAAGTTCTTCGAGCTGGCTGATGACTTCTTCCAGGGGGCCCGAGTCCTCGGGCGGCGGCTGGTGCTCCAGCTCTTCAAACGATCGGGGGTTTTGCATCCGCAACAGTTCCGCCTGATCTTCGATCTGGTCGATGGCCATGTGAATGACCACCGGGATATATTCTTCGGCCCCGGGAGCATGCTGCTGCAACTCGGGCTGCAGACGTAAGCGATAGATCAGAAATTCACCGATGAAATAAAGGCAATAGCTCTCGACAGTCTTGCTGATCCCTGCTTCCATGTGCTGCAAGGCGATGATGAGGGCATATTGGCGCATCATCGGCCGGTTTTTAGTGAGCATGATCGTGACGATGAGTTGATAGAGCAAGCGAAGGTAGGTGTGTGCCACCTCCCGGTGCATGCTGTTCAAAAACAGTGAGACGCCAGGGGATTCAGCCTGCTGCTCCGTATCCAGCAGTTGGGTGGTGATCTCTGCGATGGTGTGATCGCGAATGTTTTCCAGGATGTCTCCGAGGGCCTGATGGAGAACCAGATAGGGGCGATCGTGGGTCTTGTGCAGCATGGCCTCGTTCCAGGTCTGCCAGAGTTCGGGATTTTTTTGCATGTTCTCGATCAGAAAGACCAGGCGCCGGGTGATTGTTTTGCGGGGAGTGGGTTCCCACGCCAGGATGTTGCGGGTTTTGGCGTTCTCGGCAACAAGTTGTTTGTCTACATAATCGAGCATCCACAGTTGTTCAAAGGCCTCCTTGCCGCGCAACCGGCTGAGTAACCGGCGGGCAAGGATCATGGGAACGAGCAGATGCTTGTTGATACAGAAAGGTTTGTGCGGTTTTGCGTAATGATACTGGGTGGCGATTCGAAAGAGTTCGAGGTGGGTGGTGGTGCCGTCTGGGCCTGCATTGAGGGTGATATGCTGCTCAAGCTCATCGCTTTTGTCAATCATCCGTAGGAAAAACTGCACCAGATCATGCACATGAATATAAGGGATGGCAGACTGCCCCTTTCCGGCCAGAATCCGTGACTCCAGGAGCTTGTCGGAGAGCCAGTTGTTGAGCAGGGTGTAGAGGGGCGGATATTCACACCAGTCGCTGAATACCGCCGCGATGCGAACGGTGGCGCAGGGAAACCACCGTGCATACGCCCGGACTAATTCCTCGCCCGCTTTCTTGCTGCGGGCATACGGCATATCGGCATCTGGGGGGCTCTCTTCGCTGACAATCGTGTCGAATGGGCAGGCCGCTTGAGAGCTGGCAAAGATAAAACGCCGTATCTCCAGTTGCCTTGCCAGCTCCAGCATGTTCTTTGTGCCCTCAACGTTGGTACTGGTATAGCTAGGATGCTCCTGGTTGGTGAAATCGTAATAGCCGGCCAGGTGGAGAATATAGTCGGCGCCACCATGATCTTTTACCCGTTGAATGAGATCCTTCAGATTAGCCCAGTCGGCGATGTCAACCTGCGTCCATCGCAGGTTGCTGTTGCCCTGCACCCCAGCTTCTTCCATGGAACGTCTGCCAACGCAGAACAGGCGAAAGGAATCGGCAGCCGCCTTGATGAAATTTCGCCCTACAAACCCTGAGGCTCCGGTCAGAATCAATCCTGGCAACCGATAATCCATAGTTCCTCCCTTGCGGTGTTATCCTTGCGGGGGTCGGGCATGGCCGCTGAGGGTGCCCTTGATGCCACAAGGAATGGATGCACCCGGCAACTTATGGCAACTCAATGGCCCAAGTGTCCAGCGGCGGTACCTTGGTGACGATCTTTTCTTGTTGTAAAAACTTGGCGAAACGGTTGTAGCGGTTTTTGTCCAGGGCGCCGGGCCGGAGAGCAAAACGAGGCAGGGTGTCCTTCCAGGCGCGCTGGTTCAATGCATCGTCCAGGTTCTTCCGGTCATGGCTGACGAACAGTTTCCAGCTTTCCTCCGGATGGTTGATCAGGTACTGCACCCCCTCTTCCAAGGCATCGACGAATTTGCGCATTTTGGGGTCATTGACTGCTTTGGCATTGGCCACCAGGATCAGTTCATCGTAGGCTGGAATCCCGAATTCCTCGACAAAAAAAGCTCGGCCAGGCCGTTTTTCGATGGCCATCTGATTGAGCTCAAAATTGCGGAAAGCCCCGATCACTCCGTCCACCTGGCCCGTAAAGAGCGAGGGCGAGAGGGAAAAATTGACGTTGACCAGTTTGACATCCTCGAGCTTCAATCCTTCCCGTTCGAGCATCACTTTTAGCAGCGCGGTTTCAAAACCGCCAACCGAATACCCGATGGTCTTGCCTTTAAGATCGGCAATTTTTTGGATCGGGCCGTCTGCAAGGACTACCAGGGAGTTGAGCGGAGTGGCGATCAGGGTGGCGATGCGAACCAGCGGCAAACCTTGGTCCACCTGCATTTGATGCTGATGCTGGTAGGAAACGGCAATATCCGCTTTGCCGGCGGCGACCAGCTTGGGCGGGTCGTTGGGGTTGGAGGGGGCGATCAGTTCGACCTCAAGGCCCCGCTCCTTGAAAAAGCCTTTTTCCAGCGCCACATACAGCGGGGCGTGGTCCGGGTTGGTGAACCAGTCGAGAAGCACGGTCAATTTGTCCGCCGCCCGGACCGGAGTAGCCGGTAGCAGCAGGGCGGCAAACAGCAGGGGCAGCAGCAGAACGGAAATTTTTTTCATGATATGATTCCTTGGTTGGGTTGCCAAAAGATGAGTCGGTCGAGCAAACGATCAATCAGAAAATACAACAGGAGGGAAACGCAGGCCAACAGCGTCAGGGCGGCGAACATCAGGTCGATCTGCATGCGGGCATTAGTGTGCAGCATGTAAAAACCCAGGCCCGCACTGGAGCCGACCCATTCCCCCACGACCGCGCCGATTGGCGCCACCGCCGTGGCCACCCGGACACCGGCGGCAAAGGCGGGCAGGGCTTGCGGAATGACGATGGCGCGGAGCACGGCCAGGGGACGCGCGCCCATGATCCGGGCCAGTTCCAGCAGGTTCGGGTCGGTGCGCTGCATGCCGGCATAGAAGGAAGCGGTCACCGGAAAGAAAATGATCAGCACTGCCATGGCGATTTTCGAGGCCATGCCGTACCCGAACCAAAGCACCAGCACCGGGGCGAGGGCAAAGACCGGGATGGCCTGACTGATCACCAGGATGGGCAGCATCCACCGCTTGAGCAGCGGCGAAACAATCATGGCCAGCGCAGTGGAGGAGCCGAGAAGGGTGCCGATGAGCAGGCCGAACACGATCTCGGTCAAGGTGGTCGCGAGATGCGGGCCGAGCACCGCCAGATGGGTGACTAGGGCCTTGGCCACCGGCAGCGGGCCGGGCAGGATATAGGGAGGCGCTCCGGTGAAGAGGACCAGCAGCTGCCAGAGGACCAGCAGTCCGGCGGTCAGGATGAGTGGGCGCAAGGCGTTCATGCGGACTCTTCTTGCATCAGCAGGGCCAGAAGCGGAGCATAGTGAGCGGCAAGGGCCGGATCGTCGGCCTGTCGGGGCGTTGCGCCGCCTGGTTCGATGATTTCGGCCACCTGCGCGGGCGATCCCGCCAGGACAACAATCCGATCGCCCAGGCGCAGGGCCTCCAAGGGATCGTGGGTGACCAGGACCACGGTGGCGCCCGTGGTCATCCGGGCCGCCAGGTTCTGCAAACGCACGCGGGTCAAGGCATCGAGGGCGGAAAAAGGTTCGTCCATCAGCAACACCGGCCGTTCTTCCATCAGGGTGCGCAGCAGGGCGCCGCGCTGCCGCATGCCTCCGGACAGGTCCGAGGGCAGGGCGTGTTCGTAGCCCGCCAGGCCTGCTTCGTGGATCAGATGCAGGGCTTTGTGCCGCAGGGGGTCGCTCAGCTCATGGCGCAAGCGGGCTCCGAGCAGCACGTTATCCACCAGCGACAGCCAGGGGAGGAGCAGATCGTGCTGTGCCATCCAGGCCACTGCACGGCCTGCTTCCGGTTGGGGATCGAAGCGGATGTGGCCTGTGAACGGCAGGCCGGTGGACCCGGCAATCAGTTTCAACAAGGTTGACTTGCCGCAGCCACTGGGACCGAGGATGCAGGTGGTCCGTCCTCCAGACAGCCGCAGGGACAGATCCTGAAACAGGGGCTTGCCGCCGAAGTCCAGGCAGAGCCGGTCAAAGATGATGTCCGGTGCCGGGCTTCCGGGTTCAGTCATCGGCAACCCTTAGAAAAAACGGAAAAAATGGTGCACCGGCCCGTGACCGTGACCAATGCTGTAGCCTGCACCGGCCCGGATGGCGCCGGTAATGTAGTCTTTGGCCAGACGCACCGCGTTTTCGATGGCTTCGCCGCGGGCGATGAACGAGGCAATGGCTGAAGACAGGGTGCAGCCGGTGCCGTGGTTGTTGCGGGTTGTGATCCGTTCGCCCGGCAGGGTGACCATTCGTTGTTCCGGGCCGAGATAGAGGCAGTCATCGCTGTCGCCCGTTTCCAGGTGACCGCCCTTGATGAGCACATTGGCGCATCCCAGCGCGGTCAGATCGACCGCCGCCTGCTCGATGGTGGCGGCGGAGGATATCTCCCGTCCGAGCAGCACCGAGGTTTCGGGCAGGTTGGGGGTAATCAGGTAGGCCAGGGGAATCAAGTATTGTTTAAGGGCCTCGATGGCCTCGTCCTGCAAGAGTTTGTCGCCGCTTTGGGCCACCATCACCGGATCGAGGACAATGGCGCGCACCTCGAATTTGCGCAGGCTGTCCGCCACGGTGCGGATCAACTCCGGTGAGAAGAGCATGCCGATTTTAATTGCATCAGCACCAATGTCCGATAGGACCGCCTCTAACTGGGCGGCGACAAATGCGACCGGCACCGCATGGATGCCGGTCACCCCAAGGGTGTTCTGGGCGGTGAGCGCGGTGATCACGCTCATGCCGTAGCAGCCGTTGGCGGCAATGGTTTTCAGGTCCGCCTGAATGCCTGCTCCGCCGCCGCTGTCTGAACCGGCGATGGTCAGCACCCGGCGATATGTTTTCAATTGTTCCATAGGTCCTCATCCCTTTCCTTTGCTGATTGAATCCGATGCTTGAGGGCAGTTGCCGCGCTCGTGGGGCAAGGCGCGCTGACAATGGCCGACACCACGGCTACCCCGTCAGCGCCTGCGCGGATGATCGCGGCCGCATTGTCCGCCTTGACGCCGCCAATGCCAACCAGCGGCAGGGAAACGGCCTTGCGAATGGCGCGGACGCCTTCCAGGCCAAGCGGCGGGGCGGTATCCTTCTTGGTGGGTGTGGCGAAAATTGGGCTGATGCCGATGTAGTCGGCCCCCTCGGACTCGGCGCGGAGGGCATCAATCACCGATTCCGCCGAGATACCGATGAGCAGGGAGGAGCCGGCCAATCGTCGGGCGTCGGCAATGTGCATGTCGGTCTGGCCGAGATGGACCCCGTCGGCACCGATGGCCAAGGCCACATCGATCCGATCGTTGATGATCAGCGGAATACGGGTTTCCAGTGTATCCAGCAGGCGGCGGATTGCCCGCGCCTCTTCAATGAACTCCCGGGTGGCGCACTGTTTTTCCCGGAGCTGCACACAGGTGACGCCACCCCTGATGGCGGCTCGAACGATGTCGACGGTGCTCCTGCCAAGAGAGAGGCTCCGGTCAGTCACCAGATAGAGCGAAAAATCGATCATGGGGCGTCAGCCCTTGCTGATCCGGCAGCGCGCCTCCACCTCCTCCGGA
>Ga0074197_1002899_pt1 | contig 11122 bp, 7 predicted proteins | sample EPASupsiteSAE305_FD_64526 | JGI IMG/M metagenome (GOLD analysis project Ga0074197, IMG submission 64526) | Bioremediated contaminated groundwater microbial communities from EPA Superfund site, New Mexico - SAE3-05 reassembly with SPADES | ecosystem: Environmental > Aquatic > Deep subsurface >...
TCTTTTGTGAAAGCATCTTCATATCCAAAGCAAAAGCTTTTGGCTACCAGGGCTTGCTGTTTTTTGCTGTCTAGCTCTGGATTTTGGATTCGTAAGGCACTGGTAAGAAGCTGCCTTTCTTGCGTGAAAAAGTCTTTGCGGAAAGCCTTTTCCATCTTTTGCTGAACATCGGGACTCAGGCCACAGGCTTCGCTGATCAGAGAAGCCAAAACCGAGTGAATCAAAGTGGTCTGAACCTGGATGCTCTTTTGGCCTATATGCTGCTGGTTCTTCTGCAATGCTCCTGCGATCAAGGCACTGGAATAAGCTCGAAGCAATAGTTCTATGCTGTTTACTGGATAGAAGTTGATCTTTCTGTCTTTATAGGGGCAACTAGCCACTACCTTCACTCGAAACATTTCCAGCTTTTCGTCTGCTTCGATGAAATCATGCAATTTTTTGGGAAGGCCATTTTTTCCTATCATAAACATGGCTCTTTGATCCATGCCAAGCAATGCCGCTAATCCATTTTCACTTAGCCCTGCTGTTCCGTCCTGTAAAATATAGCCATCGCCAATGCTCTCTGAACCTAACTTCACTTCACCATAGTGGACTGCCTCGATTTCCGATGTATATTGATTCCACTGGCTCAAACATGAAGCAGAATTCACCAGTCCATGTGTTTTTATTTCTATGAGCCTTTCTACAAGCTTTCTTGCTGGCTCTTTGGCTTCTGGGGCAGAGCATTCTTTTGCTGCCATATAGTTTGCCAGCAAAAGGATGTAATACACGCAACGATTTCTGATTAATGGATCAGGAATATACTGGTGTATGGGATAGCCTTTGTTTCTTCCTTCTTTGATTTGCCCCAAAGCTTCTTTTCCCAAAAACGCTTTATAAGCATAGTCAAAGCAAGTAGCCATGAGTCCTTGGTATTTTTTGGTTTCTCTGTCTGGATACGCCATCTTCAGCACAGGATACAAAAGGGCATTCGCCCGATCATAGATGCTACTAAAATAGTATCTCTTGACTATCTTCTGCGGCGATACTTTCAAACCGCAAGCATGTTCAATATGAATGTGCAAAGCTGTCTTTACTAATATCTGCACCAACATGGCAGACCTTTTCCCTATATGAATCTGGTTTTCCCTCAATGCCCCGCAGGAATAGGCCAAAGCATACACACGGATGATTTCTTCGATCATTATTGCGTCATAGACCACGATATTCTGATTTTTATACGGACTTTTTTCCGCTTCCACAAAAGCAAAAGTAGTCTCCATGCTCCATCCCTTATCGCAGAAGGATTCCAGCGTTTTGGGAGGCCAGTTAGTCTTCATGCGGTTTAAAGCCATCTGATTCATTTCCAATAAGGAACTAAGGCCTCGTTCGCTCATCACGCTTTGTGCATCCTCTAAAACATAGCATTCACAGAGTACATTAGGCAGGATTTCCGCTTCGCCGTAGTACAAGGCTCTCTTTTGTAATGGTTCTTGCTTTTCAAAATCGAAAACCACTTGATTTTCCGCCTGGAAGAAACGTTTTTGTCTCATAAAATTTTCCTTTTGAAAAAAAATTTTACATGCAGCAAATATACTTTACTGCAATCTTTTTGTATGACAATAGATTACAAACTTTTCCTCCTGCATGGCAGCAAATCATTTTTTGCTTTGACTATGGCATGGTTTATGCTATAATTATACTTATATTCTATCTTCTGCCCTTCTGGCAGGAGGATTTTTTTTAATACCCTTCTATTATGCAATTCTCACACAAACAAGTCAAATCTTTTCTTCAAAAGAAGCAATATTGTGTAGAGACAGGATATAATAATGATAAGCAGGATAAAGTAACACGGATTTTGTTTTTATCTGTGTTGATTCATAAATTTTTATCTATCCGTGTTTATCCGTGTTTATCCGTGGTTCTTTTTTTACTTTTGTCAAACGATCTACACGCATTTTGGACCGATGCCCCTTTTCTCATATAACCCGCCATATATTGATAAAATTTTCTAACATGCATTTTCCTCTCGCCTTAATTCCTTCCCTCTACGTTACGGATTTTCCCTCCGTAACCTTTTTTTACTACAATGCCTGGATACTATGCTTGGCATTTTCCTTTTTCTTCTGGACAAAACCAAAACCATTGCCTATAATAGGTTTTGTCCATAAAAAAAGCATGTTTCCTTTCAGGAAAACATGCCTAAATTAAATAACGCAAGTGATTCTATAGTCAAGAGAAAATAAAATCAAGGATAAAATCTATTTTGTCCTATCTTTGTGTAAACTTTTATTATGCTTTTATTCCCTGGCATAGTGTCGGCCAGGAAAAACTTTGTTTTAAAGGAGATGATCATGTTTGAAGTAGTAAAAACTTTTGTCCATGAAACAGGCTTTGAAATCACACCTTTCTATATGCAAGGCGCTGGCTTTGTTTTTTTGCCCAAAGAGTTGGAAAGCCAGCTTGGATATGAAAATTTTTCACAAACGATTATTCAAAGCAATTCTTTTAAAGAAGGCATTGAATATATTATTGTACGAGATTCTAACCTACGAGAATTCAAAGAGTTGCTGAACAGACTCAATACTATTGAGTCTGTTCAAATAGAAGAATTTAAACATATCAATGCTCTTCTTCTCCTTACAGAATCGGGCTTGTACACAGCTATGATCCTATCCCGAAAACCCAATGCAGAAAATTTTCGACGCTGGATAACCTGTGAAATTCTGCCTTCTATACGAAAAAAAGGATTCTATCTTCATCCATCCCAAGGGGATATGGAATTATCCACAAAATATGATGTATCGCCCTATATCGCTGATATCAAAGCAGTAGCTTTGCTTCCCAAAATTGTAGGGAGTCAAAGTTCGTGAGACTAGAGTCAAAGTTCGTGAGACTGGAAAGTCAAAGTTCGTGAGACTGGCCTACAAGGTGTAATTTTCGTCAAAGTTCGTGAGACTGGCCTACAATCAATTGTGCGTTTGATTAGGAAAAATTTCTAAGAAAGTAAGCCAGTATCATAGTATGGGAAAAAAAGCGTCAAATATTGTTCAATGCCTGGCAAGAAATAGGCAAGGAAAGATACCTGGCCGATATATATTCTTGCAATACTGGATGGAGAGACATAAATTCGGGTTGTCCCAAAATTTTGCAAAACCATTGTCCAAGGGAACCCAAACGAACCCTGATATTTCGAGACCAAAACACATTGAAATTGCGTTGTCCATAGGCATCCAGGAAATCATAAAATCCTTGAGGCCAGTTTAAAATGCCAGCAAAGGTTTTTGAGTAGAGATAGTAAGCATATTTAGGTGGCAGTTTTTTTCTTAGATTGAGTGTTTTTGGGATGTATAGATGTAATCCAGCAAGCGGTGTTTGCAAACTGTTCCAGTCTACCTGGCACGTAAGCAGGCTCATTCGTAATCTCTCCCAGAGAAGGTGCATCACAGCAGAACTCTCAGGCAATGTATGATTGATTGGCAATGACGGAGCGGGAACAAGCGATAGCCAGGACTGTATTACGCGTTGGGAAAGTATCCCCAGCTCATTGTAATCAATAGCAGAAGCAGGCGGGATTTGAGCTAGATCAGTTTTGCATGCTTTGCATTGGTGGGCAACGATCTCTGCTACAGTTATATTTTTCAAGCATGTAGGACATTGATCAAGGAGTAAACATTTGTGCTGTAAACAGATAGCGGAAGATATAGGCATCCATGCTAAACGATGATAGGGAGAATTCTTTAAACATATAGGACAAAACTGTGCAGCATGAGATGGACGGATTTTACGATAAGCAATATTAAGCAACTGGATGTTTTTACCATCGAACCATCTCATAAAAGTTTTAGTATTTTTGGATGAGTAAAGCAGTGGCGCAAAGAAGTGTTTGCTAGCAGCAAGCAAATCCTCTGGGCTAATCAAAGTCAATTGCGCAAGCTGAAAAAAGGCTTGGGCAGAGTTCGGTTGAGTAATATTTATTCTACATTGATTGCTTTCATTAGAGTGACAAAGCCAGCCAATTGTACCAGTATTGTAATAATTGAGCAGTGAGAGTCTTTCTAGCAAAGATGGCAAAGATTCTCCTGGCAGCAAATTGCTACGGCGTAGTAAAGGTTTCATTAAATTTGGCCTCCTGCGGCTGTTGGATGATTTTTCGCTGTCGAACGAGAGCATCGTTTACGTTGGCATGGCTGATTTCCCGCGATGCTATTATTACTAGCCAAAGGGGCAACAAATCGTTCGTTTTCAGGTGTCTGAAATGGGTTGATTTTATCCAGAAGATGTTTGGATAACCGCTTGTGGAAAGCCATAGATAGTACCGATAGATCAATCACGCTGTTTTGCTGCTGTTTGGCTATGAGGGCGGCATAGCGAAGCAAATTCATCAGGTTGCCGACCACACCATTGGTAGCATAGTGAAGGCGGTAGAGCAATTCCAATCTAGGTAAGGATTGCGTCAGGGATGTTTCAACCGTCTGCTCGGCATATTGAACAAAACGTGAAAATTCCGTGATATTTACTTCATCGCTCAAATCGGCGACAAATGGTTCCAGGGTCTCACGCATAGCAAATAACCGAGAAAGTTGGTCGTTGGCCTGGAGAATGCGTCCGACCTTACCCGATATACCAACAACCAGGAATGGGACTGCGGTTTCTTTGATGAGTACTTTAAGCCAGTCAGAAACCTGTTCCAAAATACGATCAGTTTCTTTATCAATCAAATGATGGAAATCATCAAGAATAACCAGTTGAACCTTGCAATCAATGATCAAATGGATCAGACGAAAATTCATGGCCCACAGAGTACCGCGCTGGCTGGCAGGATCGCCTAGACCTGCCAGCATAGTAGATGCCATTGCCTTAACGGTAACTGGGGAAGGAGTTTCAGTATAGAAAATAGGTATTTGAGTGCCATCTTCCTGCTCAATGCGGGGAAACAAGGATACATAATCACGTACCAATGTTGACTTTCCTGCTCCAGTGACACCCTCCAGAGCCATGCACTGAGGTTCGTTAGATAGACGTGATAATTCCTGGCATTCACGGATATCCCTGTGTAATTCCATGAAGCGGGGATAACGGATCAAGGCTGAATTAGCACGTTCCATTAAAATAGATGTTGTTTGGTCCATTGCTTATTCCTCCTTCTTTGTGTTGTCTTTTAAGATGTCAGAATTCCTTTTGGGCATGGGATAACAGATTTCCCAATCAGTGGAAGGCTCTAAATCAGGTATGATGCCTGTTCTTGGTAAGGTAAACTTTGGTGGAGACTGGATTACATCGCCAGCCAAAAAACGATTGCTGGTACTATTGACGCAGGGTTGAGATTCTTCTATAAATTGATGAATTGGTTTACCAGAGGTATCCCATCTTGCCATACGAGAACGCGAAGCCGTGCGTTTACTCTGCCTGCCCTGATCTACAATCTCTTGAATTTTACGTCTGGCCTTACCCAGAGCTACGATGTCCACATGATTTTGCTCTGCCAGGACTGATTGGCGGATTACTTGATGCTTCCATAGCGATAGCCCTTGCGTGTAGTCTTGAGCTAGTGCAGGTACTTTAATGTACTCTTTCTCAAAAGAATCGTACACATAGAGATAACTCAAATCCGCAGGATGGTATTTAATCTTGGCTTTTTCTCTTTTAAGTCTGGTGCGTAAGGTAATCAAGTCATCACAGTTATAACGTAAGGAGCAAAAATCAATACCATAATGCTGGATAACACGAGTAGTGGTTCTCCCTAATAAAATCGATAATTCTTCGGTGTTGTGCGGCAGGCCAGGACCAAAGCCCGATCGGATTGCTTTTTCCCAACTGTGCGCAGGTATGCCATTGAGGCCACGGTGAAACTGTTGGGCGTATACATCAACGACAAAAATGTTCAATACCTTATCCACATCCGAAAGGTAAATACAGGCTTGTTTAGCACTATTGTAGTCGCCACGCTCGGCTATATTAGAAAACGTAGTACCAGGCAGGGTATGAAATAACATCGTATTTAGCGAACGATACATACGTTCGATCCCTGCTTTAAAATATGGCGTTTTCACAGGCATTTGCTCAACTACAATACCCAACGGCAGGCAGGTATCTTCCAAATCATGTCCGATAAACTCTTTACCATTATCCACTACCAAAACCGATGGAACCCCGTAGGCAAGCCAATCATGCTCTGTTCCATATTTCTCTCTTAGATTTTCTTTGGGTCGGATGGCATGGTAAAGACATTCCATGACGGAAAGGTAGCTGGGCGGCTCAAAACCTAAATAATAGCCCAAAGGATAGCGCGTGGCCATATCTAGACAGTATGTTAAAGTCAGCCGCCCCAAGGGAAGATTATCCCGATCATCAATCACGATTAGATCGGATTTGGTATGGTCTATCTCCACCCTTTCCAAGGGGAGAGTAGGATACTCGGTCTTCCCATATTGAGACAGCACTTGCTTGGCTGTCCGCGCTCCCCGCTTGGCCTCAAGTTTTTTATATGGCTCCACAGCCCTAATGCGGCGTGTAATCGTTGATTCTGAAGGCATAGCCAGTTGCTGGTTCTGAGGCCATAACTGATTTTCTTCATGAACTCGCACCGCAAGTTCCTCTCTGATGGCTTTGATGGTTATTTTCTCTCGCACATAGTATTTATCTTGGATTACACTGTCAATCATAGCGTCTGCTTTTTTCTGGAGTCGAGATTTTCCTTTACCTCCACGTTTATCGGGGCTAAAAATTAACGACCGTACATCTCCGCCGCTCTTAGTGTAATATCTAATCCAGCGATAGATAGAGGATACACTTACAAAACAGGAAGAGCCAAACTTCCTTTCCAATCCATTCATCTTGAGCTGTTTTACTCGCTCTTCGACTGCTATGCGTGTACGTTTTTCAAGGCTCAGGAGGGGAAGGATTACTTCAAGACGGTATTTGGCAATGGCAACCCACTCCTCTGAGCATTCGGATAAGGCAATATATTCGCCCCTTCCCCCGATATTTTCCGATACTTCTTTCTGGTCGGGCTTGCTATACTCAACAAATACCAGTTCCCCCTTAAATAGGGCTGTCACCAATACCGACATCTCTACCACTAATCTCGCACCGGTCAAGATATCTTCAATGTTGATCTTTTGATCAGGAAGGAGCATCAAAACATCATAACTGGTGCCTTGCCAAAAGAACTGAGTTCCACTTGAAAAATGTTGGATGCTCATATTTTTTCTTCCTTTCTTGGTTTTAAAGGAAGACGGACTATTGTCTGGGTCGAAATAACCACATCTTCTAAGGGAACACAAATTTTATGATGAAATGCTAGATGCAAAATGCTACCGACCATAAACAACGGATCTTTGGGAAAAATCATTGCACTTATCTCAGCTATGCTCATTTCCTTTCCGCCTCTTAACAACTCGTATATGAACTCTTGGATGCACGGAGATACAAGTATTCTGGCGTATCGTGTCAGCAGCCTGATATTAGTCAATCGCGCACCTTTTCGAATTTCACGGTCGCTTACCACACGATACTCCCAACCACGGCATGCACACCAAGCTCTTGCGGCAATAGCTTTACGCTGGTTCTCTACACTTAAGACGAACTTCTCTGGTTTACATTCAATCAGTACCTCTCGTCCTTTTTCGATGAGGTGAAAATCAGGAGTATAGTGCCGAGTCTCGCCTTCATATTGATACTTGATGGTCAACGGCTGTTCCTCGAACCACTCTACTTCTTTGGCGTAGTCAATAAGATAAAGGAAATCACGTTCAATCAACGATTCAAACGCAATCATCCGCCCCATTTTTATCGAGGGAAACTTACCAATGATGTTTTTCCCTCGATTCGATACTTTTCTTACAGCCATTTTTTGTCCTTCCTTTTATTAACGTAATTTGCGAATAATTATGAAATGCTACACATTCGTTTATTCTGACAGCAATATCCTTTTTAGTCAAATAAAGATTGCTTCGGATATTGCTGTATTAGCAGATTTAAATGGGAGGAATTTTTGTTGGAGAAGATTAATTGCAAGCCGTCTGCTGGTCAAACTATTTTTATCCAAATTTTGTAGGCCAGTCTCATTATCTTTGACAAAAAGTAGGCCAGTCTCACGAACTTTGACTATAGGGCAGTCTCACGAACTTTGACTTTAATTGTAGGCCAGTCTCATTATCTTTGACGAAAAGTAGGGCAGTCTCACGAACTTTGACTTTCAGTCTCACGAACTTTGACTTTGGAGGAAGGAGAAGTTGGAAGTGGTTATTTTTATAACCAATTGGAAAAGAAACTCTTATAAAATTTTTATCCGATATTCAAAAGCGTAGTCCAGTCTCATTTACTTTGACTCCCTACAACAACCCACTTGAGCGGAGGAAATTGTTTTTCCATTAGACTCTTAAGCGTTTTTCCACGCAGCTTTTTAGTAATCGCTTGCGGCGTCTCGATTTTGATTTCTGCTGTTGCTGTACTTTTTTCCTTCCCTATCAAGCCTTTCGGCTGATCTTCTTTTGGTTCGATTGGAAATGGACATTTAGGAGTAGCGTTAGCTATATACTCATCTACTTTTCTAGCAAACTCGGTATCGCTTTCCTGCAGGAGATCATTCACATCAAAACGATTCTGACGGATGGTTTCCCACCAAATCCCCACAAGGCCAAGCTCGCGACAAAGCTCTTCCTGCTTTGCCTCTACTCCTCTATCAAACCAGAGCAAAATTTTATCGCAGTGTTCTTTTATCTTCGGTAGCCACGCTTGTAAAGCTTTCTTATTTTCTATGCCATAGGTTATAAAGGCACTATAACCTATGCTTGCTATGGCTTCGCCCTTGAAGAATCCTTCTAACACAACGCAAGTCTTTTTATGCTTGCCCTTTGTTGATAAGAGGAATGAGCCTGCTTTCTCTCCTAGATCTTTCTTTGTATGGACATCAGATATTAAAATTTTGTGGATACCAACGATCCCTTCTTGCGGTTGTATTTGTGGCACGATAAGCCATTTTTCGCCGTCATATTCGTTGATTCTGGTACAAGCCACAAGGGTAGGACTTCCATGATTGGCAAACTTCCCAAAATGCCTTCTGGCAAGAATATCCTGGGCTTGTTCTTTGCTTGGCGGCTGAGAAGCTTCCCAAATTTGCTTTGCCAGCTTGCGGTTATCCATGCCATTTTTCTTGCCATCCGCATTATCCTGTGGTATCCTAATAGGAGATTCCTTAAGCGAATTATCTTGGCCAAGTTTATTACTTTGTGTTCCATTAAGCCCATATATTTGGCTAAGATACGCAATTGCTTGCTTTGCATCGCATCCCTGAAGCTTCATTTCAAAGTCAACCACACTGAGAAGCTTCTGAGAATCGCAAGCAAAGCAGGTAAATCTGTCTGGTGTCACCCGCTTGATTTTCAGACAATTTTTACGTCCACAAAACGGGCATTTGGGATGTTTTAACCAAGTGCCCTCGGAAACAAAACGTAATCCTGTACGATTTTCGATATGAGATTGTAAGTTTACCTCTCGTTTAATGAGATTACTTAATTTGACAATGTTAAATTGAAGGTTAAGATTTTACAGCCTTAACATAACTTGTTAATCATGAAAATGCCATCGCAGAAGGGAAATGGCATCATAGCCGTGGTCTTCGCCGTGACCGTGACCGTAGCCGATGCTCGTAGTCGTGGTCGAAAAATCGGAAATGGTCAGGGTCACGGCGACCACCACGACTATTGGCTATGATTATGACCATCGGCTACGAGCAAATCCATTGCCTTGTTGTTGGTTATTTCTCCCTTAAGTCAACAAGTATCAGCAAAGGTTTATTCCTTCACATTAGCAAAACCAACTCTAGCCAAGGGGCATTACTCTCTAAAGCAGATAAATCAAGCTACCTGAATTTAACATTGTCAAATTAATCTTTCCATAACTTTACGCCTTACAAAAGGCCACTGACTAAAGCTAGATAGAGAAAACTTTCTTCCCCGATCTTTTTCCTATCTAGCTAAACGTCTTTCCCCATTTTATCTTACTCTAAAATAAAGACTTAGTTTAGTTAGTCTAAATCGAGACAACCGGAGTTTCTCCCATCGCTCTTTGTTTTGGTTTAGTTCCCGATATTTCACTTTTTTGCTGCTCAATCCAATTATCAATGTCTGTTTTTAAAAATCGCCAATCGCTACCAACCTTAAATGCCGGGATTTTTCTTTTCTTTACCAAGTTGTAAATAGTCCTCTCATTCATTTGAAGAAACTCAGCAATTTGTTTTATAGTCAAAACATCCTTGTCCATATCAAAAACTCCTTTAATCTAATTTATTCATTCTAAATCATATAAAATTCAATTTAATACACTATAATATATTTGATAATTTTTGTCAATGCAAAAGGCCAGAGGAAAAATTATTGCTCATGATTTTTCATCCATTCTAATGGCAGGGCCACCACTTGTGTTGCTAATGGTGGCAGGGTGGATTTTGCCGTACCAAAAAAAAGACATGGCATTAAAATCTTTTTTGGGGGGGTATGGGGGAAGCAAAAGAGCAAGAAAGAAGCCTGGCCTAAAAAGCCGCCCATGCCAGGAAAAAAGCCTTGCTGGCCTTGCAAGGCTGGGAGAAGCCCGTCCAGCAAAGCCACCATGCAGCCAGTCCAAAAGCTCCCCGCCCAGCAAGCCATGCAAGTCATGCCAGGAGAAGAGCAAAGCCCAGCTGGATGGGCTGAATAGCAAGACTGGCTGAACCTTGCTTGCCTTGCAAGGCTTGCAGGAAAGGCAGGTTGGGGGGGGGAAGAGCAAGACTGGCATGGATAGCAAGGCTTGCAGGACTAGCTGATAGGCTGAAGAGCAAGACTGGCAAGCCTTGATAGCCTAGCTGGCTTTGGGATTGCAGCTTAGGAATATTCAGCAATAAAAAATCAATCTACAACAATACAACAACTTTAAGTAAAACAATACAACAATATAACAATTCTTAGTAAAACAATACAACAACTTTAAGTTAAACAATATAACAATTTTTAGTATAACAAAATAACAACTTTAAGTAAAACAATACAACAAAAAAAATTGTTATTTTGTTATTGAAAATATAACAAAAATTTGTTATATTATAACAATACAACAATGCAACAAAATAGTATAACAAAAAGGAGAGCAAGTCATGGATGAA
>Ga0074197_1002900_pt1 | contig 11117 bp, 9 predicted proteins | sample EPASupsiteSAE305_FD_64526 | JGI IMG/M metagenome (GOLD analysis project Ga0074197, IMG submission 64526) | Bioremediated contaminated groundwater microbial communities from EPA Superfund site, New Mexico - SAE3-05 reassembly with SPADES | ecosystem: Environmental > Aquatic > Deep subsurface >...
GGTCGAAGAGCTGTTGCGGCAGGGAGCGTTCAAACAGGCTGTGCATGCCGGTAAACGGATCGCAGACCGACATGGCGTGGAAGGTGTCGCCATGGTAGCCGCCGCGCACGGTCAGCAAGCGGTGCTTCTCCGGCCTGCCCGCTGCCTGTTGAAACTGGAGGGCCATCTTCAAGGCCACTTCCACGCTGACCGAGCCGGAATCGCAGAGAAAGACCTTATCCAGCGGTTCGGGGGTGAGGGCAACCAGCAACCGGGCCAGCTCCACTGCCGGTTGGTGGGTGAAGCCGCCGAACATGACATGGGCCATCCGTTCAGTCTGCTCCCGGATCGCCTGATTGAGCACCGGATGACTGTAGCCGTGGATGGCGCACCACCAGGAGGACATGCCGTCGATCAGTTCCCGCCCATCGGCCAGCGTAATCCGTACCCCCGCTGCCGAGGCCACCGGATAGACCGGCAGCGGTTGAGTGGTGGAGGTGTAGGGGTGCCAGAGGTGCTGCCGGTCGAATTCGAGCAGATCTTCGGTCTGTTTGGGGTTACGGTCGGTCAAAGGTGAAACCCATGGCCGAAAGGCGGTCGAGATCCTCGGCGATGCCGCTGCCGGTGGTGGTCAGATAATTGCCGACAATGGCCCCATTGGCGCCGGCGGAAAAGCACAGATACTGTTCATCGCCTAATTGCTGCCGGCCTCCGGCCATGCGGATCACCGCCTCGGGATTGATCAATCGGAACAGGGCCACCGTGGTCAGGACCTCCGGGAGAGTCAGGGGCGACAACTCGGCCAGCGGTGTGCCGGCAATGGGGGTGAGGATGTTGATGGGGATGGATTTCACCTCAAGTTCCCGCAGTTCCAGGGCCAGATCGATGCGGTCCTCCATGGTTTCTCCCATGCCGATGATGCCGCCGGAGCAGAGCGACATCCCGGTGCGGCGGGCCAGTTCCAGGGTCTCGACCTTTTCCTCCCAGGTATGGGTGGTGCAGACCTTGGGGAAAAAATCTCTGTTTGCTTCCAGGTTGCAGTGATACCGCCTGACCCCGGCCGCATAGAGCCCCGTGGCGATCTCTTCGTCGAGGAGACCGGCGGAGGCGCAGAAGAGCAGGGAGGTGGATGCGGCCATCTGCCGGTAGAGATGGGTCAGTTCCGCCAGTGTCTCGGCGGACAGACTGCGGCCGCTGGTCACCAGGGACAGCCGGTGCACCCCGTGATCATCGTTATCCTTGGCCTGGGCCAGGGCTTCTGCATCGGGGATGACCGTGTAGGTTTCGATGCCGGTATGGTGCCGGGCCGACTGGGCGCAGAAACGGCAGTTTTCCGTGCAGTTGCCGCTCTTGGCGTTGATGATCGAACAGAGGTCGAAGTGATTGCCCATAAAATGGCCGCGGAGGGCATCGGCTGCCCGGTAGAGTTCCTCCTGCGGGCAGGCGAGCAGTTGCAGCGCTGTTTGCCGGTCGATCCGTTCGCCCTTGAGAACCTTTGCATGTGCCTGTTGTACGGTGGTATCCATGAGTCTATGAGAGTGGGTTTAATCCCGGTTGGTTTTGATATCCTTGGGCGGACCATTCACGATCATTTCCGCGATGGTCAGCTTGATTTTGGGAAAAAGCCCGCGTCGGTCGCCGAGAAACCGTGCCTCCAGTTGCGCCAGCCGCTGGTAGAGGATGGTCCGGTCCATGGCCGGGGCGTCGGTTTCGACGGCAAAGGTGGAGTTGACCACCTCCTGGCAGGAGAAACAGCCGGGGAAACGGAGGTGCTGGCCGTCCGGCCGGGTGAGGGTGGCCGGGACGCCATGGGTCCGGCAGATCATCAGCCGGTGCGCGTATAACCCGCAGAGCCCCTGATCGTTGAGCGGACACATAATCTGGGGCCGCTCCCCCCTGGCGAGCAAAAGACGGCTCTGTTCCACGTATTCCCTGGCCCGCTGCATGATGCGGTCCAGTCGGGCATCGTCAAGGGCGCGGATCCCCTCCCACAGGTAGGCCCATTCGCTGTAGGTATAGTGGAGGAAATAGGAATCGCAGCAATTGTCCGGGCATCCCTGGCAGGTCAGGTTGATGGCCGTGGCAACGTCGTCGTAGACCGTGGCCATGGATTCGTAAATTTCTCCTATCTCGCAGGAGAGTTCGGGGGGCAGAAACAGTTCTTTCATGATCTTGTATCCGCTTTAGCGGGGTTCCTCAAAGGATTGCACCTGATAGACAAAAAATTGCAGTGTTCCTGAACGCCAAGCCCCGTCCGCCAGACCGGCCTTGCGGCAGAGATGTCCGAGAAACTGCTCGGGAGTGGGCAGCTGTTGCCACACCTGCGGTAAAAAAGTGGCGCTGGCTCCTCCCGGTCCTCGGAGAATGACGCCGTCAACAGCGGGGCGGAGCCTTGTGGTCAGTTCGTCGGCAGTCCCGTAGGGCAGCGGCTGTGGATCGGTCAGGATGGAAATCTCGATGTGGAGATCCGGCAACTCCGTGGCCATCACCGGCTCGAACCGGTAATCATCAAAGGCCGCACTGAGCGCGTTGCGTTTAACGCCTTCGACGATGCTCTCAACGCCGGTGAGACTGCCGATGCAGCCGCGCAAATCCTGCTGTTTGTGCAGGGTGACGAAAACCGCCCGTTTTTGGTGAAAGGCCGGGGCCTTGAGTTCGTCCGTGGTCACCGGGTTGCTCGCTTTGACCGCCAAACGGTGTTCAATGTGCTGCCGTGCCAGGCGTGCAAGTATGTGTCCCTGCTGTGCAGTGAGCATGTTGTCTTCTGCTGATCCCATAGTAGAAAGGGTTTTACTCTATTTCACAAGTCGATCCTGTCAATACAATTATGACCGGAGGGAGGGATATCGATCCCAAGCGGCCGAGGGGGCCGATCTTTATGGAGGAATAGATGTTTTACGCGGCAAAGTCGGATGATGAAACCAAAGGGATGACCGGGTACTCCAGGATGCCACAAAAGCTGTATAGGAACGCGGGGGTCTTTACCGGGGGAGCGCCAACCCCTTGAGAGAGAGTTCTCCCGAGGATTTGAAAGGTATTGTTTTTTCAAACCCACGGACACTCACCCCCACGGTGCCTTTCAGAGAATAGGGGACCTGGTTTTCCTTTGCCGTAGTTTTATCGGCGGTGTGCATCAGGTCGACCACCGAGGCAACGATGTCCAGCACCGAGGCATAGACGGTAACCGGGATAATTTGGGTGCCGTAGGCCGGGACGCTCTGCCGGCTGTCGGTGATACCGCTTGCGAAATGGCGGCCGCCGATTTCCAGGTCGCAGTTGATCGCATGCAAATCAAGGGGGACATCGTTGGGATTGAGGACCCGTAATTTAATCATAAAAATCCCTTCCATGGCCTTGATTTCCTGAATCCGGAGATCGGCGATGGAAATTTTAGGCTCTTCCCTCAAGCCATACATGGCCGCGCAACCGCTCAAGAGCAACAGGGCAGTGAAAAACAAGAGAAAACCGATTCTTTTTGATTGCAGTGTCGGGATATACATGACCGCTCCTTGACGAAAATGACAGTGGCTATTGTTTAACCACAGGGACTTACAAAGTCAACAGCTCGATGGCACTCTTGACGTTCCCGCGAGAACGCGGTATCAATACGGCTCTGCGGAGGAGTGCCGGAGCGGTTGAACGGGACGGTCTCGAAAACCGTTGTGGGGGTAACTCCACCCAGGGTTCGAATCCCTGCTCCTCCGCCATGCTGCCAAACAGAAGCCGTAACCATGACAAGGGGGTTACGGCTTTTTATTTTCAAAACCAGAGAAGAAAATTTGCCGGGCATTGTTGCTGAGCAAAAAGAGCTGTATTTGTCCGACGGGGCTGATACAATCCATACCAGAGCCATTTGCACACAAGGTTATGCTGCACTTTTTCCCGGAATATCATCTTGGTAGAGAATCATGGTTGGCAAGCAGAGTTCAAAAGTTTCGGCAGATTTAAAGAGAAACAGGCTCTATATTACATTCTCTTCTACTGCCAAAAAAAAAGATTTAGAAAAAGTTTACACAGATATTCGATTCTGTGTTGCAGATCTTAAGCCGGGCTTTGACGTCATTACAGATCTGACACGATGCACCATTGGCCACCTGGGAGGGATCTCGACCCTGCGAAAAATAATGGCGTTTCTTGTCGTGAACAAGGTGGGCAGAGTTGTTCGAATTGTGGGGGAAATGAGCCTGGTCCTCAAACAATTGTTAGGAATCACGGCTAAATTTCAAGGATACAAACCGCGTTACGTCACCACCAGCGAAGAGGCGGAAGAGGAGCTCTCAAGATCTTCTCAACGGGATGGTCTTCGTTTTTTGATCAATCAACGGCCAATTGAGTACTCTACACCCAAGGAGGAAGGAAAAGGAGACCTCGTTGATATTTCGATAAGCGGGTGTTCGGTGCAGAAATCGACCCTGGCTCTATCCGTCAATGAGGAACTCTCCATGGCCATTCCGCTCTACCAGGACAGCGACACTCTCACCGTGTTCACCATGGCCGCAAAAGTCATTCGGGTGGAGGGAAACCTGTTCGCCGTTCAATTCCTTGACCTTGATGATAATCGAAAAACGCTATTATATAAATTCCTTACCAATGAGATACAGCGAGACATAGGGTAAATCCCCTGTTGCCCGAGATTTGTCGCATTAGCGCCTGACAATGTAGCCAGGCGAAATTTTCGGTTTCTTTCCGGGCAGGAAACAAAAACCGGGACCTGGAGGGTCACTCCATCGATCCCGGCGCAAGAAGCTAACAATAAAAATATTGCAATTTTAACAGTTACCTGAAGCGCCCAGATTTACCATCCCATTGTCAGGTCAAACCTGAGCGTTTTCAGTTTTACTGATTTTGAACGGGCTCCTCTTGTTCCTGAAGAGCCTTTTTCTTTTTCTTTTCCAGTTCTTGCTGCTGCAACTGCTGACGCCTCTGCGCCTCTTGCTGTTGCTGTTGCTGTTGCTGCAACTGCTGACGTCTCTGCGCCTCTTGCTGTTGTTGCTGCTGCTCCTGACGCCTCTGCGCCTCTTGCTGCCGCTGCAGCTCCTGACGCCTCTGCGCTTCTTGCTGCTGTTGCTGTTGCTGCAGTTCCTGACGTCTCTGCGCTTCTTGCTGCTGTTTCTGCTGCTGCAGCTCCTGACGCCTCTGCGCCTCTTCCTGCTGTTGCTGCCGCTGCAGTTCCTGACGTCTCTGCGCCTCTTCCTGCTGTTTCTGCTGCTGCAACCCTTGACGTCTTTGCACCTCTTCTTCTTGTTTCTGTTGCTGCAGCTGCTGACGCTTTAGTGTTTCTTGTTGCTGTTGCTGCTGCAGTTCCTGACCTCTTTGCGCCTCTTCCTGCTGACGTCTCCGAGATTGGTCTTGCTGCCTTTCCGTATCCGGAGTCAAACCTTGCGAGGATCTCGGCTGTTCAATCAATCGCGGATCAGAAGCTCCTCGCCTCTTTCCTTGCGTTTGCGATTCGTCAGTCTGCTCAGCACTCCGATCCACAGTGTCACGCGGTGATCGGAGCCGACGAGGGGCTTCCTGGCCAGCGGCATCCGGAGCTTGATCCGCCTGCCCCCGGTCCTGCACACCGCGACGTCTGCTATCCGGTCGGGATGGGGTTTCCTCGGTGGCCGGTGCCACACCTTCCTTTGCCGCATCACGCGGCGATCGGAGCCGGCGAGGGGCTTCCTGACCGGCGGCATCCGGAGTTTGATCCGCCTGATCCCGGTCCTGCACACCACGACGCCTGCTATCCGGTCGGGAAGGGGTCGCCTCGGTGGCCGGTGCCACACCTTCCTTTACCGCATCACGCGGTGATCGGAGCCGGCGAGGGGCTTCCTGACCGGTAGCATCCGGAGCCTGATCCACTGGGCCCTGGTCACGAACACCGCGCCGCTGTCTGTCCGAGCCCGCCCGATTTTCTCGGGTAAGTTGACGCTCACGCTCCTTGGGCTTGATCTCTTTTTGCGTGAAAGACACTTCACTGACGGGTTTTGAAACCTTGTCGGCATCCACCAGCTTGTTCCTCAGTCTCGGTGGACGAACATCTGTCTTTTGTACCGGCTCCGCCACCGTGCTGATTCGGGTCAAATCCTGTTCAATTCCTCGCTTATTTCTAAAGCTGGCATCGCGGCTCCGCTTTTGATTGGTGTCGATGCGGCTGATGACCGAGGAGTGCGGTTTGCGGGTAACCACCTTGTCGTTATAGGTAAAACGACGTTTGTCGGTGTTGAAGTTGTTGATTACGGTGTTGTTGATCACCGTGGTGGACTTGTAGTTGTTGATAATGGTTCTTCTATCGATATGATGCTCGATATGAGGTGTATAACGGCGCCCACTATATAAATTGTCTCGATTGATAATGACCGCCCGGTCAAGATAGCGGTACTGATTGATGTTAATGTTGATCACCGTGGATCTGTCAACGATAACAGTACGATATGAACGATGCCCCCAAGGTCTGTATCCATGATAGACCTCTCTCGGCCCGAGCGGTACCCAGCCCACGGAAACACCGCTATGGATCCAGCCCACCCGGCCCGGGTACCATCCGAAACTGATACTGACGACGGGAACCCTCACTCGCGTACGGTAAACAGGAGGAGCCCAGAACCAGGCACTAAAGGAATCGACATAAATCCATGACCCGTAATGGTGGGTGACATACCCAAAAGGTTCATCCGGAATCCAGCAATTATCGCCATAGTACACGGTCCAGCGACCTGCGGTGAACGGCCTCCATCCTGGCTCAACTCGGGTTGGGCGCCACATCTCATGATATGAGCCCTCATAATACACGCGCTCCCATCTGCCGTTCTCTTCAAGTGTGTAGGCTTCTTCGCGAATAGGCTCGGGCAGATAGGTGACCGAATCGCCCCTGACTTCAAGACGTTTGGCCCAAAGGCGGTCACGCTCCGCATTCCAGTCGTCCCAGGCGGCATCAACCGTGCCGTTCCCTTTAACAACGGACTCCTTATCGGCAATAATCGAGGATAAGCCCTCATTGACTTTATACTTGGCGTTGGTGCTATCATGGACGAAATCCAGATCGCCACGAACGGCAATAACCTCCAGGGATTCATCGCCGACGTACAGGTCGAAAACCGTGTCGCCGGGCGCCACCACATATCCGAAGGGAGTGGTGACTTTGAGAATGGTATCCCTGCTCTTGTTGTACAGACGCGCGGCTCCGGACGCCACGTCCACGGTTGTATTATCCGGATTCAAGGCGATCAGTTGAAGCTGGGTGTTGCCGTCGATGCGCATCCAGGTGCCATTGGGCATGATAAACTCGGCCTTGGCATCGTCTTCCGAATAAAGAGCGTCTTCCAAGCCAAAGGGAGCATCGTTAACCGTGGCAACCCAATCTTTTTCTTCCTCAATGTAGCGAAGAAGCGTTCCCTCGATATGCGCGATCCGGCCCACAAGAATCCCCTCATCACTTTCCGCGGCCTCCGCAAAAATACCGGGGCCGAAGACCCCGAGAAGAATGAGCACTGCAAAGCTAAGGCATCTCATAGCGTTCTTCATAATTTCCTCTTTGGTTGACAAATTTTGTTCGATCAAACTGCGCAGACAGAGGATAGAGCCCAACCGGGTTTGCATCTCTTGCGTATTTGGGACGTATCCCTAGAACGTGGATATCTATGTTGCGATCAATGGTAAAACAATAAGCGCTTACGCGGTCCCTGTCATGAGAATAAAATGACTAATCCACCAGGAACCGATTCTTTCTCGCCAAACCTTTCCCGGTGAATGGGTCCGTCAGCCGGAAACGATGCACAGCAAGGCAAGAATGAGGGTTATCCGACGGCGGATAAAGCGGTGGCGCTGGAGTTACTCGAAGGTGGGGTCGGGTTTCATGGCAGCCTGCCGGCGGCAATTATCCTGGGCAAAAGGTGTGAACCCAGAACTGATATGCCGCCAACCGGCCTGCTCAGGTCTGCAATGAAGGCCTGAAACTGTCTGAAAAAATGGGCAATGCACCCTGAAAATCCGGCATCTCCGGGTGCATAGTCAAAATAATCGCGCATCGGGAGTTTTCGATGCAGGGCTAAAGGCCTGAGTGTTACATCCGCTCCTGTGACCAGTCGTTGTGTTCAAATTCGCTATGGTCGGGTTTGGGTGGTTTGAGTTCCGCCATCCGCTGCCGGAGCCAGACCTGCACCTTGCCGAATTCAGCGGCAAATTCGGCTAAAGCCCGCCCCCGGTGGCTGACCCTGCTTTTCTCCTCCATGGAAGCCTCGGCAAAGGTCTTGCCGCATTCCGGACAGAAAAAGATGGGGTCATAACCGAATCCCGATTCTCCCCGGCGTTCGGAGATGATTTCGCCGTCGCAGCGACCTTCCCAGGTCAGGGCCGGACCGGCCGGGGTGGCCAGGGAGAGCACGCAGACAAAATGGGCGGCACGGTTCGTCTGGCCGGCCAGTTCCCCCAGCAGCTTTTCGCAGTTGCTCCAATCCGTTGCCTCCGGACCGGAATACCGGGCCGAGTAGACCCCGGGGCGGCCGCCAAGGGCATCGACCACCAGACCGGAATCGTCGGCCAGACAGGGCAGCCCCAGCACCTTTGCATAATGGAAGGCCTTTTTATAGGCGTTCTCGTCAAAGGTTTCGCCATCTTCCACCGCCTCGGGCATGGGGCCGAAATCGGCCAGGGACTTGATCGCAACCGGAAAGCCCTTGAGCCGTTCTTGAATTTCCTTCAGTTTATTTTTGTTGCTGGTAGCCAGCACAATGATGTTATCCATGGTTGTACTCCTTGCGCTCTTTGCCCAAACAGGCAAATTCAAGATAATGAGGATAAAATAAGAAAGATCGAGTTGTTACAGCAATTAGCAACACCTTGACGACGAAAAACGCAGCCTCCGTTCAGGAGCCGACGGGGGTTGCAATCTGCCTGTTGCGTTTGCGGAATTGTTTGTCGTACCGTTCCTGTTCGCTGTAGATACAGCCGCAGTACGGCTGGCGATACAGCCCCATGCCGATGGATTCGTCGATTCCCTGCTGCCAGCCGAGGCGAAAATCTTCATAATGAAATCGTATTCCATATTCTTCGCTCAACTGGGTGCAGCGATCGATGAGCAGCTGGTGGTTCTGGTACCTGGAATACAGCAGGGTGGTGGAAAAGGCATCAAAGTTGCCGACAGCGGCCTGCACCGTCCGCAGCAGCCGCATATCGTAACAGCGCGGGCAGCGCTCCTGTTCGTGGAACACCACCTGCCGCAGGTACTCGGTCAGGCCGTACTCTTCATCGATGGTGACCGGGCAGCCGGTTGCAACACTGAACTGCCTGACCGCGTCGATGCGACGGCGGAACTCCTGATAGGGATGGATGTTGGGATTATAAAAAAATCCGGTGACCTCCTGACCTTGGAGGCGTAGCTGCCCCACGGGGTAGACCGCGCACGGGGCGCAGCAGAGGTGCAACAGAATCCGTGTCATTTGACTTTGAAATGCTTCGGCTCGATGCCGTAACTGTGGATTTTGTAGTTGATGATCCGCAGGCTGGTGTCCAGGTTTTTCGCCGCCTTGGTCTGGTTGCCGTTGTTTTTCTTCAGTGCGTCAATAATAAGTTCCCGTTCGAAATTTTCAACCGCCGTGGCCAGCGAAAGCGGCTTGTTGGCATGGACGCTGTCCGGGCTTTGCAGGGAGGGCGGCAAATGGATCGACTTGATGGCCGAGCCGTCGCAGATCAGCACCGCCCGTTCCATGCAGTTCTGCAACTCCCGGACATTCCCCGGCCAATGGTACTGCACCAGCAGATCGATCGCCGGAGTGGAGATCCGCTTGATCTGCTTATGGTTTTCCTTGGTGTATTTTTCGAGAAAATATTCGGCCAGCAGGAGGATATCGGTGCGCCGTTCCCGCAGGGGCGGCAGATAGACGGGAAAGACATTGAGCCGGTAGTAGAGATCCTCGCGGAAGTGCATCTCCTTGACCGCGGTTTCCAGGTCGCGGTTGGTGGCCGCCACCAGCCGGATGTTGGTCTGGATGATTTTCGGTGAACCGAGCCGCTGCAGGGTCCGCTCCTGGATGACATTGAGGAGCTTGACCTGGACAGCGGGGCTGATCTCGCCGATCTCGTCCAAAAACAGGGTGCCGCCCTCGGCCAGCTCGAACCGTCCTTTTTTGCTCTCGGTGGCCCCGGTGAAGGCCCCCTTCTCGTGGCCGAAGAGCTCACTCTCCAACAGGGTTTCCGGCAGCGCCGAACAGTTGACCACCACAAAGGGACCGGCGGACCGGCTGGAATTATGGTGCAAGGCCTTGGCCACCAGGGTTTTCCCGGTTCCCGACTCACCCCGCAGGAGCACGGTGGCGTTGGAATCCGCCACCCGGTGGACCATGTCGAAGACCTCCTGCATCCGGGAGGAATTGCCGATGATCTCCTCGATCCGATTTTTGGCGGAGAGTTCCCGCCGCAGTTTCGAATTCTCCTGGCGCAGGGCCTCTTTTTCCTCGTTGACCCGCTGAATGCGCTGCACCGTTTCGGCGATCAGGCCGCTGACCACGGTGAGAAATCGGAGATCGTGTTCGGACTGGGTGCCGAACCCTTCCTTGTACACCCGGTCAATGGACAGGGCGCCGATGGATTGCTGGGCCGCGACGATGGGCACGCAGAGGAAGGAGCTCTTCTTTTTCCGCTCGTCGCCGCGGGTTCGGGTGCGGTTTAAAAACAGCGGTTCATCGCCGATCTGGGGAACGATGATCGGCTCGCCGGTGGCGACCACCTTGCCGGTAATCCCCTCCCCCAGCTTGTATCGTCCCCGTCGTTTCGCCTCGGCGGTGATGCCGTGGGCAACCTCGATCTCGAGTTCGCCGGTGGTCGGATTGACGATGGATACCGTGCCGTTGTCCATGTCCTTTAACTCGGCCAGGGTCGTGACGATCTTTTCCAGACAATCCTGCAGGCTGATGGCCGAAGCCAGGTGCCTGGTGATTTCATAGAGACAGGAAAGATTGATGAACTCCTGTTCCTGGTTTGCCGTGATTTTACTGATGTTTGCTTTCATAAAAACCGTTAGAGGAGTTTATTGACAGTGTCCCTGTGAAATGGTATTTACTCATCGTCGTGGAGGGATGGCCGAGTGGTTTAAGGCGGCGGTCTTGAAAACCGTTGTGCGAAAGTACCGTGGGTTCGAATCCTACTCCCTCCGCCACCAC
>Ga0074197_1002903_pt1 | contig 11116 bp, 8 predicted proteins | sample EPASupsiteSAE305_FD_64526 | JGI IMG/M metagenome (GOLD analysis project Ga0074197, IMG submission 64526) | Bioremediated contaminated groundwater microbial communities from EPA Superfund site, New Mexico - SAE3-05 reassembly with SPADES | ecosystem: Environmental > Aquatic > Deep subsurface >...
CTGACGAACCTTTCACGCGAATCTCTCCATTGCCCCTACTCTTCAACACCAGGAACAACCCATGAAAAAACTCTTCGGAACCGACGGCGTGCGCGGCGTGGCCAACATCTACCCCATGACCACGGAAATCGCTATGCAGATTGGCCGGGCCATCGCCTTCATCGTCAAGAACCAGGTCAAGGGAAACACCATCGTTATCGGCAAGGACACACGGCTTTCCGGCTACATGCTGGAAAACGCCCTGGCCGCCGGCATCTGCTCCATGGGCGTCAACGTCCAGCTGGTCGGGCCGCTGCCCACGCCGGGCATCGCCTTCATCACCACCTCGATGCGGGCCGACGCGGGCGTGGTGATCTCGGCCTCGCACAATCCCTTCCAGGACAACGGCATCAAGATCTTTTCCGCCGACGGCTACAAGCTGCCCGATGAGATGGAAGCCGACATCGAAGACCTGATTTTCTCGCAGAAGATGGCGGCGCTCAGGCCGGTGGCCGACGAGGTGGGCAAGGCCTCGCGCATCGAGGACTCCTGCGGGCGGTACATCGTGTATCTCAAGAACACCTTTCCCAAGGATTACGTGCTCGACGATTTCCACATCGTGCTTGACTGCGCCCACGGCGCCACCTACCGCGTGGCGCCGCACGTGTTCTCCGAACTCGGGGCCAAGGTGACCACCATCGGCGCCGAGCCCGACGGCAAGAACATCAACCACGAATGCGGGGCCCTCCACCCCGAGGTGATGGCCGCCAAGGTCAAACAACTGGGCGCCGACATCGGCCTGGCCCTGGACGGCGACGGCGACCGGTTGATCGTCTGCGACGAGCACGGCGCCATTGTCGACGGCGATCACATCATGGCCATCTGCGCAAGCGACCTGATGCACCGCCGCAAACTGAAGAAAAAGACCCTGGTGACCACGGTGATGAGCAACATGGGGTTGGAGCAGGCCATGACCGCCATGGGCGGCCAGATGGTGCGCACCCAGGTGGGCGACCGCTATGTGGTCGAGGCCATGCGCGCCAAAGGCTACAACTTCGGCGGCGAGCAGTCCGGCCACCTGGTTTTCCTCGACCACAACACCACCGGCGACGGCATCCTCGCCGGCCTGCAGTTGCTGGCGATCATGATCAAGAAAAACAAGCCGCTGTCCGAGCTGGCCACGATCATGGCCACCTTTCCCCAGGTGCTGCAGAACGTGCGCATGGCCACCAAAATTGCCCCGGAGCACATCTCCGGTTTTCCTGAAGCCTTGGAAAAAGCGGAACAGAAACTGGGCAACCGGGGCCGCATCCTGGTGCGGGCCTCGGGCACTGAACCGGTGATCCGGGTGATGACCGAAGGCGAGGACGAGCAGGAAATCGCCGCCATTGCCCACGACCTGTGCGAGGTGATCCGCAAGGCGGATCGCGGCTGACCCAAGCAGCGCCGCCAACAAAAAAAGGCCGCATCCCGCAAGGGAAGGCGGCCTATTTGGTTGAAGCGCGACTCTTTGCAAACTACTGCGTGCCGTCTCCGGCGAGTTGCACCAGGCGCTTGGCCGCCGCCAGGACAACGGAGCCGATCAACAGCAAAAAAGGCTGTTTGTCGCCCTCAAAGTTGGCGGTTTCCAAGGCCCCATAATAGGCTAATCGGCTTTCGGCGTCGCCGGAGATGTTGGCGATGGGGTACCCATGCTGCAACAGGATGAGATTCATTACCAGCCGCGAGGTGCGGCCATTGCCGTCAATAAAGGGATGAACCGTGACGATTCGCTCGTGCATTTCCGCCGCCAAGGCCACCGGATGCAACGTTGTGCGCTGCTCTGCATAAAAATGAAAACAGGCCTCCATCAGCATGGGGACCTGCCATGGCTGGGGCGGCACATGCCGACTGCCGGCGATCAGCACCGGCAGCATCCGATAACGCCCCGCATTTTCCCGATCCACGCCGCGCAGAACAAGCGCATGCAACTGTTTGACCATTGATTCGGTCAACGGGGTGTTGGCCTGCGCCCATTCACGCAAAAGGACCACCGCCTCGTAATGGTTGACCGCTTCCAGGTGCTCGCGCATCGACTTGCCGCCCACGGTCAGGCCCTTGTCAATAATCAGCCCTGTTTCCCTCAGCGTCAGGGTGTTGCCTTCAATCCGGTTGCTCTCAAAGGTGTACTCAATATCCAGGGCGTGCAGCAGGGCAGCGCATTGTTCGCGGCGCAGCGCATCCAGCCGGGCTTTGACCGCGTCGATCTGTTCAAGCAGTTGCTGCAATGCCTTCATGGCAATGTCCGGTGCGGGTGTCCTGGGACAATCTTTTCAACGCAGGCTGTCGATTCGGCTTTGAACCGACAGCCTGTTATTCCCATTCGTTACTTTTTCGCAAGCGCCATCGCCTTCTTGAACCCTTCGACCGAGCGGGCGATCACCTTTTCATCGACGCAGAAGGCCAGCCGGATGTGGCCGGGCAGGCCAAAGCCGCGACCGGGCACCGCCAGGATCTTCTGTTCGGCCAGCAGGCGGCAGAACTCGACGTCGTCAATCGGCGTCTGCGGGAAAAGATAAAAGGCCCCCTTGGGGCGGACATAGCTCATCCCGGCCTCGTCGAGCACCTTGCAAAAGGCCTCCAGACGGCGAGCGTAGATGGTGTTGTCGACCGACACGTCCTGCAGTTGGGTCACTGCCCGCTGCATCAGGGCCGGAGCATTGACAAAACCGAGGATGCGGTTGGCCAGAGTCAGGGCGCCGATCACCGCTTCCTTGTCGGCCATGGCCGGATGAACGGCGAGATAGCCGATACGCTCGCCCGGCAGCGACAACTCCTTGGAGTAGGAAGAGGCCAGGATGGCGTTGGTGGTGGCGGTCATCAGCGGCGGCACCTGGTGGCCGTCAAACACGATGTTGCGGTACGGCTCGTCGGACACCAGGTAGATGCTGGTGTTGAAGCGGGCGCCGGCGGCGTCCAGCATTTTGCCCAGCTGTTGCATCGACTCGGCCGAATAAATCTGACCGGTCGGGTTGTTGGGGTTGTTGATCAGGACGATCTTGGTTTTTTCGCTCAGGGCCTGCTCGATGGCGTCCAGATCGAGGTTGAAGTCCTTGTCCGTGGCCACGATCTTCGCAACGCCGCCGTGGTTGTCGATATAGAAGTGGTATTCGACAAAAAACGGTGAAAGAATCATAACCTCGTCGCCGGGATCAAGCAGGGCCTTGAAGATGACGTTCAGACCGCCGGCCGCGCCGCAGGTCATGAGGATGTCGCCCGCGCCCAGATCAACCTTTTGCTCGGCGCCGAGCCGTTTGGCCAGGGCCTCGCGGACAAAGGGGTAGCCGGCGTTGGGCATGTAGCCGTGGATGCCGGGTTGCTCGTTTTGCGCCAGTTCGCGGAGCACGGTGTAAAATTTGGCCGGCGGCGGCACGTCGGGGTTGCCGATGCTGAAATCAAAGACCTTGTCGGCCCCGAATTCGGCCTTCATTTTCGCGCCCTCCTCGAACATCTTGCGAATCCAGGAGGAATTTTCCGCAAAACCCCGCATCTTCTTGGCTACACCACTCATTGCACGCCCTCTCACTGTTGTTGGTTGTTAGACGGTCGTCTCGTCCGTTGCCTCAATGCATGGGGCCATTGAGACGTGAAGTCTCAGCGACTCCAAAACAAACGACTATCGGCCGCCGGCAAATTTCTTCTCAAAATACCCGTAGGCAACGTTGATTTCCTTCATCTTTTCCTCGGCGACCTTTTTAAACTCCTCGCCCAGATGCCCGACCTTGTCCGGATGGTACTGCATGGACAACTTGCGGTAGGCCTTCTTGATCTCGGCAAAGTCAGCGCCCTTTTCCAGCCCGAGCACTGCATAATACTGCTCTTCCAGGTTGCCGGCGCTGGCGGCTTCCTGCCGCTGGCGGTACATGTACTTGGCCTCGATGGTGCGCTGATCGTAGACCGAAATCTCCAGCAGCTGGGCGATTGCCCGGGCCTGGCGCAACTCGTTTTCCGGCGGCGGCTGTTTGGTGTGGATGATCTGATAGATCAGCTCCAGCAGGATCAGGCGCGGTTCGTAGGCGAAATTGGCGCGGAACTCCTCAAGCAGGCCGCGCAGATCGGTCTCGGCGTTCCTTGCATCCTTGACCAGTTGCTTGACCCAGTACATCTGATCCTGATTGTAGCGCAGATGGACCTGGAAAAAGGTGAGGATGGCGTTCAGTTCGGCCCGCGAAAAATGACCGTCGGCCTGAGCAATCTTGACCAGGATGTTGACCAGGAGAAAAACGAACCGGTTATGGCTCTCGGTTTGCGAGGATTCGTAGGTGGAAACCCGGCGCTGGATGTAATAGGTGAAGGCCCAGAACCCGCCCACCAGCACCAACAGCCCGGCCAGGCCGGAATAGAAGAGAAAGCCCAAGAGATTGAGCAGGGCCGGCGCGCCGCCGGTGACCAAGGCCAGCAAGGCCAGCAGCAGCAGACAGCCGCCGCAGCCCGGTTGATTATGTTGTCGATATTCCATTGTGATGTGCTGCTTGAAATGTGCTGCGACCGGTTATGCCGCCGTGGTCGACGGCGTAACCGGGCTGATTAGCGTTCCTGGCCGGCAAAGAGGGCGTCAACGAATTCGCGCGCGTCAAAATCGCGGAGATCGTCGATCTGCTCGCCGATGCCGATAAAGCGAACCGGGATCTTGGTTTCGCGACAGACGTTGGCGACAATGCCGCCCTTGGCGGTGCCGTCCAGTTTGGTCAGGGTCAGGCCGCTGACGCCCACGGCCTCGTGGAACATCTTGGCCTGGGAAATGCCGTTCTGGCCGGTGGTGGCGTCGAGCACCAGCATTACCTCGTGCGGCGCGCCCGGCATTTTCTTGCCAATCACCCGCTTGATCTTTTTCAACTCTTCCATCAGGTTGACGCTGGTGTGAAGCCGGCCGGCGGTGTCGATGAGGATAACGTCGAAGTTGTGCGCAACGCCGTATTCCAGCCCGTCGTAGACCACGGACGAAGGATCGGCGCCGGGGTTTTGGGCAATGACCTCAACCCCGACCCGCTCGCCCCAGATGCGGAGCTGGTTGATGGCGGCGGCGCGGAAGGTGTCGCCGGCCACCATCAGCACCGATTGTCCGGCGCGGACGAACTTGGCGGCGATCTTGCCGATGGAGGTGGTTTTGCCGACGCCGTTGACGCCGACCACCATGATCACAAAAGGCCCGTCCTCGGGCATCACCAGTTCGGCGGGTTGCTCCGAGGCCTGGATGTAGGTTGCAATCTGGTCGCGGATAATGGCCTTCAGGGCCTGGGGATCGCTCAACTGATCGCGTTTGACCTTCTTCCGCGCCCCGTCAAGCAATTCCAGGGTGGTGGCGACGCCGAGATCGGCGGTGATCAGAATTTCCTCCAACTGCTCGAACAGATCCTGGTCGATTTCCTTTTTACCCAGAAAAAGGCGGTCCAAGCGGTAGACAAAAGAATCGCGGGTCTTGCCCAAGCGTTCCTGGAGCCGTTTGAACAGCGACTTGCTGCTCGGTTTTTCCTGGGTTTTGGAAACCAGCGGCGCGGCCGGCACAATGGGAGAGGCGGACGATTCAGCTTCAACGTCGCCGGCTTCCTCGGCGGCAAGTTCCGCGCCCTCTTCGGCGGTCGGTTCCTGCGGGGATGTTTCTTCCGTCTCCAAGGTGGATTCGGGTTCCGGCTCCTCGCTTGCAACAGCTTCTTCTTCGATCAAGGGAGCGGGCTCCGCTTGCAGTGCAACCGACGCCGCCGTATCGTCAACGCCCTGCGCATCGGGCGGCTCAATCGCCGGCGGCTCAGGGTTTGCCGCCGTTTGCTCGTCTGGGGTCTGGTCTTCACCGCGCTCAATATCAGCTGCAATCGCTTCGGCAGCAACGGGTTCGACGGCAACCGGTTCGACGGCAGCGGCAGCGGGTTCAACTACCTCGGCCGACTCAGCGGTTTCCATCGCGTCCGCGGTAAGCGCATCGTCTGCACCGGGTTCGGCATCCACTGTAATCGGCTCTGCGGATTCGACGGCAACAGGTTCAGCAACAGGTTGTTCGGCAACTGCAGGTTCGGCAACTGCAGCCTCTGCCGTCTCCTCCTCGGGGTCAACCGGCGCTTGCAGGTCCGCAACCGCATCCGGCTCTGGAACTGGAATCTCCGCAAGCGGCTCCTGGGCAGCCAAAGCCTGATCAACCAACGGGGCCTCAATCAGGACCTCTTCGACCGCATCCGGGATCGGCTCCGGGACAACGACTTCGGGTTCGGCCGGCTTTTTGCCGAATTTCTTTTTAAACCAACCCAGCATCAGCTTTGCGCCTCAGTTTTGTCCATGGCAATCTCCAGAACCTCACGGATGGTATGGGGGTAGTGGAAGAGCACGCCCTGACGAATATCCTCGGGAATCTCCAACACATCTTTTTCATTGAGCGCCGGCAGGATCAGCTCGTTGATCCCGGCCCGGAGCGCGGCCAGCACCTTCTCGCCAATGCCGCCCACCGGCAGCACGTCGCCGCGCAGGGTGATTTCGCCGGTCATGGCCACATTCTGGCGCACCGGCCGGCCCAGGAGCACCGACACCAGCGACGAAACCATGGACACGCCCGCCGAGGGGCCGTCTTTAGGAATAGCGCCCTCCGGCACATGCACATGGAGATCGATGCCGGCAAAGACGTCCTCGTCCACGCCCAACTCCTTGGCGTGCGATTTGATGTAGGTCAGCGCCGCAGTGGCCGATTCCTTCATCACCTCGCCCAGTTTGCCGGTCAGGGTCAGGCCGCCCCGGCCTTTCATCTTCGAAGTTTCGATAAACAAAATCTGCCCGCCCACCGGGGTCCAGGCCAGTCCGGTGGCCAATCCCGGCCCCCAGCTGCGGGCCTTCATCTCCGGGAAGAAGCGCTGCGGCCCAAGAAAATCATACAGGCTCTCCGGGCTGACCACCATTTTCTCGGTGCGGCCCCGGGCAATCTCAGCGGCCGTGCCCCGGCAGACGGCGGCAATCTCGCGTTCAAGATTGCGCACTCCGGCCTCGCGGGTGTAGGAGGCAATCAGGGCGCCAATGGCGGCTTCCGGCATTTCCAGATCGTCACTGCGCAGGGCGTGGGCCTCCAGCTGTTTGGGCAGCAGATGGCGAACGGCAATGGCCACCTTTTCCTGTTGGGTGTAGCCCGACAGCTCAACCACTTCCATCCGGTCGCGCAGCGGGCCGGGGATGGTGTCGAGCACGTTGGCGGTGGCGATGAACATCACCTTGGAGAGATCAAACTCAATATCCAGATAATGATCGGTAAAAGTCGAATTCTGCTCCGGGTCCAACACCTCCAGCAGGGCCGAGGATGGATCGCCGCGAAAATCGTTGCCCAGCTTGTCGATCTCATCCAGCAGGAAGACCGGGTTGTTGGAACCGGCCCGTTTCAAACTTTCGATGATCCGGCCCGGCAAGGCGCCGATATAGGTGCGGCGATGACCGCGAATCTCGGCCTCGTCGCGCACCCCGCCCAGGGCAATGCGCACGAACTTGCGGTTCATGGTGCGGGCGATGGACTGCCCCAGCGAGGTCTTGCCCACGCCGGGGGGGCCGACAAAGCAGAGGATCGGGCCGTGGATGTCCTCTTTGAGTTTGCGCACCGCCAGAAACTCGAGAATCCGTTTTTTGATCTTCTTGAGGCCGTAATGGTCCTGGTTGAGATCCGCCTCCGCCTGGTTCAAATCCAGGGTGTCCTTGGTGGATTCGGTCCAGGGCAGGTCGAGAATCCAGTCGATGTAGTTGCGCGACACCGAATACTCGGGCGATGAGGGGGAAATCCGCTCCAGCCGGTTCAATTCCTTGTCGATCACCGTCTTGGCCTGGGGACTGAGCCCCTTCTCGGCCACCTTTTCCTTGAGCTCCCTGACCTCGACCTTGTCGTCGTCGCCCTCGCCCAACTCCTTGCGAATAGCCTGCAACTGCTGGCGAAGAAAAAACTCGCGCTGCCGCTCGTCCATGTCTTTTTTCATGGAGGCCTGCAGCTGGTTGCTCATCTCCACGGTTTCCAGACGCTTGGCCAGTTCCTTGGCCACCCGGTGGAGCAGATCGTGCAGTGGAGTGATTTCAAGGATCTCCTGCTCCATCTCAATCTTCAGATTCAACTGAGAACTGACCAGATAGGCGACGTAAAAGGGGTTGGTCAGGCTGTTGATGGTGGCCACCAGTTCTTGGGGCAGTTCAGTGGCGCTCACCAACTTTTGAAACTGGCCGCGGATGTTGAACAGCAGGGCCTCGATTTTCTTATCCTCGACGAGCTCCATCGGGATTTCGACCACCTTGGCCCGCAGATAGGGTTTGGAGTCAACGAATTCGGAGACCGCGATCTTCTTGGTGCCGCTCATCAGGATCTGATAGTAGCCCTCGGGAGCCTTGTTGAGCTTGTGCAAATACCCGACCACGCCAACCTGATAGAGGTCGTCCGGGCCAAGAATGTCGTCGTCGCTGGTTTGGTCGCGGCGGCTCGGCACCAGCCCTATCAACCGGTCGCCCAAGAGGACGTCGTCGATCAATTGCTTGGAGGTCTCGCTCGACACCTGGAGCGGAAATCCCATGCCGGGATAAAAGACAAACCCGTGCAACGGCAAAATGGGCAGGGATTCCGGCACGACCAGTTCGGCAGGGTCCATTTTTTTCTGTGGCGCTTGCTGTTCGTTTTCCATGCTATTCTCCAGGGGTTATCCTGATTGTCACCCTGCCCTTCCTGATTCGCTTGGGCAGAGTCACCACAAGGATGCCGTTGATGTAGGTCGAGTCAACCCCTTCAACCTCGACGGCGGCAGGCAGGGTCAGGGTTCGCTGAAAGGCGCCCAGCTCGATTTCGAGCTGATGAATGCAGGCGATCGACTGGTGCGGCGGCAGTTGACGCACGCCGCTGACCTGCAACCGCTGACCGTCGACCGTGACCCGCAGGGTGTCGCCCACCACGCCGGCCAGTTCGACGTAGACGTAAAGGTAATTTTCCGCCTCGTAGACGTCCGCGGCCGGCTGCCAGCCGTCGGACTCCATCGGCATCATCCGGGACAGCGACATGGAACGCAGAATGCGCCCCGTGTGCTGCTGCATCTGTTCCAGTTCCTCCAACATTTTCTTGCTGAACGGATCCATCAAACCCTCCCCCGACGCTCGCCGTTCCCGGCGCGCCCGGTGCAATGTCGCAGATAGTTGTGCACGGACAGATAGTCAAAAACGACAATCAAAGACAACGCCTCGCCCGCAACCGCCTTGACGCCGGCGAGTGACGGGCCGGCCGTGGTTTTCCCGGCCCAGCGATGCGATACAAGTAAGCACTATAACTTTTCCGGCAATTATAAATCAAGAAAAACACAGGGCAAACCGCGAGCAGGACGCCTGCGGAAGCCCTTTGCTTTTTTATTTGCTTTTCAACTCGCCGGCATTAATGTATAGGCCCGAATTACGATGAACTCGCACACCCGCGGCATCTCCGGCGTTCTTTCCTCTGGAGGAAATGCGCGGGCTCATGTTTTCTGGTCGCACCGACCGCTTCCGGCACACTAGATCCGGGCGCGGATTGCACAGGATCGGACGGCGACGCATTCATGGGTTCACCCCCCTTTTCCCTATCACCATTCTCTTTATCGTTGGAGGCAATATGAGCAGTTCTTGTGGCAGTAGTTCCTGCGGGAGCGATCAGCACGGCAGTTGCGGTTCAGGCGATGCACGCCTGGCCCAGCAGGACATCGCCATCACCAAGTCCCTGGGTCAAATCAAAAACAAAATCCTGGTCATGAGCGGCAAGGGCGGCGTCGGCAAATCGACCGTCGCCGTCAACCTGGCCCTCTGTCTGGCCAAAAGAGGACATCAGGTTGGCCTGATGGACGTCGACCTGCATGGTCCGGACGTCTGTCGGATGCTCAACCTCACCGGTTCTCTTGAGGCCCCGGCCAATCCCGACGACCTGATTCCGCCGCTTAAGTACAGCGACAACCTCAAGGTGGTCAGCCTGGAATACATGATGAAAAACCGCGACGACGCCATTATCTGGCGCGGTCCGCTCAAGATCCAGGCCATCCGTCAGTTCATCGCCGACATGGACTGGGGCGCGCTCGATTACCTGATTGTCGACGCCCCTCCCGGCACCGGCGACGAGCCGCTTTCCGTGGCCCAGACCATGCCCGGCGTCCAGGCGGTGGTGGTCACCACCCCGCAGGCCGTGGCCCTGGCCGATGTGCGCAAGTCGATCAACTTCTGCAAGGCGGTGGAAATGCCCATCGTCGGCGTGGTCGAGAACATGTCCGGCTTTGTCTGCCCGCACTGCGGCGAGACCGTGGACATCTTCAGCAAGGGCGGCGGCGAGCAGACCGCCCGCGACTTTGACCTGGCCTTCCTGGGCCGCGTGCCCATGGACCCGCGCGTGGTCATGGCCGGCGACACCGGAACCGCCTACCTTTCCGGAGACGAGGACAGCCCGGCCGTCAAAGCCTTTGACGGCGTGGTCAGCGCGGTGGAACAGCGTTTGCCTCCGGGCCCGGTCACGGTCAACCCCTTTGCCGGCGGCTGCGGCTGCTCCGGTTGCGGCACGAAGTAATCGCGCATCCGTCCATCCCCGGTCCGTCGAACAGGCGGACTGGGGATGCACCGTCCGTTGGCTCGCCGCCCACCGATTCACCTCCTCCACACCACTGCAAGGATCATGGCCATGCTTGTTAAACAACTGACCGTCGGCATGATGGGAGTCTGCTGCTACATCGTCTCCTGCGAACAGACCAAGAAAGCGGCCGTCATCGACCCCGGCGGCGACGAAGACCGCATCCTCGACTACTGTACAACCAACGGCCTGACCGTGACGCACATTATCAACACCCACGGCCATCCCGACCACGTCTGCGGCAACGGCCGCATCCAGGCCGCCACCGGCGCCAAGATCGTGATGCACGCCGAAGACGTCGCCTATTTCAGCGACCCGCGCATCAGCGACTATTTTTCCTCCCTCGGCCTGCCCGAATCGCCCCCCGTTGACCTCGTCGTCAACGACGGCGATGTGATTGCCGTGGGCGAGGAGCAACTGCTGGTCATCCACACCCCCGGCCACACCCCCGGCGGCATCTGCCTCTACAGCGCGCCGCATTGTTTCACCGGCGACACCCTCTTTGTCGGCGCCATTGGCCGCACCGATTTC
>Ga0074197_1002904_pt1 | contig 11114 bp, 8 predicted proteins | sample EPASupsiteSAE305_FD_64526 | JGI IMG/M metagenome (GOLD analysis project Ga0074197, IMG submission 64526) | Bioremediated contaminated groundwater microbial communities from EPA Superfund site, New Mexico - SAE3-05 reassembly with SPADES | ecosystem: Environmental > Aquatic > Deep subsurface >...
GGCCATTCCGCTGGCCACCACCTCCCGCCATTCGGCCCAGGCCATCGCCTTCAACGAGGTGGCCCGGCAGGCGATCATGGCCGATCCGGACTGGAACAACGGCGACTACTACGACGGCCCCGGTCCGACCCACGGCCTGGCGGTGGCGCGGATGATCGGCCATGTCACCTATCTTTCCGACGAATCGATGCGCGAGAAGTTCGGCCGCCGACTGCACCGCAGCGCCCTGTCCTTCGACTTCACCGGCGACTTCCAGGTGGAGAGCTATCTCCATCACCAGGGGCAGAAATTCGTCAACCGCTTCGACGCCAACTCGCTGCTCTACATCACCAAGGCCGCCGATTATTTTGACCTTGAACGAGGCGGCGGCAACCTGCTGGTCAACGAATCCTTGGCCGGGGTCTCCTTTCTGGTGATCTCGTTCAGCTCGGACTGGCTCTACCCCACCTACCAGTCGCGGGCCATAGTCTCGGCCCTGAAAAAAAACGGCAGCGACGTCAGTTTCTGTGAAATCGAGGCCCAGTGGGGGCACGACGCCTTTCTTCTGCCCAACTCTCGATTGGACGGTTTAATCAGCGGTTTTCTTGATCGGGTTGCCAATGAACACTGCCTATAACCAGGAATTGGAGGCCATGCGCTTTGATCTCCAGGTCATCGCCTCCTGGATCGAACCGGGCTCACGGGTGCTCGACTTGGGCTGCGGCCACGGCGACCTGCTCGAATATCTCAAAAAGCACAAGCAGATCAAAGGCACAGGGATCGAGTTTTCCGAGGAAAAGGTGGCCAAATGCATCGAACGCGGCCTGACCGTGCTCCAGGGCGATTTCCGCAAAGAGGTCTGCGATTACCCCGAGGGCCGTTTCGACGTGGTGGTGCTCAGCCAGACCCTGCAGCAGATCCGCGATCCCAAGGAGTTGCTGAACGACCTGTTGTGGATCGGCAAGCGGGTGATCGTCAGTTTTCCCAATTTCGCCCACTGGTCGGCCCGGCTGCAGATCCTGTTCACCGGGATGGCCCCGATCACCGACCAACTGCCCTACGAGTGGTACAACACCCCGAACATCCGGGTGATTTCCATCCGGGATTTCAAACGTTTTCTGCGCATTTCCGGGGTGCGCACGGTGCGCGAGGTGGCGATCAACACCCACCACCACGATTTTAAAGGCAATATTGTCCGCTCCTTCAAAAACCTGCGGGCAACCTACGGCATCATGATGGTGGAGCGGGTGGCGTGAACCGATTTTTTCAGGAAGAGCTGATTATGGGACAAAAAGAAGTATTGGCCGGCTCCTGCGGCAGCGAATCGATTGCCGCCAATGCGGTGCGCAATCCGATACCGGCAGTGGTGGCGCGACTCAGCGAGGGGTTTAAAAGCGGCAGTTGGGCCAGCCATATCGAACCGGTGCCGATTCCCTCGAAAAACGAGGTCATCGACCTGATCGAGCTGCTGCAGCGCATCCTGTTTCCTGGTTTTTTCTCGACCGTGATTCTCCGTCCGGAAAACCTGGAATACCATTTAGGGCAGCAGGTCAGCCTGTTGTATGAGAATCTGGCCGGGCAGATCAGCTCGGCCATCCGTCACGACTGTTTTCGTCACAACCAGCTGTGCAGCCGTTGCGGCGAGCGCAGTTACGAGACCGCCGCCGACCTGATCGACAGCCTGCCCGAAATCCGCAGCCTGCTCGAATCGGACATCGCCGCTACCCTCACCGGCGACCCGGCCGCCGCCAACTCGGACGAGGTCATCTTCAGTTATCCCGGCCTGTTCGCCACCATGATCTACCGTTTGGCGCACCGCCTCCATGAGCTGGGAGTGCCGCTCATCCCCCGCATCATGAGCGAGCACGCCTACCACCGCACCGCCATCGACATCAATCCCGAGGCGACCATCGGCTCCCATTTTTTCATCGACCACGGTTCCGGCGTGGTGATCGGCTCGACCACCACCATCGGCAACCGGGTGCGGCTCTACCAGGGCGTCACCCTGGGAGCCTTGTCGTTGCCCAAGGATGCGGGCGCGCGGTTGCGCAACGTCAAACGCCATCCCACCATTGAGGACGACGTCATCATCTACGCCAACGCCACCATCCTGGGCGGCCAGACCGTGGTCGGGGCGCGCTCGATCATCGGCGGCAACGTCTGGCTGACCGAATCAATCGGCCCGGACACCCGGGTGATGCTGGAACAGCCCAAGCTGGTCTACATCGGCGCGCAGGAGGGCGATTGACCATGACGGAGCGCGCAGCCTTGTCCCATCCTGTTTCCGCCCTGGTCCGGTGCGGGGCCGATCCGGCCTGACATCGCGCCATGCGCGTTGCCGCCAACAGAGTCGCCCTGGCCGCTATGGACCGCCGCTTCCCCCTCCATATCCATATTCTGACCCTTTTTCTGATTGTGGTCCTGCTTGTGGGGGGCGTTACCGCCTGGGTCGGCTACAAGTTGTCGTGCGACGCGCTGGAAGCGTCGGCGACGGCTCTAACCGAAAAAATCAGCCAGAATATCGTCAATGAAATCCGGGGCGTTATCGCGCCGGCTGGCCTGGCCGCCGGGTTGCTTGGCCATGACGTTGTCGGCGACGCCACCAACCTGCCAAGCCGTTGGCGCAGGCTGGGCGCGATCCGACACGCATTGACCAGTTCCGACAACTTCTCCTCCGTATTCGTAGGCTACGAATCGGGGGATTTCCTGTTTGTGCGGCAAATACAAAACGATGAGCAACGACAAAGCCTGAGCGCGCCGACTGGCACGCGTTTCATGGTGCAAAGCGTTGAACAGGGCCAGAGGCGCGCGAGAGGCGCCTACGTGTATCTCGACGCCGCCTTTGCGGTGTTGCGCGCGGATGAGCATCCCGAGTATCCGGCCAATTTTGACCCGCGCACCCGACCGTGGTACACCAGCGGCATGGCTTCCGAGGGCCTGGTAACGACCGCGCCCTATCTGTTTTTTTTAGACCGGAAGGTGGGCGTTACGGTTGCCCAGCGCATGGCCAACGGCAAGGGCGTGGTGGGCGTCGACATTCTCCTGGGCGCCATCGAAGCCAACCTAGCCCGGCAAAAAGTGACGCCAAGCAGCCATCTCGCCCTCGTCAACACCAGCGGCTTGGTGTTGGCGCACGAAGACGCCGCCCGAGAGACAACCGTTGACGATGCCCCCGACGGTCCGCCCCACCTGAAGCAACTCGACGACCTGGGCGTCCCGGCCCTGCACGGTCTGCGGCCCGTTCTCGAACAACTTGACGGGAGCAAGGCGCACAACAGCCGAATCAGCATTGCAGGCGAGAACTGGCGGCTCAGCATCCATCCAATTGTGATCGACGGCGGCCAACCCATTTTTCTGGCTATGGCCATCCCGGATCGCGAACTGTTCGCCACCGCCCTGCGGCTTCGCTCCACCTCGATCACCCTCACCCTCTTGATCCTCCTGGTTGCCGTCCCGATCACCTGGGGCATTTCCAGAGCCATTTCCGGCTCCTTGCGGCGACTGGCCGAAGAGGCCGAATCGATCCGCCGCTTCGAGTTCTCCACCCCAATCCAGCTCCGTTCGGTGGTCAAGGAGGTGGACGAACTCTCGATCACCATGGGCGGCATGAAGGGAGCCATCCGCCGCTTTCTTGACCTCACCCAGGCGGTGGCCGCCGAAGAGGATTTCGAACATTTGCTGCCCCTGCTGTTGCGAGAAACCCTGTCGGCAAGCGATGGCCAGGCGGGCGTCCTCTATCTGGCGGACAAGGACAAACTCGTGCCGACCGTGGCCTTGAGCGGAGACGGCGCCGACCTCTCCGAGGGACTTCGCGCGATCCCGATCAAGGGCGACGCGTCGCTGATCCAGCAGGCCATCCGGCAACAGATCACCCTGACCGGGGAGTTGTTCCCGGAGCAGGCGGAAAAGGCAGGAGAGGCGAGAGAAGCGGAAGAGCCGACCGGCATTGGCGACCTGATCCGGCAGACCGAGGCCCGGTTCAGCGTGGTGGTGCCGCTGATCAATCGTCAACGGCAGGTGCTTGGCGTGCTGCTCCTGCAAAGGAAGGCTCCCATCGGCGCCACCCGCTTGGCGTTTGTGAACGCCTTGTCCAACTCTTCCAGCATTTCCCTCGAAACCCGTGAGCTTATCGGCGCCCAGAAGGAGCTGTTCGCGGCGTTCATCCAGATGCTTGCGGGTTCCATCGACGCCAAAAGTCACTCGACCGGCGGTCACTGCACGCGCGTGCCGGAGTTGACCAAAATGCTGGCCCACGCCGCCTGCCAAGAAACAACCGGCCCGTTCAAGGCATTTCAACTGGACGCCGCAGGCTGGGAGAGCGTCCATGTGGCCGCCTGGCTGCACGACTGCGGCAAAGTGACAACGCCCGAATATGTCATTGAAAAGGCGACCAAGCTGGAAACCCTGTACGACCGGATTCACGAAGTGCGGATGCGTTTTGAGGTGCTCAAGCGCGACGCCGAAATTGCCTGCCTCAAGGCCATCGCCGCCGGCGAGGACGAACATACGGCGCAGACGCGGCTGTGGGAAGCGCTCAAGCAGCTCGACGATGATTTTGCCTTTGTCGCCGGCTGCAACGAAGGCGGCGAATCCATGACGGTTGCGGCGGTCGAGCGTTTGCAGGCCATTGCTGCGCAAACCTGGCTCCGCACCCTGGATGATCGGCTGGGTGTTTCCCATGAAGAATTGGAACGCAAGGCCCGCATGCCGGCATCCCCCTTGCCGGTGGTCGAGCCCCTGCTCGCGGACAAACCAGAGCACCTGTTTGCGCGCCGGCCGCAGGATCGCATCCCACCGGACAACCCGTGGCGTTTTCGGGTCGATATTCCTGAATGGCTGTACAACCGGGGCGAACTCCACAACCTTGCGGTCGGCCAAGGCACGCTGTCCCCTGAGGAACGCTATAAAATCAACGAACACATCATCCAGACCATCATCATGCTGTCGCAGCTGCCCTTTCCCAAACACTTGCGCCAAGTGCCCGAAATTGCAGGTAGTCACCACGAAAGGATGAATGGAACCGGCTTTCCGAGAAGGCTCAAGGCCGCAGACATGAGCGTGGCGGCCCGGATGGTGGCGGTGGCCGACATCTTCGAGGCGCTCACTGCCGCCGACCGGCCCTACAAAAAGGGCAAAACCTTGTCGGAAGCAATCGACATCATGGCCCGGATGAAAGACAACCAGCATATTGATCCGGACCTGTTTGCGCTGTTCCTGCGCGCCGGCGTCTATCGCGACTATGCCGCCCAGTACATGCAACCGGAACAGATTGATGCAGTGGACATCGAACCCTATCTCCACCCAGAGGTTGCGTGAGGCCGCAGTTTATGGCGGCCCGCCCCCAATTGCCGATCTTGGCAGCTCCTGGTCGCTCCCTGTCGAAACCTGAGAGGACAACAACATGAAAAACCTATGCACTGATTTCACCCAGGCCGTCGGCGACACCCCACTGGTCCGCCTGCAACGCCTGAGCGCCGAGACCGGGGTCGAACTGCTGGCCAAGGTCGAATCCTTCAATCCGCTGGGCAGCATCAAGGACCGGGTGGCCCTGGCCATGATCGACGACGCCGAACACCGGGGCATACTGCAACCCGGCGGGACCATTGTCGAGCCGACCAGCGGCAACACCGGCATTGGCCTAGCCTTTGTCAGCGCCAGCCGGGGCTACCGACTGATCCTGACCATGCCGGAGAGCATGAGCATCGAGCGGCGCAAACTGCTGATCCATCTGGGGGCTGAGTTGGTGCTCACCCCGGCGGCCGAGGGCATGAAAGGCGCCATCGCCAGGGCCGGCGAAATTCAGCGGCAGACGCCGGGGGCCTGGATGCCGGACCAATTTTCCAACCCCGCCAACCCGGCCATGCACCGGCGGACCACCGGGCCGGAGATCTGGCGGCAATGCGAGGGGCGAATCGACGCCCTGGTCGCCGGAGTCGGCACCGGCGGCACCGTCAGCGGCGCGGGCGGTTTCCTGAAGGAGCAGCATCCGGCAATACGCGTCGTGGCGGTGGAGCCGGCCGCCTCGCCGGTGCTCGCCGGCGGCAAACCCGGACCGCACAAAATTCAGGGCATTGGCGCCGGATTTGTGCCCGGCAACTTTGAACGGTCGGTGGTCGACGAAATTATTGCTGTTGAAAACGACGAGGCCATCCGTCAGGCGCAAACCCTGGCCAGACGGGAAGGCATCCTCTGCGGCATCTCCGGCGGCGCGGCCCTGGCCGGGGCCCTGCAGTTCGCCGCCCGACCCGAATTTCAGGGCAAACGGATTGTGTTCATCCTGCCCGACACCGGCGAGCGGTATCTGAGCACGGATTTGATGGGAGGATAGGTTGTGAGGTTGATTAGACTGTAGTCTGTTAGGTTGACCCTTCGCGCCGAGAAAAAAATGAAGCATTTACGGGTGATGAGGTCGCAATGATTTCCAAAGGGCGAACACGTCTTGCATTGCAATGTAGAGTGGCTGGATAAATTTTACCGTGCAGGCGGACACTATGTATAAATTCAGCAAAAAGATGTGCATTGCGACGACTTGGTGCTTTACGTACGTTTTACTATGATTTTTCCTGTCGGGAGTCCTGCTGAGGGGCTAGGCATTGCACGGTGCAGTGGGGCAGGCAAGCGGCGCGAAGTAAGGTGCTCATGAGCAAAAAGTGCATCCAGATAATAATATTATTGGGCAGTTACCGTGGTGATGAATGAAGGACATACCAGGCAATTTGCCAATTAATGCGTATTATGCCATTACGTGTAAAAAAATTAGTCAAATAAGCACGTCATGCAATTCGTGCTTATTTGGCGAGGATGACTGTCGCAAAGCAATTCGCTCACATAGCGTGTCGGTCGCAGCCTTGCGGAGCATTGCCAATGATGGGCATGTGTACACCTTTACAAGCCCAACTCATGATGAGCTGGCACGTATTTACAACGCTGGAAAATATCGCCCCAAGAGTTTGAGTATAAATGAAGCTTCAACGTATTATGGGTTTTGTAGCAATCATGATGACTCGATTTTTTCTGAGATTGAAAAAACTGATATCACACCAACCGGCAAACAAATTTTTTTGTTCCATTTCAGAGCATACTCAAGGGTATTTTATCTGAATAAAACCGCTGGCCAGGCACTTAGGGAAATCTACAACGCTAAGCTTCCCGATGGTCACAACCCTATAGATGCTCTAGCAACAGTTGCCTCCCATTTCCAACCTCAAGGGGAGGCCTTTTCAGATCTCAATAAAAATTTCGAAAGCATGAGATTATGCCTATCCTCGAAAAACATTCCGATACTAGAGCATATTTTCATTCGAATCAACTGCACTCCAGAGGTTATGTGCAGCACTATTTTTGTACCAATATATGATATTAACGGAGATTTTTTATTAGACATAGAAGAAAAGAGTGAACTTGACTCATGCCAGGCAATGTCAATAACTATTTCAAAAGATTTATATGGAGGCTTTATACTGTTAGTATGGAATTGTGAGGACAAAATAACCAGCACATTCATTAAAACATTTATTAAAAGTGGTTACGATTTAAACAGATTGATTGCCGTTATATTTGGTAACACAGAAAACATATTTTTCAATAAAAATTGGTGGAATAAATTAGATGATGAATTGACAAGTCTACTTATGTACTTTTCATCCGTTCAATTTATGAATTCAGCTGATCCTGCACGGGATCACTTGCAACTAATGCATAAAATTATTGCCTATAACCAAAAAAAATATCTAAACTGGTCAATTTTATCAGCAAGTAGCCCGGATGGAACCCAAGCGTAATCCGGGGAACACGATAATACGTCCTGACCTTTTCCCCGGATTCCGTTGCACTGCATCCAGGCTACAATGCACAACCTACAGACTAAAAGACTCACAACCAACCTACAGACTAAAAAACCATGGGCAAAATCATATCACTGAACATCAGTCGGGAAAAAGGCGTCAACAAGGAACCGGTGGAGAGCGTGGAACTCCAGGTGGATCACGGCATTGTGGGCGACGCCCACGCCGGCGACTGGCATCGGCAGGTGAGCCTGCTGGCTGAGGAATCGATCAACTTCATGCGCAATAAGGGGTTGGAGCTTGAGCCCGGCGCCTTTGCCGAGAACATCACCACCGAGGGGATCGAACTGGCCACGCTGCCAATTGGCACGCGGCTGGGCAATGGCCAGGTGGTGTTGGAGGTGACCCAGATCGGCAAGAAATGCCACAAGGGCTGCGCCATCTTCAAGCAGGTCGGCGACTGCATCATGCCGCGCGAAGGCATTTTCACCAAAGTGATTGTCCCCGGCACGCTCCGCCGGGGCGACAGCCTGGACGTGCTGCCGTGAGCGACGCCGGGAATTGCAAACGCTGCGGAACCTGTTGCCGCCAGGGCGGACCGGCCCTGCACGGCCCGGACATTGAGCTGCTGCGCGCCGGCCATCTTCGCCTGGACGACCTGATCACCGTGCGCCGGGGCGAGTTGGCCTTCCAACCGCTGGCCGCCAGTCCCGAACCTGTCGCCCACGAATTTCTGAAACTGACCGGGCGAAACGGCTCCTGGCAGTGCGTCTTTTATGACGAAGCAACAAAAGGTTGCGGCCGATACGAGCACCGGCCGATGGCCTGCGGCCTGCTCGACTGCACCAACACCGGGCCACTGCTGGACATAGCCGGACAGGACCTCCTGACCCGCTTTGACTGCATCGCCGACGACGACCCGCTGCTGCCGCTGGTGCGCGAACATGAGACGCAGTGCCCCTGTCCGGATTTGCTGACCGTCCGCGAGAACATTGAGCAAGGCGCGTTCACCGCCCCCCGGCTGGCCGAGCTCGAAGCCGCCGCGGGCCGCGATCTCGCCTTGCGTTCCCAGGCGGCCGTCAGCTTCCGTCTCTCGGTAGCCCAGGAACTGTTCTACTTCGGCCGCCCCCTGTTTCAACTGCTGCTCCCCCTGGGAATCCAGGCGGTCAACACCCCCGCAGGCCTCCGCTTGAACCTCCAGACCCGGTAACCCAATCTCCCCCTTTCCGGTGCCGACATTCCGTTGACTGCCGGGGCAAAAGCATATAAAGTGCCGCAACTTTTGCCCCTTCTTCCCATCTATGCCTGAGGTGCGCCGGTATGAACGATTCCGAAATTCAGACCCTTCTTGCCAAGTTCGATCTGTTGAGCAGCACCTATCTGCGCGACGAGGTGGACGAAGCCCTGAACCATCAGGAGGCGCTGACCCCGCATCTGCTCAGGATCATCGAGGACGCTGGCGAAAACCCGCTGCGCCAGGTGCTGGAAGAACACAACGCCCACGTCTACGCCGCCACGCTGTTGTCCCATTTCCGCGAGCCCGCCGCCCACCTGCCGCTGGTCCGCGCTTTCTCCGTTGCTCCGGAACCGCTGGCCGATCTGTGGGGCGACATGACCACCGAAACCCTGCCCACCCTGCTCTACAACACCTGCAACGGCTCGATTGAGGCGATCAAGGAGCTGGTCGTCAACCGGACCATTGACCAGTACGTGCGCTGCGCGGCCATGGAGGCCCTTTCCTATGTGGCGGCCTTTGATCCCAGCCGGCGAGACGAGGTGGTCCAGTTTCTCCAGGGGCTGTTCACCGGTGAAGAGGCGGATCGCGAATCCTATTTCTGGGGCAACCTGGCGGCAACCCTGTGCGATCTTCATCCCGGGGATTCGATGGAGATCATCCGCAAGGCCTTTGACGACAAGATTGTGCAACCCGGCTTTATCGGTTGGGGCAATGTTGAGGTGGCGAGCGAACTGAGCCGGGAGGCGGCGCAGGAATCGCTGCAGACCTGGGTCAAGGCGCGGATGCCGGCCGACATCCACGGCTACATCTCCTGGTTTGCCGAATTCCACCAGGAAGAACTCGAACAACCGCCGGAGCAGCCGGAGAAACCGCAGCAGCCGGAAAAGAAAAACAAACCCGAGAACAAGAAGAAATCCGGCGACACCAAGAACAAGGCCGCCAAGAAGGCGCGCAAGAAAAACCGGCGCTAAACGAGACGAGACCGGGAAGAAACCGAGACAACAACGAGAAGAAAGCCGAAAAAAACGGCCTTCAGTGGGGATCGACGGGCAAAAAGCCGTCCTGTTGCGGAGCGGCCTTCATCTCGGCGTAGGCGACAACCGCGTTTTTACCCCTCCGTTTGGTTTCAAACAGGGCGTGATCGGCATTGCCCAGCAGGTTCACCAAATCGTTGGCGTCTTCGGGGTAGGAGGCCATGCCGCAACTGACGGTGAGGCGCACCTCAAGGCCTTGCGAGACCAGGAAGCGATTGTCGGCAATTGCGGCGCGGATCTGTTCGGCGACCTGCCCGCCCGTGCGGCCGTCGTGACCGGCGAGCACCAGCACGAACTCGTCGCCGCCGTAACTGACCCCGTAACAGCCCTTGGGCAGCAACCCTTTGGCCACCGCCGCCAATTCGGCAATGGCGCGACTGCCGTTGAGATGGCCATAGGTGTCGACCACCCGCTTGAAATGGTCGATATCGATGAAAACAACGGTGAGCGAACGATGCGGATGTTGATCGAGGTGGGCCTGCAGGGTCTGGTAGAGGTAGCGGGTGTTGTATAACCCGGTGAGATCGTCAATGTAGGAAAGTTCGCGGTAGCGGGCTCGGCTGGCCTTGAGCGCTTGCTGGGTCTTGCACAACGCCAGATGCGTTCGGACGCGGGCGAGCAGTTCCTCTCTGGTTGACGGTTTGATGATGTAGTCGTGGGCCCCGGCCTCAAACCCGGCGACGATGTTGCTTTTGTCGTTGTTGGCGGTGACGAAAATGACCGGGATGTCGGCGGTGCGCGGATTGCCTTTAATAATCCGACAGGTTTCCAGCCCCGAGAGGCCGGGCATGTCGATGTCCAAAAGGATCAAATCCGGCAGAAAAGACTCGAGCAGCGCCAAGGCCTGCTGACCGCTGTTTGCCGACGTCACCGGGTAGCCCGCCTGGGCAAGCATCGCCCCCAACAGCTTGACGATGACCGGGTTGTCGTCAACCACCAAGAGCGGGTTGTCGTTTATTTTCTCTTTCTTATTCATGTCTTCCATAGTGGTGGAAAACAGGGCGAAAGTCAAGAAACCGCACAGGAGCCCGCCCAACAAAATGTTACAAACACAAAGGGGCTGACGGCGCGCGGCGTCAC
>Ga0074197_1002906_pt1 | contig 11108 bp, 12 predicted proteins | sample EPASupsiteSAE305_FD_64526 | JGI IMG/M metagenome (GOLD analysis project Ga0074197, IMG submission 64526) | Bioremediated contaminated groundwater microbial communities from EPA Superfund site, New Mexico - SAE3-05 reassembly with SPADES | ecosystem: Environmental > Aquatic > Deep subsurface >...
GAATTTGTTGCAAAACATAATCAGAACCCAAAGGCCGAAAACACTAAGCTAAAACTGGTTCAGTCAATGGGGTAACGTCACCAAGGCTGCAATCAAAGGTACCCCCCCCAGCTCCCCCTTTATAAAAGGGGGGGCTGGAGATGCGGAAGATGAGCACTAATCAGGTAAAACTATAAAGAAACTACTCGACTAATGATGTATAGATATTCTTAAAAATGTAACAATTTGCGAACTTAGACGATAAATGGCGCTTGTGTAATTACGCTTCAAATTAGAATACTGCAAACCAAGAAAGCATGTAACAACAATATCACCTGCAAAATCATCAAATTGCTTAATTGCAGGCGGACTGATTATAGATATTATCTCCTCAATAATATTCCAATTTTTCAACAAGAAATTCGGCTTTACAGCAACACAAAGCGGTGAAAATCTGGACGCTCTATTCGTTTCTGAAAACAAGAGATAAACTATTACATTTCCACTTGTTAAGGCAGCAACTTTGATGTTTGAAAAAATAGGCAAACGTTTTCTGAGTGCTTGATCCCATGCCCCGCCGTTATGTCGCCAAATTGCATCAGCAAAACATGAAAGAAGCGCTTCTTCTTCGTCAAACGCAACTTCTATCAGTTCAACCTTATCAAACCGACTAGATTTATCAAGTTCGGCTACCAGATCGTGCATCAGTTGGGCCGGAGTGACTTCAACTTTCTCACGTCCAATCCTTCTCACAAAATCAATGGGTCGGATATGCTGCTCACTCCCATCAGTTCCAACTGAAGATGCATCCACAGGGCTGCCCGGTAAACGCAAAGGTTTCACTGCTGAACCATTTGTCTCTTCTGATCTACTTACAGATTTTTTCTTCAAATCAGGAAACTGCGGCGTCTTTTCAAGTTCTACCTCCGTGGTAGCCAGCCCTTGAGATGGATCTCCCTGAACACACTCCTTACTCGTGCGCTTAGCTATCTGAGGTTTATTGTCCTCCTGCACCGCCCCCTTATCCCGATTAGCGTCACCTGCGCCACTCTTACGAGCAGTACCAGCCATCAGGTATTCCAAACCACGAAATGGAAAGTGGTGTGAGCAGCTTAATAACTTAAACACCAGAAACGTGTTAGCAGCCTTGTTACCAAATGGGAGCCAGACTCCTGATGCCTTCAGCGTGGTTAGCCCAGCAAACGGGAAATGTCCCTTGGGATAAAGGGCCTGACCATAAACCTTTGCTGCTGACAACGAATTTCCAACCAGTTGAGCGGCGTTCCAGGCGTAGGGATTAAAGGCAATTCTCGCTACGTCACTTGCTGACCACCCGGATATGCCCAGAGCTAAATTGATTTTTGCCTTTTTATGGCCATCACCGCGCTGAGCATCTGTCCACAGCATGCCTGGCATTAAAGGAAAATGGAATAATGCATGAATAAGCCCGCTGGAACTGCCAAAGTAAAAACGTATCAGCTCCACAGCAGGAATGATCAACCGCTTACCATCATCCAGATTAACTAGGGCGCAGAAAGAACTGGTATGGAAGGTATGGCATGGATGTAAGATCAAAGGCAGGTAAAACACGTCACGGTGGCCGACCTTTGTACTCACCCCGGCCTTAATTATGCTGGTAGTCTCCTGGCAAACCGAAACATCCTTGAAGCATTCTTTACAGTAATCCGGAGAGGCGATTAATTCACCGTTACGCCATATATCGCCGATCTTCAATTTCCCCAGATAGCCAACCGGTGCGTAAACCTGCTGCTGTTTTGTCCATGATATTTCACGAACACCTGCAGCATCAATATTAGCATCCGGCAATGGGGAAAGTGCAACTCGAATGGAGGGAGTAGAACGACGGACAAACTGGCTTGGATAACTAATGTCACCAAACCAGTCTATCCGCCAATACTGATCATCTTGCGGAAAGAAGAGTAGCTTAATGGCTTTTTGAACCACAAACGCTCCAAAAGTCTAACCAACTTATAGATATTATCTAATTATCTTGTGTACAGTCTAATTATCTTCGAGAAATCTCAGATGTACGCTTTGTGCTGTCATGCGTAGTTTGCCGCATGGTACGAGCTGCGGACATAGGGACCGCTCTCCACATGCCTGAACCCCAGCGCCAACGCCTCATCCCGCAGCAGGTCAAACTGTTGGGGCGGAATATAGGCCACCACCGGCTGATGCCGTTTGCTGGGGGCCAGATACTGGCCCAGACTCAGGTAGCTGCAGCCCACTCTGCGCAGATCCTGCATGACAGCTCTGACCTCATCCAGTTCCTCCCCCAACCCCAGCATGATGCCTGACTTGGTGGGGATGGCCGGCGCATGCAGCGCTGCCTGCTGCAGCAGGTCAAGGGAACGTTGATAATCAGCCCCTTTGCGCACCTCGTACAGCCGGGGCACGGTCTCAAGGTTATGGGCCAGGATGGCCGGCTGTGCAGCCAGCACCGTTGCCAGGGCTGTATAATCACCGCCAAAATCAGGCACCAGCAGTTCCACTGCGGTGGCTGGTGAGACCTCCCGCACCGCAGCCACCGTTGCCGCATAGTGGCCAGCGCCGCCATCTGCAAGGTCATCACGGGTGGGGCTGGTGATCACTACATGGGAGAGCTTCAGGCGCAGCACCGCCTCTGCCAGGCGGCGCGGTTCATCAGCATCCGGTGCCTGGGGCCTGGGTGCCTTATCCACGTTACAGAAGCTGCACTGGCGGGTGCAGTCCCTGCCCAGGATCAGAAAGGTGGCCTGACCGCAGCCGAAACACTCCGCTATATTGGGACACAGCGCCTGCTGACAGACCGTGTTCAGCTTCAGTTCGGACAACAGTCCCCGCATGGCGGCCTGTTCTCCCTGCGGCACCTTTTTGCGCAGCCATTCCGGCTTGCGTTGGATTTTCATGGTTCTTCGCCTTCCAGATTCCAGCAATCAGCCTGGTATTTTCCTGTCAGCAACTGCGCTGAAACCGCCTGCTCCTGCCCGGTCAATCCAGCGGGCTGCAACACGGCCCCCAACTGCGCGGCAAACTGCTGCACAAGTATCTGCTTCAGTTGTTCATCCCCAACTGCAATCCCCTCATCCCCCAGACAGGTGGTGGCCTGTTCAAGCCCCTGCGGCCTGATCTTCAGGTACTGCACACCCTGACCGACCCGGTTCTGCAGCGGAATCGAGCCATGCTGAAAGATGACCTCCCGCGAGCGACGCTGGGCATTGCCGCCGATCTTGCGGCCCTGCAGCATGATATCGTAACTTTCCTTGCCGGCAAAGCAGAGCGGCGTGCGCTGCCCCAGTCTGCTGCCTGCCGGGGCCAGATCAACGGCATAGTCAGCCTGCAGCCCCAGGGCACGGTAAAAGCCCAGCAGAAAAGCGGTCAGCACCCGGAAGGAATCCTTCACTGAAGCAGCCGGCGGGATCTGCGAGGGCGCACAGACCAGGCTGTAGGTCAGCTCATCGGCATGCCAGATCGCCCCGCCGCCGGTGATCCTGCGTACGATGGTCAGGTTGTCGGCCCGGCAACGGGCCAGATCAAGGTCATCCCCGGCCTTCTGAAAGCGCCCCAGCGACAGCGCGGGCGGTTGCCAGCCGTACAGCCGCAGCACCGGCCGGGAAACAGCCGGATCAAAGCAACGGAAAAGCGCCTCATCAATCGCCATGTTCTCCCTGCCGCAACAGGGTCCGGTATCAATCAGTCGCCAGAGAGTACCATGTTCATTTTGTCTGTGCATCTAGCTTATCCAGTCCTTATGTCTGTTACAAATCCAGCGGGCTCTTCGGTTCCTGAATGGTCCGTACCGGTACACAGTGGGTGTATATCATGGTGGTCTTCAGACTGGAATGCCCTAACAATTTCTGGATCGTGCGGACATCGTAATTGGCCTGCAACAGATGGGTTGCAAAGGAATGGCGAAAGGTGTGGGAGGTAACCCGCTTAGGGATCTTTGCCTTGCGCACTGCCGGATACAGAGCCTCCTGAAGCTCTGATTCATGCAGATGCCAGCGCCGCCGCTGCCCGGTTTCCTGAACCGTGGTCAGGTTCTTTTGGGGAAAGAACCACTGGTGGACAAACTCTTTCGGCGCCTTGGGATATTTCTTTTCCACCGCATCATCCAGAAACACACCATCATACCCTGCGGCCAGGTCCCGATCGTGCAGTTCACCTACCGCCTTGATCTGTGCCTGTAACTCCGGCCGTATCGCCTCTGGAATCGGCACGGTGCGATCCTTCTTTCCTTTTCCATGTATGGTTAAAATCCCTGCATCAAAGTTAAAATCACGTACCCGCAGTTGCAGACATTCAAACTGCCGCAAACCACAGCCAAACAGCAATTTCACCACAAGATCAAACGGATAGGAAAGCTGGGCAAGGATTGCATCAATCTCTGGACGTGACAACACCACCGGAACATACAGCGACTTCTTGGCACGGGGCACATCGCGCAGTTCGCCAAACTCCCGCTTCAGGCCATAACGGTAGAAAAACAGGAGCGAGTTAAACGCCTGATTTTGGGTTGCCGAGGCCACCTTGCAGGTAACGGCCAGATGCGTCAGATACAGCTTCACATCATCGCCAGTCAGCTCTTGTGGAGATTTGTTTGCCAGAAACCGCTGAAACTTCCTTGACCAGTTTGCATAGGTTTTCAAAGTCTTGCGGGAATAATGACGAACCTTGATCTCTCCTGCCATAGTTTCAAGCACTGCATCCCATTCCGGCGAATCAGATCTTTCCTGATAACCGACCTCTGAATAAAACGACTTACGCGCAACACTAACAGCCGGTTTCTGTATTCCAGGTTCTGCAGTCATTTCTGCCGACTTTTCAGAAGAATTATCAGACGTCAACATATCGAAATAGAGCGACACCGCATGATAGGCCCGACGGCGTTGATCTTCAGATTGATTCTTTTCCTTCAGTTTCTGGATAAAGCGACGGAGACGATCTGTATCAAGCCCATCAATCTTGTACTTTTCACAAAAGTCGAGAAAGAACCTCAACCATTTCAGGTACTCCTCCAGCAATTCCCCTTTGATTCCTTTAGCAACAAAATGCTCCCGGTATTGTGTTGTCAATTGGTCTGGCAGTTGAAACATCTTACTGTTCCTTTCACCTACAAATCGTTTTACAGCTTACCAAACAATGCGTATATTTCCGAGAAATACCTGTTTTAATGTATTTTGTGAAGCATACTACGTCTGGTCATACGGGATTTATCATGCTGAAAGATATGAAATCATACAACCATTTAAAGCCAGGACAAAAAGGGACCAAGAGATTGGTGGAACAGTATGGCGAATCTTTGCTCTGTGTACGCTACCGGTATGATCAAAAACGTGGAGTCCGCCTGAAAACTGTCGAGATTGTGGTAGAAGAGAAGTCTGTGGCCACAAAATATAAGGATGACGACGTTGTACCTGTCTCAGTTGCCTTTGATGAAATGGTTTTACGGGAGCAACTTCGTAAAATGCGCGGAAAGTGGGATCCGCAGTTGAAAGTTTGGTTTGTGCCGTATCGTTTGATTCATGGCACGGAGCTGGAATCAAGAATAGCAACAGAGTAATGTCACTGGCAAAAGCAACCTATATAGGTAACCTTATTGGTTACTTATATAAGTAACAAGCGCCCTATATAAGTAACAAGCTTCCTATATAGGGAAACCGTAGATTAATGAGTTAGTCATAAATTTACGGCAAGACCAAGAAACCATGCCCATTCAGATTTCAATTTGTTCTGGTCACGCTGACCTCGGAATTTGTGCAATTTCTCTATCCGCGAATAACCAAATAAATCAAAAAGCACACTAAAGACTAAGCAGAATCATATTACCTCCTCCAGACGAATCAAGGTCTTTTCCAGAATGACATTGTTGACCCCCATACCGAGATAACCGGTCTGGCCGTAGGTGTCGTAGTTCGCCACTTTTTCTACAAGATCATTTATCTCGGCGTCTCTGGTGTGGAATCTGTCCCGATTTTCAATGATTAGAAAGATACGCTTTGCCAAAAAATCCGGTAGTTCCTGTTCTTTTTGAGCCGTTTCAGTAACTAATTGCAATTTCTCGAATGCCGCCATAGCTATTCCTCCAGCCAGCGCAGTGTACGCTTGATGTCTTCATGGTCGTACGCCCATTTACAGCAGCCTGCTTCGGCATAAACATCGTACTCCCGGACTTGCGCCACGAGAATTTCGATCAGATACTCCTTTCCCCGATAGGCATCTGGGTTTCTCGCCACCACAAGGACGGGATCGGCAAGCCATTTTGGCAGATCGTAGTGGTCATACTGTTCAACGGTTACCTCTTCCAGTTCTCTGAATATATCGTTCATTTCGCACCACCTTTCTTATCCGCGCAGCGCACGGAGAATAGTTTCCACTTCGTTCCAGTACACGGCAGGGGTCATGTGGCACCACGACAAGCGAATTGATTGCTCCACCTTTTCAGGCGCTAGACCCATTGCCGCCAGGACATGGCTTGGCGTATGAGTGTGCGAGGTGCATGCCGAAGTGCTGGATACGGCGATAACATTCTTCAGAGCCTTGATTGCCTGCTCCGAATTGATCCCCGGCAAGGAAACATTCAGTACATGAGGCAGCGTATATTCTTCTGTGCCGTTCTGCACTGCGCCAAGCGCAGAGAGGGCTGCCAGAGCCTGTTCGCGGAATGCCCGGCATTTCTCAGCCCGCTCTCCATTGTTCCGTACCGCAAGCTTTGCCGCCTCCCCAAGTCCGGCAATAAGGTGCACCGGCAGAGTGCCGGGACGCAGACCCTGCTCCTGTCCACCGCCGAGCATGAGCGGGCGCAACGGAGGCAACTGACGGTCGTGCTTGCGGGCAATAAGGGCGCCAACACCTTTGGGGCCGTATATCTTGTGGCCGCTTATGGAGATGAGATCAATACGCGGGTGACGAAGTTGCTCCAACTCCTTGCCGAAACCCTGGGCTGCATCAACATGCCACCAGATGTCATGGTTCGCTACAATTTCCGCCACCTCCGCCAGCGGTTGCAGTACTCCGGATTCGTTGTTTACCTGCATGGTTGAAACCAGAAGCGTGTCGTGACGAAGCGCATCTGCCAGACGCTCTGGATCGAAACGACCATCTGTCTTTACCGGCAGGATCTGCACCTCGAAGCCCAAGCGGGACATCTCTTCAAACGGTTCAAGTACCGCTTTGTGTTCAATGGCCGTGGTAATCAGATGGCGGCGTCCACTCTGTATCCCCGCCTCGGCAAGCCCAAGTATAGCCAGATTGTTGCTCTCCGTGGCGCCGCTGGTAAAAATCACTTCGTCTCGGCGCGCCCTGACCACCTCGGCTACCTGCCCCCGTGCATGTTCCACAGCTGCAAGCGCAAACACGCCGTAGTCGTGGATGGGGCTCGCCGCATTACCGAAATCCTTTTCGAGAAATCGCATCACTACAGATGCAACCGAAGGTTCCGCAGGAGTTGTCGCGTTGCAGTCCAGATAAATAGCCATTCTTTCCTCCTCTCGCCGAAACTTATTGCCAAGTATACATAGTGCATATATATAATAAAAATATATTGTTTTTATAGTTATGATATAATAATCGAATGCATGTAACGGAAAGGGATGAATCCATGGATGTGCGACAGTTGAAATTCTTTCTGGGGGTAGCGACGTGCGAAAGTTTTACCAAGGCTGCGGAGCAACTGCACATAGCCCAGCCGGCCCTCAGCATCGCTATCAAAAAACTGGAGGAAGAGCTGGATGTGCTCCTGTTCAACCGAAGGGACAGAAAGATTTCGTTAACAGCAGAGGGTGACGCACTGTTGCTCCATGCTCACGCTATACTGCAAGGGGTCAACAACGCAAAAAAGGAGATTGCCGATCTCAGGGGTCTGCTTAAGGGAGAGGTGCGTGTTGGCCTCACACCGATGTTGAGCACTTTTTTCTTCCCGAAGATAATCGCTTCTTTCAAGCAGAGTCATCCGGGTCTCAGGATTTCCATCTCAGGTGACAGTGCCTGGAACATCCAACGCAAAATCGAGTCCGGTGAGTTGGATCTCGGAGTTATCGCCGGAGAAGTCCCGGACGGCCTGGACTCCCATCACCTGTTACGAGAGGAGATAGTCGCATGTGTGCACCCCGGACACCCCTTTGTCGGACGCAACAAAATTGCGCTACGTGAGTTGCTCGGAGAACCGCTGATTCACTACAAGGAGGGGTATCATCTGCGTGAATTGATTGATGGGCTGTGTGCCCGGGAAGGGATTGCTCCAACGGTGGTGGCGGAATCGAATCTGTTCTCCCTAGTCCGGAGCCTGGTCAAGGAGAAGTTGGGACTGGCGTTTTTCCTCAAGATGGTAGTTGCCCGTGATGCAGAGGTAGCCGCCATATCATGCGATCCGCCTCTTTTTATGAACCTTTACATAGCTTGGAAGAAGAATTCATATCTCTCCAAGGCAAACCGCGCCTTTGTTGACTTTCTCATCCAGGAACTGGACGAATATTACATGCTCACACAGGCAGCGAGAACGTTTCCGTTGCCTTGATCCACCGAAATGGTAAATTATATAAGTATCAGACGTGAAACATCAATCATTACAGAGTTGCCTAACAAGGCTTGCGACCCGCCCGAAAAGCTGGCGGGTCAAAGCCGGCCCCGTTGGATGAAAAACGGAGACTAAAAATGAATTGGAACTCATTTGGATTGGGTTTCTTATCGGGAGTGGTTGTTCTTTCTGCTATTGGCTATTTAAGATTTAGGGCACAGGACATTACAGCTAAGTGGCCAGATGACGACAATAAAAAAGCCATGAAAATGATGGCTCCATGGGTTACAGAAGCAAAAGCCGGTAAACTCGGAGCTTTCACTGTTTTTGTGCCAGGTAATTCTTCAAAAACAGAAGCCATAATGTATCCATCCAAGCATCGCTTTCCGCAAATAAACATATCAAATAATAACGACTTTTGTGATGGACCATCATTTAGCATTGTTGACGCAAAGAATAGAGTGATAAGTGTGAGCTACAATGAATCAACTGGAGAATTTGATTCGTACAATTATTCAAACAATATCGCATCTGGTACTTCATTCATTGATAGAAACCTTGATGGTCAATATGACGCGAAAGTTGGGCCTGGAAAAAGCGTAGCTCTCTACTTCAACTCAAAATGGTTCCCAATGACCATAAAAGATAAGAAGAAATATCTTGAAATAGATGGCAAGCAAAAAGAAATTGAAATGAAGGATTTTCGGTGGAAGTTTGCAGACAGTGAAAAATAACATCCAACCAGCGGCAACAGCGGTCTCCGCTGACGCTCCGCCGCTGGTGCCTTGAGACGTTAGGTGTTTACTATATGTACATAGAATTTGACCTCCCAGAAATCCATGAACATATGTCGGGCTTTCCACAGTACTGGCTTAAGACTCTGTTTATTCAGTCTCCTTCAAATCGTTATCAGATCAACGCTCTTTCCAGTACTTATATCCGTCTTGTGGAAGCAGCACTCGTTGAATATCACGCTGGAGCCATTAAACTAAAAGAGTTCTGGAGCACTCATTCATCGCTAAATCTTGGAGCAATGCACAGGTCCATTTCCCACTTTGAAACATGCATATCTAACATGTACCGCGCAACGAACTGCCTCCGACGTCTTAGGCGAGATCGCCAACGAGATCCAATCTCTAGGGCACTAGGGGTCGAAAAAGTCAATTTTATATCCGATTCGGTCACCAATAGATTTCGAAACATCCGTAATGAGATCCACCATCTCGAGGAAATGGTTATGGACGGGCGCATCAGCGAAGGTCAGTGGTTCACACTCAATCCCAACGGCCCAGAAGTCCCTCATCCGACTGAACCTAATCAGACTATTAAAACAATTGATAGACTTGTCATTGGTGACAGAGAAATTAAATTCAACGAACTGGCCACATGGCTTATGGAAATGGCAAATGTCGCAGTAAGAATCACCGAGTTTCTTCCAAATGGTTCATCGAAAGACAATGACAATGACTCTGCCTAATCACACCTAACGGCTCAATCAACTCGGACTGGCTTGCTGTGCGCTGAATTGCACCTATGTCTCAGCAGTCGGTTGGTCGGCAGTACAGGCAGAACCACTCCGGCATCGCCAGCCGGTTATCTCGTAAACGTTGGTCGATAAGAGAGGATAATTGAGGATGAGTGCCACAGAAAGATATTTGCAACAAATGGAAAACATACAGAAGCACATCAACGAAATACAGAGGGCTTATGACCCATTAGTTCAGTCTATTCAACTAGCGCAGTCATCATACGCCAAGTTTGCTGTGGACTTCCAGCAGCGGATAAAGGAGGCAATGCAGCCATATATCGATTGGAACAATATCTTTCGTCACCAATATCAGCAAAGTGTGCAACCTTACTTGGAAACTATCAACAAAATCAGAGAATATGTTGATACCGTATCAAGAATCACTGGGCCAATAACATTCTTTGATGCTGTAAAAGAAATTCAGGCAGAATACCAACGAATTCAAGCGATAAGCATAGCTGCTGAGCAGGAGAACGCTGTTGATGAATTTATTGATGCAATTGAAAACCAAGCCAAAGCCGCCCCAAAATCTGCACTTAGCCTTGAGTTTTACATTAGTATTTTATTCAGCATCATATTGTTCATTGCTTCGCAGAATTTATCCTCTAAATCTGAAGAAAAGATGAATGCTAGGTTCGACAGAATAGAAGCATATATAGCTACCTTAAGCAGACAGTTACAAGCTACTGCTACTTTAGACTACTACATTGTGGAAAGATCCGCGATGCTTCGAGCGGCCTCTAATAATAGGTCTGTAATTATCGCAAAAATGCCGGTGGACCTCAAAGTTGAACTACTTGAGCGAAACGGCAAGTGGGTAAAAGTTCAATTCTTCAGTTCAAAAGATTCTGTCTTAGTAGATGGTTGGGTTCTCAAGAAATATTTATATCGAGTCCAGCTCAAAAAAACTGTATCCAACCAGGAGGCGGCATACAGCCGCTGACGCGCTGGTGCGCCCCACGACGTTACGCTCGGAAATAGCATGAAAACATCAATATAATCCACAAATGAAGAAAGCTAGTTATAGGGCACACAAAGGCCAATGTTGTTTCACCGGAAGACCTGGAAGTGAAGAGGATCTGGCAA
>Ga0074197_1002907_pt1 | contig 11102 bp, 10 predicted proteins | sample EPASupsiteSAE305_FD_64526 | JGI IMG/M metagenome (GOLD analysis project Ga0074197, IMG submission 64526) | Bioremediated contaminated groundwater microbial communities from EPA Superfund site, New Mexico - SAE3-05 reassembly with SPADES | ecosystem: Environmental > Aquatic > Deep subsurface >...
CTATTCCTAACTTATATTTCTTATACGTATTCTTTATAATTATCTCTTCTTATTTTTTACAAAGTGTTTTGTTGTAAATAGCAAGAAGTATAATAAAGCAATTACAGCAAAGATTATTCCTACCTGAAATACAATCATATAAGAGCCTGATTCTACCAGATTGCATCCTAAGGCAACTCCTATACCTACGCCAACTTCCCAGGCCAGCAGATAATTTGTATTCGCAGTTCCACGCTGACAATGCTCGGACAAATTCACGAACAATACCAGAAAGTCTGAAGCAGCCAAACCAAATCCCAATCCAATCAATACACCTGAAGTTATCAGAGATATCTCATTATAATGAGTAATCAGCAATAACAATGATAGAATTATCAGAATCAGCCCACTTACTATCCTTGCACGAAAATCGGCCTCAACGAAGACAACCCGGTTGGCTATAATTGCCAGAATAAAGCCAAAACCTATTGCACCGAAGAAACGAATAGTAACGTACTGCAGATTAATAGAAGCAGCATACACATTAATTGTAGATATCAGCATTCCGAAGATTATAGAAATCAGAACCAGATTGCCAGATGTTACCCATCCACGGGAAAGAAGAAAACGATCTGTAGAAAAAGCTTTAGCTCCTATCGGTGCACGAAACGGAACTTTGATTATTGCCATACAAAGAAATCCGGCAAAACCAGCAGCTATAGATGCATAAAGAACTGTTTGCAAATCAGAAAAACTAAAAAGTAACAATCCAATCATAGGGCCAAAAGCCATTCCCAGGCGTCCGGCCCAATTGAAATGAATGTTTCCCTCACTTCTACGGGTTGTTGAAGTGATATCAATAGCAACAGTACTGCTTGTTGCAGTTGTTATACCAAATAAAGCTCCCTGTATAATTCTTAGTACAGCCATCCAGAAAAGACAGCCTATCAATGAATAACCTCCAACAATGGCAATTACAGTCAGAAAAGAAAACATACAAACATCTTTGCGCTTATATGTATCTATTATATAACTATAAAAGGGACCGACAAGAAACATTGCTCCGGCAAAAAGAGCCAGCACAATTCCGGCCTCGCCCAAGGTTGTAGAAGGAAACTTTGCCACCATATACATGGGAAGTATAGGCAGAAACATGTAGAGGGATACGAAAAGCAGGAAATTACTGATGTAAGCCCACACAAAATTTGATGTCCACAACTTTGCAGTAGAAACTGTATACATACGAAAAGGAATTTTAGTATTGTTCTTTTTCGTTAGGGAAGTCAGTACTCTTTACGTCTGCCACGTATTGTCCGATAGCATCGGTCATTATTGTATGAAGATCGGCATAGCGACGAAGGAACTTAGGACTGAATCCTTTGCTCATTCCCAGCATATCCTGAATTACAAGTACCTGACCATCAACTTTACCACCGGCACCGATACCTATTACAGGAATAGTCAGTTCCTTAGCTACTCGTTCTGCCAGTGTAGCAGGAATCTTTTCAAGAACCAAAGCGAAGCATCCGGCTTCTTCCAGTAAGTGAGCATCACGAACCAGTTTTTCGGCTTCGAAATCATCCTTGGCACGAACTGTATATGTACCGTATTTATTAATGGATTGAGGCATCAATCCCAAGTGTCCCATAATAGGAATACCAGCAGAAAGGATTTTTTGTACAGATTCAAGAATTTCTTCACCACCTTCAAGCTTTAAAGCATCGGCATGAGACTCTTTCATTATACGAATTGCCGAAGCAAGTCCTTCAAAAGAGTTACCTTGATAAGAGCCAAAAGGCATATCGACAACAACCATAGCACGTTTCACGCCACGAACCACTGATTTACCATGGTATATCATCTGATCTAATGTAATAGGTAAAGTGGTTACATTACCGGCCATGGTATTTGAAGCGGAGTCTCCAACCAAAATTACATCCATTCCTGCACCGTCAACAATCTGAGCCATAGTGTAGTCATAAGCAGTAAGCATTGAAATTTTCTCTCCTTTTTGCTTCATTTCAATCAGACGGTGAGTTGTCACCTTTCTGGTATCTTCATTAATATATCCAGCCATAATTATAAATTTTAAAAAATTGCTGCAAATGTACAGTTAAAAGTTAAGAGAGAAAAGAAATCTATTAAAATAAACCATTTATCAGATTAAAAGTTCATTTTATAAAAAAGGAAGTAAGAATCAAAGCAGTTACAAGCTGAATTTTTATTTAATCGGGCATTTAACAATGTTACGTGCTACAATAATAAAATATAAAGGGAGAGATTTTTATTTACCGGTGAAATGTTTTTCGTTTGATGTACATCTAAAGATATATTCGATGTACATCTAAAGGTGTGTTTGATATACATCAAACGTATGCTTAGATATACATCAAACGCACCTTTATATGGGGGTCTAAAAAAGAATATGATTCTTTTAAATAAATTATCCTCTTACGGACATTAATTTATCGAAGGTGAAACCTTTAAAATTATCAATTACATAATCGGCTTTATCCTGAATTGCCTCACGAGGATTTGTAGTTGCAAGTCCGATAACTATTGATCCGGCAGCATTTCCTGCCTGAAGGCCATGGAAAGAATCCTCGAAAACAAAACTGTTTTCGGGAGTAGAGCCAAGAATTTCGGCACCTAAAAGGAAGCATTCCGGATTTGGTTTTGATTGCTTAAAGAGATCTGCAGTAACAATAGAATCGAAAATATCCAAAACTTCAGGATGAGCACGATACACATTCTCCATCTTCTTGATATCCGAACTGGTTACAACTGCCATCTTAACATCATTCTTCTTCAGATCTTCAATAAAATCGAGTACTCCGGGAATATAGTCGTATACCATGTTTTCTTCAAAAAGCAACAAATCTTTGCTTATCTGTTCCTTTTCTTTCTCCATACCTTCGAAATACTTATCATAAATCTGAACTAATGTTTGTCCTTTAATGATTCGATCGAAGTTAGGAAGATCCGGACGATATTTACGTCCCTGCTCACCCCAGAATATACTATACTGAGTTTCTGTGTCCATTACTACACCATCAAAATCAAAAAGAGCTGCAATCGTTTTACTTTCTTTCATTATCTATATATAATTTTTGCGTTGCAAAGGTCCGAATAATAGTTGAATGCGGCAAATAATTCGTACCTTTGCGGCACTTAAAAAAATGTAAAGTCGTTTATGTCTGTTAAGAACAACCCTCACATTCTCGGAACCGAGAGCATTGGTAAATTATTGCTTCAGTATTCAATCCCCGCTATTATAGGGATGACGGTAACTTCATTGTATAACATTATAGACAGTATATTCATTGGCCACGGTGTGGGTGCAATAGCTATCTCAGGGCTTGCCATATCCTTCCCGCTGATGAACCTTGTTATTGCGTTCTGTACGTTGGTGGGAACCGGAGGAGCAACCATTTCTTCCATCCGACTTGGTCAGAAAGATCTTGCCGGAGCCACAGAGGTACTGGGAACTGTACTTATGCTTTGCATTATTAACTCTGTTCTTTTCGGCGGACTGTTCCTTTTATTCCTGGACCCAATTCTTATCTTCTTCGGGGCAAGTGCAACGACACTGCCTTATGCGCGTGACTTTATGCAGGTAATCCTCTGGGGTACACCAATATCATACACAATGATAAGTCTGAATAACGTAGTGCGCGCCACCGGTTATCCAAAGAAAGCTATGCTTTCGTCCATGATTACCGTTGTTGCTAATATAATCATAGCTCCCATCTTTATTTTCCATTTCCAATGGGGAATTCGTGGTGCTGCTTTGGCCACCATCATCTCGCAAACCATCGGTATGGTATGGGTGCTTCACCATTTTATGAACAAAGAAAACTATGTTCACTTCCAGAAAGGCTTTCACATAGTAAGAATCCGGATTGTGAAGAATATCTTTTCCATTGGTATGGCTCCGTTCCTGATGAATGTATGCGCATGCGGAATAGTTATCGTGATAAATAATATCCTGCAAAAAAGTGGCGGCGATATGGCAATTGGTGCGTATGGTATTATAAACCGCGTACTTATGCTTTTCGTGATGATTATTATGGGACTCACCATGGGTATGCAACCAATCGTTGGATATAATTATGGAGCCAATCTACAAAATAGAGTAACACGTACATTAAAGTTGGGCATTATTTCGGGAGTATCCATCAATATGATAGGATTCATCGCCTGTGTATTCTTCCCCAACACCATATCTTCCATGTTTACAAGCGAACAGACACTGATACATATTGCTGCAACCGGTTTGCGTATCTCTGTCCTGGCATTCCCTTTCGTGGGAAGTCAAATTGTAATCTCCAACTTTTTCCAGAGTATAGGACAGGCAAAAATTAGCATATTCATGTCGCTTTCACGACAACTCCTTTACTTGCTTCCCTGCCTGCTGTTTTTCCCTCAGCTTTTTGGAACCACCGGAGTGTGGTGGAGCATGGTAACATCAGATTTTCTGGCATTCGTTACAGCCATATTTATATTGATTTATCATTTCAGGAGAGTAGCAAAAAATCAGCAGCCCGTAGTCTAGTATATTAAGGAAAAAGAGAAAAATAGTTGGCTTAAAGTACAACCAAGCGTAATATTTGTATATTTGTAGTAAAGTTTTTCATTCAGAGAACTATTATTATAAAGAAACAAATGATTAGCATACTATTAAAAAATCCACTATTCAAAGGAACAACTCCTGAGGAACTCACAAATAATTTCGAGGGAATAAATTATAATATAAAGAATTTTAGAAAGGGAGATATTCTTGCCTTTCAGGGAGATTCATGTAATCGGCTAATCATTCTGTTAAAGGGAAGTGTCAGGGGCGAAATGATTGATTACTCGGGTAAACTAATAAAAATTGAAGATATAGCTTCACCCCGTGCACTAGCTCCTTTATTTCTTTTCGGGACAGAAAACAAATATCCGGTAGAGGTTACTGCAAATGAAGAAGTCGATGCTCTGTTTATTCCCAAGGAAAGTGTACTATTGCTTTTTCAACGTAACCAACTGTTCCTGGAAAACTATTTGAATACATCGGCAAATTATGCCAAAACTCTCTCGGATAAGTTATTCTTTCTCTCATTTAAAAGTATCAAGCAAAAACTTGGGTCTTACATTCTCCGGCTGTCTGCTTCGACCGGCAATAAAATTATAATGGACCGCTCGCAACAGGAAATGGCAGATTACTTTGGCGTATCTCGTCCGTCACTGGCAAGGGAACTTGCGCACATGCAGGATGAAGGACTTATATCTGTTGACAGGAAACATATCGCTATTCTTAATCCGGAAAAGCTTAAAAAACTTATTCAATAAAATATCTGTTATACAAGAAACCATTTATCGCAATCTCTATAAAGTATGAAAACAGATTTTATTAAAATTACTAACGGGATAGCCCAGATTATAGAAATATGGGAATCTCAATTAAGCACCTTACCAAAGGATGTTATCACTGAGAGACGAAACAAGCAGAACCGAAATGTTATGCAAATTCTTGGACATCTGGTAGATTCTGCTTCAAATAACCATCAGCGAATGGTGCGTCTTCAATATAATAAGGAGCTTGTATTTCCTGATTACAGGCAAGATAATGATCTCTGGATTACTATCCAGAATTATCAGGAATCCAATTGGAATAACCTCATTCAGCTTTGGAAATTCTATAATCTGCACATTATTCAAATTATTAATCAGGTTGATTTCTTAGCTTTAAAAAACTCATGGACAGACTTCGAGGGAAATAAAGTTTCATTGCATGAGATGATTACCGGTTATCTCGACCATCTTAATTTACATATCAACGAAATTAAAGAATTAATAGAATCTGATAAACCCGATTAATCGTTTATCTATAAATAAAAAAAATAAAATTTCACTGTTGTAACATTGGTTACAGAATTCTCTCTATACTACCTCATATCTTTGTCACATCAAAAATTAGTAATTAACTTCTAAAAGTAATAAGATTATGAGTATGTTCTGTTTTCAATGTCAGGAAGCTTCAAAAGGTACCGGGTGTACTTTGAGTGGTGTTTGTGGAAAAACTCCCGAAGTAGCTAATATGCAAGATCTCCTTTTGTTTGTAGTACGTGGTGTTGCGGTTTACAATCAGGAATTGCGCAAGGCTGGCACTCCTTCTTCTGAAGCTGATAAGTTTGTATTCGACGGATTGTTTATGACCATTACCAATGCAAACTTCGACAAACAGGCTATTATAGAAAAAATAAAGAGCGGACTTGCTTTAAAGAAAGAGCTGGCTAAGCAGGTTTCTCTTCCAAATCCTCCGGATGAATGTACATGGGATGGTAACGAGAGTGAATTCGAAGAAAAGTCTAAAACTGTAGGTGTACTCCGTAATCAGGATGAAGACATCCGTTCTCTTAAAGAACTTGTACATTATGGTATTAAAGGTATGGCTGCTTACGTGGAACATGCATGGAATCTGGACAATGAAAATGCAGAACTCTTTGCATTTATGCAACACGCCCTTGCAGAAATCACAAGAAACGACATCAGTGCAAACGAGTTAATCGCATTAACTCTGGAAACAGGTAAATATGGTGTTAGTGCTATGGCACAACTTGATGCAGCCAACACCGGCCATTACGGAAATCCGGAATTATCTGAAGTAAACATCGGCGTAGGCAAAAATCCTGGTATCCTTATCAGCGGACACGACCTTAAAGATCTTGAAGAACTTCTGCAACAAACTGAAGGAACAGGTGTTGATGTGTACACTCACAGCGAAATGCTTCCTGCACACTACTATCCTGAATTGAAAAAATACAAGCACCTTGTAGGTAACTATGGTAATGCATGGTGGAAACAAAAAGAAGAATTCGAAACATTCAACGGTCCGGTTCTCTTTACAACCAACTGTATTGTTCCTCCTACTAAGAATGCTACATACAAAGACCGTATTTACACAACAGGAGCCAGCGGCCTTGAAGGAGCTACTCACATTCCGGCACGTGTAAATGGTCAGCCAAAAGATTTCTCTGCAATTATTGCATACGCTAAAACCTGTCAGCCACCTACAGAAATTGAGAGTGGAAAGATTGTGGGCGGATTTGCACACGCTCAGGTTCTTGCTTTGGCAGATAAAGTTGTAGATGCCGTTAAGAGTGGAGCTATCAGCAAATTCTTTGTAATGGCAGGTTGCGACGGAAGAATGAAGAGCCGTAGCTACTACACTGAGTTTGCAGAGAAATTGCCTAAAGATACAGTGATACTTACTGCCGGTTGTGCTAAGTATCGTTATAATAAACTTCCTCTGGGTGATATCAACGGAATTCCTCGCGTACTAGATGCCGGACAATGTAACGACAGTTACTCATTGGCTGTAATCGCACTGAAACTGAAAGAAGTATTTGAACTTGAAGATATAAATGATCTTCCTATCATCTACAACATCGCATGGTACGAACAGAAGGCAGTTATCGTATTGCTTGCACTGCTTCATTTGGGAGTGAAAAAGATTCACCTTGGTCCTACTCTTCCTGCATTCCTTTCTCCAAACGTAACAAAAGTATTGGTAGAAAACTTTGGAATAGGTGGAATAAGCACTGCTGATGAAGATATCGCAGCATTCCTTGCATAAAAATTCTTTTTTATTATATAAAACAATTTTATCCCCTAACCAGTTTTTGTATATCCCGATGCTTTTTTAAGCATCGGGATATTTGTTCTAATACTTTATATATTTACTTTTGTAAAACTAAAAACGAAAAAAGATGTTTGCAGAAATAAGAAGAAAAGAGAGAGAAATGGATTCTCAACAGGCAAAAGAAATTCTTGAAAGTGGATCATACGGTATTTTATCTATGTGCGGGCAAAACAATTACGGATATGGCGTACCACTCAACTATGTTGTTGAAAAAAACCACATTTATTTCCATTGTGCCACAGAAGGAGAAAAACTTCGTAGCCTAAAAGAAAATAATAAAGTAAGCTTTTGCGTGGTTCAGAATACCGAAGTTATTGCTGAGAAATTCACTACAAATTACAAAAGCAGCATGGCATTTGGTAAAGCAAGCTTTGTAAGCTCAGAAGATGAAATTCGTTACGCAATGATGTTATTATTGAAAAAATACTCTCCAGAGCACATGGAAACCGGGGAAAAATATATCAATCAGGCAATTACACGAATTCAGGTGATAAAGATAGATATAGAACACATATCCGGTAAGTTTCATTGAGTTTCTTATTCTCGTTAATTTACCCTAAAACTTATTAGTTTTTTTCCTTATAAAGGCTCTGCTGCTTACATTTGCACAGAAACCAATCATTTGTGCAGCTAGATTTATGAAACAACAAGACTGCTTTATAAAATATATAGAGCAAAGCATTATCAAAAACTGGGATTCAAACGCCCTGACTGACTATAACGGAGAGACTTTTCAATATAAAGACGTAGCAAGAAAAATAACAAAAATTCACCTTCTATTTGAAGAAGCCGGTATAAAAAAGGGAGATAAAGTTGCCGTATGCGGCAGAAACAGTTCCTTTTGGGCAGTGGCCGTACTGGCAACAATTACTTATGGAGCTGTAGCCGTACCAGTTCTTCACGAATTCAAGGCAGACAATATACACAATATAGTTAACCATTCCGAAGCTCGTTTTATGTTTGTAGGCGATCAAGTATGGGAAAACCTGAATGAGGAGCTTATGCCTAATCTGGAAGGTATTATCGTGCTCAACACATTTGAACTTGTTGTTTCACGCTCTGAGAAGTTAAGCTATGCTCACGAACATCTTAATGCCCTTTACGGCAAAAAATACCCGTGCAATTTCCGTCCACACGATATATCTTATCGAAAAGACAGTCCCGAAGAGCTTGCTGTAATCAATTATACATCAGGTACTACGGGTTTCTCTAAGGGAGTAATGCTGCCATATCGCAGTCTTACATCAAACGTGGAGTATTGCTGGGAAAAGCACCCGATTGGTCCGGGAGATAATTTGGTAGGAATTCTGCCAATGGGACATATTTTTGGAATGGTATACGATTTCCTTTATGGCATTTGTGCAGGAGCGCACGTATACTACCTTACCCGCATGCCTTCACCTAAGATTATTGCACAATCATTCTCGGAAATTAAACCAAAACTGATTTCTTGTGTGCCACTTATCGTAGAAAAGATCATAAAGAAAAACATTCTTCCAAGATTTGATAATAGAGTAAACAAAATCCTGCTTCAGGTACCGATCGTAAATGAGAAGCTAAAAGCATCCATCAGACAGGAAGCTATGGATGCCTTTGGCGGTAACTTTGACGAAATAATCATTGGAGGTGCACCTCTGAACGGAGGAATTGAATCTTTACTGAGAACAATTAATTTCCCATATACCATTGCATACGGTATGACGGAATGCGCTCCAATCATAGCATCCAGTCACTGGTCTGAATTAAAGCAAAAGTGTTGCGGAAAAGCTGCTTCGCGTATGGAAGTTGCCGTTGCATCAGAAAATCCGGAAAGCACTCCCGGCGAACTTATCTGCAAAGGTGATAATATGATGCTGGGATATTATAAAAATGAAGAGGCCACAAAAGGTGTTATCGACGAGAACGGTTGGCTACACACTGGTGATATGGCTGTGATGGACAAAGAAGGAAACATTAGCATTAAGGGACGCTGCAAGAATCTCCTAATGAATGCTTCCGGACAAAATATCTATCCTGAAGAAATTGAATCTGTACTTAACAACATGCCGTATGTTTCAGAATCAATTATTGTGATGCAAAATGAAAAGCTTGTGGCATTAATATATCCTGATTATGATGATGCTTTTGCCAACGGACTAAGCAACGAAGATATTGAAAAAGCGATGGAAACAAATCGTGCTTCATTAAATCAGCAGTTACCGAGTTATTCTCAGATAGGCAAAGTAAAATTGCATCCCGAAGAGTTTGAAAAAACAGCAAAGAAGAGCATCAAACGATTTATGTATCAGGATATTCAGGGATAAGTAACATTAAAATCTCTAAAAAACATTTTAGAGGTTAAAAGATATATTCTTAATCTTTCGAAGGATTTTAACCAGATAAAACAAAGGTCTGGTTAAAATCCTTCTTTCTTTTTCAGTGAACTCATCTTCATTGATCGGATTTTACTATTCAAATCATACGAATAGTACCATAACATCTTACAAGTACTCTCAATATTACTCAATTCTAATGTTACACTAAATTAGAACACTTATATTTATTATAGCATTATATATCAAACATTTAAATATTTCAGTGTTCTAATTTAGTCGTATTTATTCTTATTTTTAATAGCATTTGTTCTATTTTAGTCGTATTTTTGTTGTTAAATGCTGCACTATTTTTTAATATTTGCATAAACAAAAACATTTACAATGAGTGTTTCACCAGAACTACTAGTATATAAAGCCTCTGCCGGATCAGGGAAAACGTTTACCCTGGCGGTAGAATACATTAAATTGCTGATACAAAATCCAAGGGCTTATCAGCAGATTCTTGCAGTTACATTTACCAATAAGGCTACTTCTGAAATGAAAGAACGTATCCTTAGCCAGCTTTACGGAATATGGACTGCCGATAAAGATTCTGCTGCTTACCTTGATAAGGTTTGCACAGAACTTGATCTACCGGAAGCTGAAGTGAGAAAAGCAGCAGGTACGGCACTTAACTATATGATTCACGACTATAGCCGGTTCAGGGTTGAGACTATCGACTCGTTCTTCCAGTCGGTTATGCGCAATCTGGCGAGGGAACTTGAACTTAGCCCGAATCTGAATATTGAACTAAACAATACAGAAGTGCTTAGCGATGCTGTCGATTCAATGATTGAAAAGCTTAAACCCACTTCGGAAGTGCTGGCGTGGCTGCTCGATTATATTGATGAGCGTATAAAAGACGATAAGCGTTGGAATGTTTCTGGTGAAGTAAAGAACTTCGGACGAAATATTTTCGATGAAGGATATATTGAAAAAGGAAGTGGTCTGCGGGCCAAACTAAAAGATCCTAATTATATAGGGAATTACAAAAAAGAGCTTCAGGCTATACAAGAGGAGGCTTTGGATCAGATGAAAGGATTTGCCGATCAGTTTAACGGAGTACTAGAAGAGCATGGGCTTAC
>Ga0074197_1002908_pt1 | contig 11100 bp, 8 predicted proteins | sample EPASupsiteSAE305_FD_64526 | JGI IMG/M metagenome (GOLD analysis project Ga0074197, IMG submission 64526) | Bioremediated contaminated groundwater microbial communities from EPA Superfund site, New Mexico - SAE3-05 reassembly with SPADES | ecosystem: Environmental > Aquatic > Deep subsurface >...
GAGAATCTGGCCGTTTTCAGCGGAAGCATCGAGCACTATGCCCTGTCCTTTCCAGTCTCTGTGCCGGCTGAGATACACCAATGTCCAATGGGCACGGGAGTCCCGCTCTGCCTGGTGGTTTTTTGCCGCTTGCTGGCTGTAGAGGTAAAGCCGCTCATTCATGGTTTCAAGATCGAGGGGGGCAGGCGTTCTGACCGCAGGTGCAGAATGCTCTGAATTTCTTTCTCTGGCAAGAATTGCATGTATTTGATAATGGGCCAGAAGATCCTGATACCGGCGTAAGGGGCTTGTCACCTGAGAATAGAAGGATAGTCCGAGACCTGCATGGGCGGAGCATGTGGAGCTTACAAGAGCAGCCCTCATGACGCGGCGGCGACCATAGTTCTCCGCAAGACTCTGCGATGGTCCTAGTCCACATCCCGCCAGCTTCTCAGAGACAGGAGAGTCTTGCGCTGCGAAAGGAAAAGGAATATTTCGTTCATAGGCCCAGCGCGCAGCCGCTTCGCCTGCGAGTATCATGAGCTCTTGCACCATTCGGGCTGAACGTGTGTGCGGTACAGGCAAGAAGGCCGGATTTCCATCGCTCACTCTGATAGCAACTTCGGGGAAATCGATATCGACCGCGCTCTGGCTCCGTCGCAGAGCCGCTCGAATCTCTGCCATGCCGTGAAGTTTCTGCAATGCGGGACTGCTTTCAAACATCGTGTCGGCCTGTTCATACGTAAGCCGTTCGACTTTTACAATGCTCGGAACAATCAGCGTTTCTGCAATTCTGCCGTCTTCCTTCAGGGTGATGCCAAAGGACAGGGCCTTTGACTCGGAATTGAGGCCGAGGCCAAGCGCCTGCACCAGAGAGGCATTCAGCATGGGAACCGTTTTCTCCGGCAGGTACAGCGTGGAACCCCTCGCCATCGCTTCGCTGTCGAGTTTGGACATTGGCGAAATTACCGCGGCGGGATCGGCGACATGGATCCAAATTCTTTCTCCATCGGCGGAAATTGCATCGTCGGGATCATTCGACCATGCATTGTCGATGGCATAGGAAGACAGGTGTCTCAAATCAAGTCTTTCCAGTGCGAGATCGGCCCTCTCGGCGATGGCATCTGGGGCGGGAGGCGAGGACAGGATGCACCCATTGCGCTCGGGCCATGGATTGAATGCCATGTCCCAATATCCTGTTGCCAAGAGGGTTTCATGAATTGCCTGAGGCGTCATTTTGATCCCGATATCTCGCGCCAGGGGGCTTTCATCGCTGAAACCGCGCGCGTACCTGCTTAATTCGTCGAAGAACTGCTGGAATGGTGGATTTTTATCGATAAGCGCGGGATCGTGCTTTTTCCATGCAACGCGAAATGATTCGATAAATGCCGCCTTGGTCTCGACTATTTCCTTCCTTTTTTTCTCTTTTTCAAGCAATTTTTGCTGTTCTTCGGAGCTGCGGATGCGAATGCCATCTTCAAGAATTTCGACTGCCGGATTGTCCAAAAGCGAGTGCCACGCCGTAACTATATGCTCAGGCTTTGCATCGCTCCATGCGAGTTCCGCAAATTCTTTCCAGCTGATGAGCGCAAGCCCTTCGGGATGTTCATCCCTGAGCAGTTCAAGCGCTACTTCAGCTTCAGCGGAAGGCAGCTCCTTCGGGAAGGAGCTGATGGGACCATTGTGAAGGAGCACGACATCCTTGGATCGTACGCGCCGTTCTTCTCCATCGATCAGATGAATCAGAATCCGGTCCGGATCACCTGCGACCACAATGGCTGGTTTTGTCTTGTACATGACGAGGGAATGATGCGGGAGCATGTATTGTTTATAGCTTCAAAAATGCCTATATACAAGACTGGATATTCGCTCCATTGCGAAGCTTAGGCGCTTATGATATATTACTGACCTGTTGGATGAATAAGTCAGCCCGCTTGAAGACAGGCGCTTCAAACGACACAAACAAAGAAGGAGAATGAAATGACTGCTTTGCTGGTTGGTATTGGACTTATTGTGGTCGCGGTGCTCATGGTGCTTCCTGGGATTTTAGGTTGGGGGAATGATGTCCTTGCTTTTCTTCGCGGCGCGCTCCCGGTCCTTGCTGGTTTAATCGGTGCTCTGGCAGTATTCATTGGCATTGCGGATATAAAAGACAAGGTTGAAGAGAAGAGAGAAGAGGAAAAAGAAAAATCTGAAAATTCTGAAGGCGAGCAGGAAAAAGACGGAGAGAAAAAAGACTAATCTGCAAATCATTTATAGATGCTTGACAGATTTCTCAATCTGTGGGAATATGCACCCGCATTTTTTGAATACTCCACAATAAGGTGAAGGTATACATATATGAAGACTGTATTTGTAACTGCTGCAACCGCTGAGCGCAAATGGTATATTATCGACGCTGCAGGTAAGCCTCTTGGTCGTGTTGCGGTCAAGGTCGCATCGATCTTAAGAGGTAAGAATAAGCCGACGTTTACTCCAAGCCAGGAAACTGGTGATTATGTCATTGTTGTCAATGCTGATAAGGTCATGGTGACGGGTCGGAAGCGCCAGAACAAGATGTACTACTACCACACCGGCTTTCCGGGTGGCATCAAAGATTTCAACTTTAATGAGCTTATCGGACGCAATCCTGTTTCCCCGATGGAAATCGCCATTCGCGGCATGCTGCCTAAAGGGCCTCTTGGTCGCAAGTTGTTCAAGAATGCGAAGGTATATGCCGGTCCGGATCACCCGCATGTGGCGCAGATGCCGACTGCAATTGATCTTTAATTGAGGAAGGAAGGCAAAATGGTTAAGAATATCAACCTTGGTATCGGCACGGGACGCCGCAAATGCGCAATCGCGAGGGTATTTCTCCGCGAAGGCTCCGGCAAAATAATCATTAATCAGAAGGATCTCAAGGAATATTTCCCGGTCGAAGGTCTCGTCGCACAGGTGCGCAAGCCGCTCCTCGTCACTGACAGCGAAAATAAGTTTGACGCATATATCACCGTGATTGGCGGTGGCCCCACGGGTCAGGCTGGCGCATGCACGCATGGACTTGCCCGCGCTCTCGCGCAGATTGATCCGGCAAACCATGTGTCGCTCAAAGCGATTGGGCTGCTCACTCGTGACCCGCGCATGGTCGAGCGCAAGAAATACGGCCAGCGTGGTGCACGCCGGAGATTCCAGTTCTCCAAGCGCTGACGTATGGCGATGCGGATCGAATCCGTTCGCGAAAAGGCCTCTGGAACGCTCGAAGTGGCGGTCTCTGGAGGCCTTATGTTTAATTTTGATGCCAAAGATGTACAGATGCTTGGCTGCTCATTCGACCGCGGCACCCGAACCTTGATGGCTGCAGACAGGACTGTGGTCACTCTCGTGGGGGATGAGTCTTTTGATGAAGGTGCTGTCTCTGTGCTTGACCGGCTGAATGCGCTCCACAAAGCGCGCAAAGATGCACTGTCGATCGTTTCGCGCGCCGAACAGGCTTCGAAGCAACTCTACGAGAAATTGCTGAAAAGAGGATATGAGCCCGAGATTGCCCGCACCTGCCTCCTGTGGATGTGCACTGAGCGCTATGTCGACGATCGCCGTTATGTCACATTGCTCCTGCAATCTCATTTAGTGAGAAGAGGGCAGGGGCCGGATCGCATAAAGACGATTGCATGGCCGCGCGTCGGCCTATTTGAAAACCCCAAGCTTATACTTGCCGACGGCTTTGCGGCGCTCGAAGAGGACAGCATGCAGGAAGCAATTCGAAAGAGCACCGCCAATATCCTGAGGCGCACCAAGACTTTTTCCCGCGCCAGCAGGGGGGATAACCGAAGCCTGTACCGGACACAGAACGCAGCGGGAATGTCTGGGGACGACTCAGAAATAGAGCCAAAAAGCTTGTCGTTTGCTGAAAGACGCTCGCTCCTGCGTGCTCATCTGAGGAATGAAGGATTTCCGTCGAAGTCCGTGGAAAAATTCCTCGAATCATGGGAAATCGAAGAAAATGGCAAAGGCTGAAAATACTATTTTCCAATACTTGACAGACCTTACCACAAGATTCAATAATATGTCAGAAATTTCAACTCGGAGGGAAGTATCGCATGGATGACGATATCCTGACCATTGAAGAAGTAGCGAAATACTTGCGGGTATCCGAACGAACAGTATACGATTGGGCGCAGAAAGGCGAGATACCTTCCGGAAAGATTGGCACTGTCTGGCGCTTCAAAAAAAGTGAAATTGAACGATGGGTCAATGAACGTCTTTCTTCGAATCGGCCAGTAGCGTTCATCAGCAGCGTAAAAATTCAGAATATTATCTCTCCCGATCGAATTCTGTTTCTGAATTATCCCTCAAAGCGCGATACGCTGATTGCCCTTTCAGAGAATCTTTCAACTGCACCCCAGATTAAAAATAGACAGGAGTTGATCTCTGAAATTCTGCGACGTGAGGAGCTCATGAGCACTGCGATTGGAAAAGGCATTGCGATTCCCCATGTTCGCCTGAATTCCGTGACGGATTTGGTGATTTCCATTGGCATATCGCGGTGCGACATCACCGACTTCCAGACCCTCGACGATGTGCCTGTCCGGCTTTTATTCATGATTGCCGCGGCGTATAATCAGCATGCGTATTACCTGCAGACACTTTCGTTTTTTTCCGCGCGGCTCAAGGTGGTGGAACTGCGGGATGGGCTTCTGGGCTGCAAAACGGCGAATGAGGCATACGATCTGCTCATCCAGCAGGATCAGTAACGCCGCCTCGCTTTGATGAGAGCACCTGCAGCGCGCCAGTGCGTTTCTGCGGGTGCTTTTTATTTTATTGAAAAGGGAATGCCTTGTGTATTTGAAAAGCCTTGAAATATTCGGATTCAAGTCATTTGCGGACAGGGTGCGCATCGAGTTTTCCCAGGGGATTTCAGCGCTGCTCGGACCGAACGGCTGTGGAAAATCCAATATCGTCGATGCCATAAAGTGGGTTGTCGGCGAACAGTCGGCGAAGAGCCTGCGCGCCGAGTCGATGGAAGACATCATCTTCAACGGCACGGAGAACAGGCGCCCCCTCTCGGTCGCGGAAGTGGCGATAACCATCAGCAACGACGGCGGGGCTCTTCCCCTCGATGTGCCCGAGATCGAGGTGAAACGGCGGCTCTACCGCTCCGGTGAAAACGAATATTTCATCAATGGAAAACAGTCAAAACTGAAAGAGGTGCGGGAGCTCTTCTGGGATACGGGGATAGGCAAGTCGGCCTATTCGGTGATGGAGCAGGGACGCATCGACCAGGTTCTCTCGTCGAAGCCGGAAGACAGGCGATACCTCTTTGAAGAAGCCGCGGGCATCACCAAGCATAAAGTCCGCGCGCGCGAGGCTGAGCTCAAGCTCGCGAAAACCGAAGAGAATATGCGCCAGATTGAAGGCATCGTCCGCGAAGTCAAGCACTCCTATGAGAGCCTGAAGGTACAGGCCGAAAAAACCGTACAGTACCGACAATTAAAAGATAAGATATTTGAGACCGAGCTCGATCTCTACCTCGTGCGTCTGCGGCAATATGTCCGCGAGCGCGACCGCAGCAGCGCCGCGTTCGACCAAAAGAAAAAGGAACGCGAGGCCCTTGTTCAGCGCATCGACAATATGAGCGCGTCGATGTCGGAGGGGCTCGATCTCGTCAACGAACTCGAGGCCAGGCTCGTCGAGATGCAGAAGCTGCTGTATGGTCTTGCGGTCGAAAAAAATGGCAAGGAAAAGCAAAAGACGCTCCTCGCGGAGCGGTGCCGCGAGCTGAAGACGAAAGTTGAGCAGCTCCAGGGGCGCGATCGCGCTATCGCCGCGAAGATCGAGTCTCTCCAGGATGAAGAGGGCGAAAAAGAGGCCGAATACGCGGGCTACCGGGCGCGTATTCGCGAAGTCGAGGCCAACATCCACACCTTCGACGAGAACATTTCCGCCGCGGCCCTCTCGGTGAAGGCCAATGAGGGGACCATCAGGCAGAACGCCGAAGAATCGAAGGAGATCGGCCAGAAGACGGCGCAGCTTCGCCAGGAACTCGATACGATCACGGAGAGGATCGCCCAGCTCGTCGATGAGCGCCTGCGCCAGTCCGAGACCCAGATTGAGCAGAGGCAGAAGCTCGAGGCACAGATCCGCCAGGGGATCACCGAAATTGCGCTTTCGGTCGCGTCCCGTGCCGACAGGCTTCAGGATTACGCGCGGATCGCGACCACCCTCAGCTCTCAGGAGCGAGCGCAGGAGATCGAGAGACTCTCTGCGGACCTGCGCGAACTCTCCTCGAAGTCGAAGTGGCTGGAAAAGGACTTTCAGCAATACATCGCCATCGCTCCGAGTTTTCTCAATGAGCTGGTCGCGCCCGAAGGCGTGATGACGCAGAAACGGCGCATTGACGCGGCCATTTCTGCGCATGCGGAGCGGCTCAGGGAGATCGATACCGAAAATCAGGCGCTCTCTGCGCGGAATGGCGATCTCGCAAAGAAAATCGAGACCTACCGCAGGACCCTCGAAGAAGCGCGGATGGAAAAGACCAAGATACAGGCTCAGATGGAGGCCGCCCAGGAGGCGCTTTCGGTGCTGAGGCGGGAGATTGCCGGCCAGGAGTCCTACCGCAGGGAGATCGCCAACGAGCTTGCGGGTGAACAGAGACGCCTCGACGAGCTCGACGAGGAGCTCGGGACTCTCGAAGAGGAGCTCGCCGAAATTGAGCAAAAAGGCCGCCGTCTTTCGGAGGATATGACAGAGCTTGAGAACTCCATAAGCCAGCGAACCGCCGATCTTGCGGAGAAGCGCAAGGAATCCTCGGAGCTCGAGCAGAAGTTGCAGGCGATGCAGCAGGAGCTTGAGGACCTGCACATGGCGATGGCCCAGAGCGAAACCGAGATTCGGAATCTCAAGGATACTTTCACAGAGCTCTATTCCCGGGACCTCTCGGCATATGAAACCAGGATGTACGAAATTCGCAGACCCATTGCGGAGATTCGGGAAGAGCTCGCGTCGCTGAAGTCGTCGCTGTCTTCGCTCGGCTCCGTCAACCTCATGGCCCCCGAAGAATTTGAGGAAGTGCGGCAGCGCTACGAGTTCTTGACCGGCCAATACGAGGATATGGTGAAGGCTCGGACGGACCTGGTGCGCATCACGGACGAGATCCGCACCGAGAGCGCCCAGCTTTTTGTCGACACCTATAACAGAATCAAGAAGAATTTTCACAATATGTTCCGCAGGCTTTTCGGCGGAGGAAGAGCTGAGTTGCGCCTCCTCGATGCCGACCATGTGCTGGAGAGCGGCATCGAGATCTACGCGCAGCCGCCAGGGAAGAAGCTTGAGAATATATCGCTGCTCTCGGGCGGCGAGAGGACGCTCACGGCGATTGCGCTTCTGTTTGCCACGTACATGGTCAAGCCCTCGCCCTTCTGCTTCCTGGATGAAATCGACGCGGCGCTGGATGAAGGCAATATCATTCAGCTGGTCAACCTCTTGAGAGAATTCGGCACCGCCAGTCAGTTCATCGTGATAACGCACAATAAAAAGACAGTCGCCTGCGCCGACACGCTGCTCGGTGTCACGATGGAAGAATCAGGGATTACGAAGACGATTGCGATTCGGGTACAGAATGAGAATGGCGTCGTGCGGCCCGTCTATGTCCGCGATCAGCCATTTGAGGAAGAAGATATTGATTACGAAGAGGGGCGTCAGCTCGATGATAAGGGCAGCATGACTGTTACCGGCGCCTAGCCATTGCCAGCAAGAATGTACATTACATTTCTAAGGATAGTTCGATGAATGCGCGCGCACTCGATGAAAGGCTGTTTTACAGGAATCCCTGGCTTTCGGAAGCCGACGCCATCGTCATGGCGACAGAATGGGAGGATGGCGTGAAGCCAGGGCATGTGCGCGTTTTGCTCGATACGACAATCTTTTATCCGGAGGGTGGAGGACAGCCTCCCGATTTAGGTTTCATTGAGAGGGCGCGCGTCGTCGATGTACAGGAAATCGACGGACAGATATGGCATTTTGTAGAAATTCCCCCAGAAGCTGGAAATGGCGGGGCATGGCTCGCGCAAAAGGGAGTACGAGCAGGAGCATCCGTGCATCTGCGCATCGACTGGCAGCGCCGCCTCTACCATATGCAGCAGCACACGGGCCAGCATCTGCTGTCGGCGGTGCTTGAGCAGGACTACGGCATTCATACGCTCTCGTTCCACCTTGGCACCGACTACTGTACCATCGATGTCTCGGCCAAAAATCCGGCAGATTTGCCGCTTGAGGAGATCGAAGCCAAGGTTGAGGGGTGGATTGAGCGCGATGTTCTGGTGCGAATCCATTATTGCCCTCCCGAAGATGTGGCTGCGTTCAGGCTGAGAAAAAGACCGCCCGCGGACGAGGCCGTCATCAGGGTCGTTGAGATTGACGGGTACGACTGGTCGCCCTGCGGTGGCACTCATGTCGAACGGACCGGCCAGCTCCGGGCGCTGAAACTGCTCTCGCTCGAGCGGTACAAGGGCAATGTGCGCGTGTATTTTGCGGCTGGAGCGCATGCGCTCGAATTGCTGTTTAAGGCATATGAAGAGGCGAAACAGGCTGCGCTGCTGCTCGGCGCGGGCGTGGGAGACCTCTCGGCCCGCCTGCGGGACAGTATGGAGAAGACCGCACACCTCGAGAAAAAAACAAAGAAATGCGCACAGCAGCGCGCCGAGGCAGAGGCAAGGCTGGCCATTTCGCAGACCGAACCGGAGGCCGTGCTCGAATTCAAGCTCGAGGATGAAGACGCGGAGAGAGGGACGGGGCTTGTTAAAGCCGCGGCGGTGCTCGGAAGGGCTGCCATCGCGGTCTCTCTGCCTGATTCGACTGTCGTGGTACAGGTTGTGCAGCACGGCAACTTTCCGGCGCTGGCGGAGCTCTTGAAAGAGAAAATGACTGCACTGGGCGGAAAGGGAGGAGGGGGCGCGACTTTCTTCAGAGCGAATTTCGCATCGCCTGACCAGGCAGTCCTGTTTGCGGGCTATGCAAAAGAGGCGCTGGGCACGGGACGCTCGTAAAGTGCCAGGGGACGTCTGTTGTCCGCGAGTCTCTGGCTCAGATAGTCTTTGTCGAGATTGAGCTCAGAGATAAAGAAACGCATCTGTTCTTCTGATAAAAGATTCTGTTCGGCATAGAGATACACAAGTGCACGCTCCGCGATGAGCGGCACCTTGAGAGCGTTCATCTGCACCTCGTGCTCTTGTCCTTCCGTACAGCGGCTTTCAATCGAGGCATAGAGTCGCGAATCTTTGATGTTTCCCTGCAAAGCGTTCAGTTCGGCAAGCAGTGGCGCAATATTGCCGCGCGCGGCCAGTTCCCCGAGTGGCTTGAGTGTGAAAAACGTGTATTCCTTGCCTGGCAAATAATGGTGTTCGTCGCAGCGGGTGCAGTAGTTCGGCTCGCGCCCGTCATGTTTTGTGCGGTCTCCTCCGATTATGATGAGGGGATCGAAGTACAGCGCCGGGCATTCCTGTTCATCCACCAAATAGTAGCGATAGGTATAGAGCGAATCTTTGAGGCACTCCTCGTGCTCACAGTATGCCGTGAAGGGGATAATGTCAGTCGCCGTTTCTAGCAATAGCCTTGCGGTCTGGTTGAATATTTCCCTGCGGAAATTGAGTACGAGGGTAGGGTATATGAAGCAGAGTCCCCTTGATTCGGCCTCGTCCTTCATAAGATACGCGATGCGTTCGTCAAAAAAGGCGGCCTCATCGATAACCCAGGTGCCCACTGCCGGGTTTTCGGCGATGAGCATCTCGAGGCTGAAAGAATCCTTTGCCGACCCGATCCTGTCCCCGCAGCGCTCGTAGCCCCCGCGGTATGCGAGGGCATCCTCGGGGTAATCCGGAAAACGGCTCTTGTCGAGGGCGGAGCGGACGATAAAGATATCTCTGCGATCGACATTGCCGGAACTCGTGAGGCGCGCCGCGGCACCTTTTTTCTTGAGAGCGACCCTGCTGTCGCGCCAGACGCGCGCTGAGAACTCGGTCTTGCCCGAGCCCATGGGCCCGATGACGAGGATGCGCTTGCCTGCGGAGATAAAATCATGGTGACGGCTCATCGTATGGATGTTGAGCTGCGGGAAACCCAGGCTTTTGAGAAATTCTCCGGTTTCATCGTTGCTTTGCATGGTAATTCCTGTTGCTGCGACCTATTTTGAAGAAGATGCCCCTGCGGCGGATGCCAGAGCCCCGACGGCCGTGTCCGCCCGTACGACATTCGGATTAACGCTCGGCGTACCAAAGCGCAAATATTTATAGGGATGTACATCGAGGGCATTTTGATACCATCCCTGGATATAATCGGTGTCGATTATCGAAGCGGCGAAATTGTGATAGATGGGAAGGCACGCAGCGCTCTGCAGAAGTTCGGTCTCAGCCTTTGCGAGGAGCGCCATGCGCGCATCATCGCCCGCACTGTAGGATTGATTCATGTAATCCATGTAGACGGAATCGTCATAGCCCGCGATGTTGAGAGGAGCGCCGCTTGTCCACATCTGCAGGAATGCTTCCGGATCCGCAAAATCGCCGATCCATGTCTCGTGTGCGATGGTGAATGATGCGGTATCGGCGCGGTTTCCGATAGTGTCATAGTATGAGGATGGCGACATGGGCTTGAGCGTCACCTTCAGACCGAGCTCCTTTTCCCATTCTGTCTTGAACGCCGTGGCAATCGAACGTGGCCGCTCATAGTCGGCGAACGCGATGACGATTCCCGGGAGGCCCTCGCCGTTCGGATGGCCGGATTCCGAGAGCAGCTTCATCGCTTCCTCATGGTCGGCTTTCTCTATGCCCTTTGTTTTTGAATATCCGGGCAATGGCAGCACGAGTGTCGCGGCGGGCAGCCTGTAGAGATCGCTGCTCCGGATGCTGTCCCAGGGCAGAAGCAGGGCGAGCGCGCGCCTCACTCTCTGGTCATTCCAGGGCGCGGATCGACAGTTGAAAAACCAGTAATGCGTGGAATAGATGGGAAAGATCTGAATCGCAGTCTGCAGCAACACCTGCTCGTATGTGCCGGGGCCGTCGAGCCAATGCACATGTCCCGTGTTGAACAGCGATGTGGCCAGGGCATCGTCGTCGGTAAACATCATGCGCAGCGTGGGAATGCTGACATTCTCCG
>Ga0074197_1002910_pt1 | contig 11096 bp, 13 predicted proteins | sample EPASupsiteSAE305_FD_64526 | JGI IMG/M metagenome (GOLD analysis project Ga0074197, IMG submission 64526) | Bioremediated contaminated groundwater microbial communities from EPA Superfund site, New Mexico - SAE3-05 reassembly with SPADES | ecosystem: Environmental > Aquatic > Deep subsurface >...
TTTTCGTCTCTGATAAAAGTATTTTACACTCCGAAGAGCTTCTTCATACACGCGGCGTCGCTCCTTCAGGCTTTCGCCCATTGAGGAAGATTCTTGACTGCAGCCTCCCGTAGGAGTCTGGGCAGTGTCTCAGTCCCAGTGAGTGGGGTCATGCTCTCGCACCCCATACCCGTCGTAGCCTTGGTGGGCCGTTACCTCACCAACTAGCTGATAGGCCATAGGCTCCTCTCTAAGCGCCGGAGCTTTAATTAAAAAGCTTATGCTCTTTAATACTATCGAGTATTACTCTCGCTTTCGCAAGGTTATCCTCGTCTTAGAGGTAGATTGCCAATGTGTTACTCTCCCGTTTGCCATGCCTGTATTGCTACAGGCATTCGACTTGCATGCCTTAGACACGCCGCCAGCGTTCATCCTGAGCCAGGATCAAACTCTCTAAAAGTTGATTGGCTCTAATTGTGAAAGCTTACGCTTTCTATATAGATTCCGTTTTTAAAACGGATAAAATTTTTGTTATTCGAATTGATGCCAATTAGCATCAAAATTATAACCATCACCATGATTGTGCTATATGAAGTTTTTAACGTTCGAAATAGACAGAAAAAAACAAAGATATAAAACATATCTTGTTTTTCTTAATATATTCTGTTTTATTTTTAATAACCTTATTTTATACTAATTAAATATGGCTGTCAAGAGGTGCTTTATCGAGTTAATTTTGGTTTGACTTTTCGCTATTTTTAAGCTATAAATATATTATAATTTATTAATTAATAGTGTTATCGACAGTTAAATAAACTATCATGCGTATTAAATTTCACAGAGTAGAGAGAAAAGAGGAGCCGATTTTTAAGGCTAATACTCAAATAAAAGCCTTAGAGGTTTTTGTAATTGATGAAAACAATGATCCGATCGGTAAGATGTCCACAGAAAAAGCGGTTCAACTAGCAGCTGACGCCAGTTTGGATTTAGTTGAGGTCAATCCCAAGGCTAATCCGCCGGTAGTTAAGATTGTTAATTTGGGGCAACTTAAGTATGAACGCGAGAAACAGGCCCACCGTCAGAAAATGTTACAGAAAAAGACAGAAACGAAGAATATTCGCCTTTCTTTCCGAATTAGTGATCATGATTCCGGCCTGCGGGTCACGCAAGCGGAAAAATTCTTATCTAAAGACAATAAGGTTAAGGTAGAGCTCATTTTGCGTGGTCGGGAAAGACAGCATCCGCAGAAGGCTGTTGAAATCGTCAATAGTTTTACGACTAAGCTAAAAAGTAATCCCGACTTAAATATTGAGACGGAGCAACCCTTGACAAATCAAGGCGGAAGATTTACCATTATATTGATAAATAAAAAGTAATAACCGTTAAATCAGGTATCTGCCTGTTTTTTTAATCTGCAAATATCTATATGCCAAAAATTAAAACCCACCAAGCGACCGTTAAACGTTTTAAAAAGACTGGAAGTAATAAGTTGACCCAGAGAAAATCCGGTCAAGACCATTTTAATTCTCGTGAATCCGGTAATACCACTCGTCAGAAGCGGTTAGATATTGCCACTCATAAAACTATTGAGAAGACAATAAAAATGTTAACCCCCTATAATTAAAAATTGAAATTTTATGCCTAGAGTAAAGCGCGGGATGTCCCATGTTAAAAAAAGACGGAAACTTTTAAAAGATGTTAAAGGTTATAAATGGGGACGTAAAAAATTAATAAAATTAGCTAAGACGGCCCGGACTAAAGCGGGTGCGCATTCTTATGTCGATCGTCGTAAAAAGAAAAGAACGACGCGCGGTCTTTGGCAAATTAAAATAAATGCTTTTGTACGCGAGCATGATTTATCCTACTCTCGTTTTATCGGTTTATTAAAAACGAATAAAATTGAAGTTGATCGGAAGATTTTAGCTGATTTGGCTGTTAATAATAAAGATGTGTTAACTGCTTTGATTTCCAAACTTAAATAAATATGCTGTTTGAAATTAAAATTGTCCAAGTCGTTGTCGCCCTTCTGTTGATGGTTGCTATTTTATTACAGAATCGCGGTGCTGGTCTGGGTGGAGCCTTTGGCGGTACCGGGGGTGGAGTTTATCTAACTAAACGCGGCTTAGAAAAAAAACTTTTCGTCGTGACTGTGATACTAGCCGCCGTTTTTATACTTCTATCTTTAAGTGTTTTCTTTGTGAAAGCTTAAGCGCTTGTGGCGCGCAGGATTTTGTGGATCTAATTAAAACTAAAATTAAGTCTGTTTGGCAACGGGTAAAATCGGTTTGGCCCTTTTTTGGTTTTTCCGGCAAATTAGCCGTTCGACAGAGAGATTTAGACAAGAAGCTGGTCTATAGCCTTTCGCCGCGCAAGATCCCGAGCGGTAATCAGATTAAGCATCTGAAAAAATTTTTAAATCCCCGAGAGTTTTTAATAGTTAAAATTTGCGCTTTAGTAATTTTGATTAACTTGTTCTATCTGGGTGTGGTTTTTATTAATCGTCATCTGCAATATTCCCCTATTATCGGCGGAGAATATATTGAGGGAGTGGTTGGCTATCCGCAAACCATTAATCCGCTTTATGCGATTAGTCGTGATGTTGACGGTGACTTGAGTCGTTTAATCTATTCTAGTTTATTTCAATATGATAAAAACGGACGACTCGGTAACGACCTGGTCGAAAGTTTTAGTATCAGTGCGAATAATCTGGAATATTTAATAAAAATAAAAAATAATGTTAAGTGGCATAACGGTGTAAAGCTGACGATTGATGACGTCTTATTTACCTTTAATCTTATTCAGGATCCCGACTATCGTTCCCCGTTGCGCCCGGCTCTAGTTAGTATAACGGCCGAAAAAATCGATGATTTGACTATCAAGTTTAGTTTAACCGAACCTTATGCTCCGTTTCCGGAACTTCTGACTTTTGGTATTTTGCCGAAAAGTCTTTGGGAGAATATTAGTCCGCAAGCCGCGGTCTTATCGGATCTTAATTTGAAGCCGATTGGATCCGGACCATTTAAATTTAGATCCTTGATTAAGAATACGGACGGTGATTTAAAGAATTATTATTTAATGGCCAATGGCGACTATTACGGAAAGGCTCCTTATCTAAAAACTATTAATTTTAAATTTTTTGCTGATTACATGGAGGCGATTAAGGCGCTTAACGATAATCAGATTACGGGCATTAGTTATCTACCCCTTGATTACCATAAAAATTTATTAGCCCAAGATTCTTTACAATTTCATGAACTCGCACAATTCCAAATCGTTTCCCTGTTTATGAGTATTGATAAGAATAAAGCTCTATTAGATAAAGATGTCCGAATGGCCTTGGCCTTAGCTTTAGATAAAGACAAAATTATAACTGAAGTTTTTGCCGGAGTTTATCGCCGTGTTGATGGTCCCATCCTGCCAGAAAGTTTTGTTTACAATGAAGCTATCACCAAGTATGGTTTTAATCCGGAAGCCGCGGCTGCAACCATTAAAGCTAAGCCACTAGCTATAGTCCTGTCTGTCATAGATTCCGGTCGTAATGTCGCCGTAGCGGAAAAGATAAAAAATTATTGGGAAGCGGTAGGCATTAAGGTTTCTTTACGAATTATCTCAGGCGAACAAGCGACTAATGTCATCAAGGCTAAGGACTTTGAAGTGCTACTGTATGGCCAAGCCGTCGGAGGTGACCCCGACGTTTACGCCTTTTGGCATTCTAGTCAAGTTGGTTCGAAAGGACTTAATCTGGCTAATTATAATAATCCGGTTGTCGATAAATTGTTATTAGAGGCGAGAAGCGTAACCGATATTAACGATCGTGTGTCTAAATATAAAAAATTTCAAGAAATACTTACTGCCGATCTGCCGGCGATATTTTTATACTCGCCGACATATACTTATGTCCAAAGTCAGCAGCTAAAAGGTTTTTCCGGAACGGCAGTGGTTGATCCGGCTGACCGCTTCAGTAGCGTTAGCGACTGGTACTTGAAAACCAAAAAGAAATTAACGTGGTAGATCCTATCTAAGGATGTCCCATGTTTATATAACTCAAAAAACTTAATAATTAAACAAGATGTTAGTAAAACAACAAAACGCTCCGATGGTTAATCCTCGGAAAAATTTTTCTAGTCGTCAGCCGCGACGCAATGAGTCGGGCCAATCACTAGGATCAAGAAACCTTTTAAAACCAGGACAGAATGTTCAGCCGCGGCCATACCGTCCGGCCTTTTCCAACGCCCTGGCTCCTGCTAGTGGCTCAAGCTTAAAAATTTGTCCGCTGGGCGGACAAGAGGAGGTCGGCCGTAACTGTACCGTCTTCGAGTATGATAATGATATTATTATATTAGATATGGGCCTGCAATTCGCTGATGAAGACATGCCGGGCATCGATTATATTGTTCCCAATGTTTCATATTTGCGGGGCAAAGAAAAAAATATCCGTGGCGTTATTTTTAGCCACGGCCATCTCGATCATATCGGCGCTGCGCCAATCCTTTTGGAACAATTAGGCAATCCCCCTATCGTCGGTCGCAAATTAACCTTGGCTATGGTAAAACATCGCCAGGAAGATTATAAACGCGGGACGACTAAGAATTTAAAAACTATCACTATTGATTCCGTTAATCAAAAAATAACTTTAGGTAAATTTAAGATCAGTTTTTTTCAAGTCGAACATTCTATTGTCGATGCGGTCGGCGTGATTATTGAGACTCCTCATGGTACAGTTATCCATCCCGGCGATTGGACTATGGAAGATGATCCACTGGCTGGGCAAGTAGTCGGTTATGAGCATTTAGCTTCCCTGTCTTCCCCACGCATATTGATGTTAGAGAGTTTAGGAGTCGCCTATTCTAAAGAAAGAATACCGGTTAAAACAACACAGCATAATCTCGAGATGCTTATCTCCGGGGCTAAGGGGCGAGTCATTATCGGTACCTTCGCCTCGCAATTAGAGCGAATTACCCATCTTCTGGCTTACGCTGAAAAGATTGGGAAGAAGGTTGCACTGGATGGTTACGGCATGAAGATGAACGTGAAGATTGCTCAAGAGTTAGGCTATATTCCGGCGCATAAGAATATCTTAATTCCGATTGAGGAAGTTCATAAATATCCGGAAGACAGAATCTTGATAATCTGCACCGGAGCTCAAGGAGAGTCCAACGCCGTTTTTTCCCGCATCGTTAATGGTAATCACCATTATATCAACATAAAAAAATCAGACATTGTTATTTTTTCCTCTTCCGTTATTCCCGGCAACGAGCGCTCTGTGCAAAAGGTTAAAGATCAGATCTATCGCTTAAGTGATAATGTTATTCATAGCAGTATTATGGATGTGCATTCTGGCGGACATGCCAACGCCGAGGATATAAAAAAGATTTTGCATCAAATTAAACCCGATTATTTTTTACCGGTCTATGCCAATCACTATATGTTGGTTGAAGCGAAGAAATTAGCTGTTCGGGAGGGCTTCCGTGACGATCAGATTTCCGTTTTAGATAATGGTCAGATTATTAAGTTTCAGAAAGATCGCAAGCCGCTCGTCCTCAAAGAAAAAGCCAATACGGATTATGTCATGGTAGACGGCCTGGGCATCGGTGATGTTTCTGAAATCGTCTTGAGAGATCGAAGAATGATGGCTGATGACGGCATGATAGTTGTGATTGCAACGATTGACGCCAAAACGGGAGCGATTATCGGCAATCCCGACCTAATTTCTCGTGGTTTCGTCCATATGAAAGAAAATCGCGATCTAATTGAAAAGACTAGAATGAGGGTTAAAAAGATCGTTAAGGATAAAAATCCTATGACCGCTGCTGACGATGATTATATTAAGAATAAGATCAGAAATGATATTGGGCAATTCTTATTTCAGTCGACTAAACGTCGTCCGATGGTTTTGCCGGTAGTCATTAAAGTTTAATATTTATTTAATATTAAAGAAAAAAGACTGATATAAAATCAGTCTTTTTTGTTTGTGGTTATCTTGTTGATAAGTCTATTGACAAAGTATATTTACTATGATATAGTATTTAGTTGTTTAAAATAACAAGACATATTAAAAGACCGCTTTAAACGGGTCAGGCACGACAAGCATGGGGATTTTCTTGTTAGGATTTTTCCGGCTTCACGCTCGAAAGTGCCTAAAAGAAATTTTCTTGCCTACCCGTTTAAGTCGGTCTTTTTTTATTCAAACATTCTATTTTTGCCGACGATGACGTTGACACGATCTTTCATGATTTCGACATCTACTGGCGTATCTATTTCCATCACCCCGTCGATCAATAATCTATTTTCCGAGTTGGTTATTTTTAATTTTTTGGCCGTCAGATAAGTCTTATCTTTTTTTCTGGTTTTGATATAGACGTCCAATAGGCCGTCGTGCGGGTTTGATTTAATATCCGTATCGCTGTCGCTAAGCAGATTAATGATTTTAATTTCTCCCCTTTCCTTGGTCTCTAAGGAATAATTGTTGATTTCTATGGTTGTTCCTAGGCTCTGGATTGATGCTTGATTAAGAAAATAATATTTGCCAACTAGACCTAGATCGATCTTTTCGATGCGGCGGGCTAACAATATATTACAGGCCTCGGCTTCATTTTTTATGCCAAAAGACGTGGCTATGGAGTTATCGTCGCCGATCGGAATGATACCTAAAAGAGTTTTTTTCTGAAAATCTCCATAAAGATCAGTATCTATAATCGCTCCGATGATTTTATTCACGGTTTGGTTATTCCCGACCGCAATAATCGTTTTTGCTCCTAATTTGATTTCGTTTTGGATTGCCCCTTTAATATTCTTTATTCCTCCCAGTCGGATAATCTTACCGTTTAAACCCAAATCAGTCAGTCGAATTTCCAGGCGATTGATAGTTTTGTGATATTTACCCTTACTTAAATAGTCGTCGTAAATATAAACATGCATAACTTTAAGTTCGCTGTTATTTTTCGGGAGTATTTTCTTTTTCTTCAGTTCTTATTTTTTCGCCGCGTTTATGGTCCTCTGGTAGCATTAGAAGTTGCCCATTAATGACCGCTCCTCTTTCAATAGATACCTCTCCGTATTGGAGGTCGCCGAATATTTTAGCCGTACCGCCAATCGCCAAATAGTTTTTAGCTTTGATATTGCCGTGTACTTCGCCGTTGACAATGACGTCCTTGGCCTCGGTATTAGCCACTATTTTTGCCTGGTTACCGATATAAATGCTGGCGTCGGTCTTAAGTGAGCCTTCTAGGGCGCCTTCAACGATGATGTTGCCCTGTCCTTGGAAGTTCCCCTTTACCCTGATCGAAGAACCAATTATGGTTTCGGCGTCTTTAAACTTTTCCAATTTGCTGTCTTTGCTAAACATATAATTAGTTTTAAAATTAGACTAAATTTAGAGATCAGTTTCTATTTTTATTTTAGGCCAATAGTAGGGCTTTGTCAAAATTATTTAGGGCCTGGTTGTAAAGGATAAGTTATTATTATAAGATAAGATTGGTTTGGTAAACATCGAGTTTTCTAAATTGTCCTCGTAGTTCAACGGATAGAACGAGAATCTCCTAAGTTCTAAATCCAGGTTCAATTCCTGGCGGGGACACATAAGATTTTATATGTCAAGTAATTGACAGAAACAGATTTAATCATTGTTACTTCCCTCTTGACTTTTATTTTACTTCTAGTATTATATAGGTATTATTTATAAGTATTGTTAGCTATAAAATAAGTATTGTTCCTTGAGGAACAATTATATGACGGGCCATTAGCTCAGTTGGCTAGAGCGCTTCCATGGCATGGAAGAGGTCAAGGGTTCAAGTCCCTTATGGTCCACATTGGTTATTATCTCTCGATCTTTTAAAAAACAGTACTTTAAACATCTAAGGAGGAGTGTCGTGAAAATAGAATTTGAAGTGAAGAAAATTTTTTCCAAGGGAGTGCCTGGTCCCCTAAGTGAATGCAATACGATCCACGAGTTAGCAGCATGTAATCTCTTCATATCAGACAGTTTAATTAAAACCGTTTATGGTATTTATTGGCCTATGGGGCGCAGACCTGTATTCCCAAGAAATAGTGGCATGGACGAGAAAAATTTTTGGATAACTCTCTACTTGGTTTTTATAAAACCAGAATTAGGGAAGAGAATTCTAGGAGTAGGGGTCAGACAAGACGGAACATGTTATTTATTGTCATTTGAAAGGGGGCGTTGCTTATATTATGTATTTCTTTCTTATTCCGATGGGCGTTGGCATTCTAATTGTTCGGTTGACTCTAGACCGGCTTACGCTTTATGGGAAACCGTCTATTTATATAATGTTCAGTATTTTCCGCTGTATTATGATAATGATGAATATTTAAAATTTCGCATGGTATATGACGGTCAGCCGACCGAGTCTATACAATTCACAAATATTGAAAACATCGTGTAGTTTTTAGATCCGCTGGCCTCATTAGCGGATTTTTTAAATAGCCATTATTTTTGTGAAATATTTTTATTTAAAATATTTAAGATAAAAATATTAAAATTATGGAGCTTGATATTAGCTTGTTCCTCACAGAACATTTTAATTAACAGGGAGCTAAGATAAGTCTACAATTTTGTGGACTTTTCTTTTATATTTGGCTAATATTAAATAAATAACACGTTTAGACAAATTGTGGAAAAGTTGTTATTATCATTAAATTTTTTGGCTAAAATTAATATTTAATTGCATCAAAAATCTATCTCGTCTTTATTTGCTTTATATTAAAATACAAATTATAATTGTGATATAATTATTATTTTTTAAAACAATCGTTAACCGTATGTACGATATTATTATTGTTGGCTCCGGTCCGGCCGGGATGACAGCGGGAATTTATGCCGCCCGTCGTGAAATGAAAACCTTGATTATTGGTAAAGAAGTCGGTGGCCAGCTTGTTTGGGCTAGCGAAATTGAAAATTATCCGGGCTTCTCCACAATTGGTAGTTTTGAGCTGATTGATCGGATGAAGCAGCAGACTTTAAGCTGCGGCGCCGAGATGATGGACGACGAAGTTAAAAAAATTGAGAAAACTGTCGAAGGGAACTTCCTGCTTCATACTAGTCGATCGACTTTTGAGGCAAAAACGGTTGTTGTGGCTATGGGTCTATCGCCGCGTCGGTTGGCGGTTCCCGGTGAAATTGAATTAAATGGCAAGGGAGTGTCTTATTGTGCTAATTGTGATGGGCCTTTTTTCCGTAATAAAAAATTAGCCGTAATTGGCGGCGGCAACTCAGCCTTAGATGCGGCCGAGATGCTGTCTAAAATAGCTAGTCAGGTTTATCTTATTCATCATAGTGCTACTTTTAAAGCCTTTGAAACCCTACTGAATGAAGTAAAATCACGAAGCAATATTGAAATATTGGGGAATACGGAAATTAAGGAAATAATCGGAACCGGAAAAGTCGAGAAAATTCAGACTTTTAATGTTGAAACTCAAGCGTTGAAAGAGATAGATCTTGATGGTGTTTTTATAGAAGTAGGCAGAATTGCTAGTACCGATCTGGTAGCTGATTTGGTCGAGCGTAATTCTAGGAATCAGATCATAGCTAATAGTAGGGGAGAAACTAAAACGCCTGGCCTGTTTGCCGCTGGTGATGTGACCGACTCTGAGTTTAAGCAGATCACGGTCGCAATCGGACAAGCGACGACCGCGGCACTTAGTGCTTATCAGTATTTACAGTTAAAGTCCGGCACGAAGACTGTGGCGAAAAGTTATTAACAATTTGTTATAATGTAAAGATGGGAATTGGTAAAACTTCTAAATTATGCAGTCTAAAAAAATTAATTTGGTAGTGGCCGACATGGGCTACGGACATCAGCGAGCCGCTTATCCGTTAAAAGATCTGGCCGCCGGAGAAATTATTACTATTAATAATTATGAAGGTATCCCTGACTGGGAAGAGGAATATTGGCTGAAAAGTTTGAGCTCGTATGAGCGTATTTCCCGGTTAAAAAAAATTCCGTTTTTTGGTAAAGCTATTTTCGGGATAATGGATGCTTTTCAGAAGATCCCCCCCCTTTATCCCTATCGAGATTTATCGCGTCCCAGTACTCAGCAAAAATATTTTTATAAATTTATCAAGAAGGGAATCGGGCGTCATTTGATCGAGCGCTTGAATAATAGCGGCTTGCCCTTTGTTACTACTTTTTTTGTTGCCGCTTATATCGCCGAATATTATAATTATCAGGGCGATATATATTGTATTATTTGTGATACCGACGCTTCGCGCGCCTGGGCGCCGTTTAATCCTAAAAATAGTCGGACAAAATTTTTTGTTCCGAGCGAGAAAGTGCGAGAAAGATTTTTAATGTATGGTGTTAAATCTGATAATATTATTATTTCCGGCTTTCCCTTGCCTAAAGAAAACATCGGGGACGATCGGAAGATTTTAACTAATGATTTGTCGTGTCGTGTTGGAGTTCTGGATCCGCAAGAAGTTTATCAGGAGCATTATCGGGCGTTGTTAGATAAAGTAACTCCCGGGTTCTCTCGTCAACATAATTTACCGTTGACCATTACTTATGCGGTGGGTGGAGCGGGAGCGCAAAAGGAAATCGGTGCGACCATTATTACTAAATTAGCAAAAAAGATCAGAGACAAAGAAATCAGCGTTAATCTGGTGGCCGGTAATCGTCCGGAAATTAAGGAATATTTTGAGGCAGCCGTTAAAGCGGCTCGCTTAAAAATAGGCGATGGTGTCGAAATTATTTATGATACTCTTAAGCTTGAATATTTTCGTAAATTTAATGATTGTCTGCATGACACTGATATTCTTTGGACTAAACCATCCGAGCTGTCTTTCTATTGTGCTCTCGGACTACCGATTATAATTTCCGATCCGGTTGGTAGTCAGGAAGAATTTAATCGGGAGTGGCTGCTGTCTATCGGTGCGGGCATTGATAGTCTAGAGCCGGATTATGTTGATGAGTGGCTCCCGGATTTATTAGCCTCCGGTCGTTTGGCGCGGGCAGCTCTGGACGGTTTTTTAAACGCCGAGCAAATGGGTACCTATAACATTGAAAAAATAGCGCTTAAATTATAAAAATAATCTTATTTTATGTCATGGTTTGCCGTGGCCGTATCCGCTTATTTTATTTTAGCCGTCTCTAACCTCTTAG
>Ga0074197_1002912_pt1 | contig 11092 bp, 12 predicted proteins | sample EPASupsiteSAE305_FD_64526 | JGI IMG/M metagenome (GOLD analysis project Ga0074197, IMG submission 64526) | Bioremediated contaminated groundwater microbial communities from EPA Superfund site, New Mexico - SAE3-05 reassembly with SPADES | ecosystem: Environmental > Aquatic > Deep subsurface >...
TATGAAAAAGCGATCAATATCTATCTTGTGACGCTTAAACGTGTTAAAGGCAAAGATGAGAAGCAGTATCTGCTCTCAACGCTTGGAAAAACCTATTTTAAAGCGGGCTTTTTGCGCCGTAGTTCGGAGGTATTTTTAGAGTCGTTGCGTTTGCATCCACGCAATGAAGAGTCTCTTAAGTACCTAACCGTAGCGTATGAGCAACTTCAAGAGTATGTCAAAGCCGAAGAGGTTTTGGACTCATTGGAAGAGTTAGGAGCAAAAGTAACGCTTCAAAGGACCTATTTAAGGGCACTTGCAACCATCAAAGAAAATCGCTTAAAAGAGAGTGAAAAAGTTCAAAAGCTTTTAGAACTTTGTGATGCAGCACCTTTTTTAAAACGAAAAGTGTTTGAATACATGCAGGAAAATGGCATTAAAATTGAGTCTTCTTTCGTTGAAACCTTGGCGTTTAAAAATATGATTGATCTCTTGTGGTATGTTGATCCAATGGTTTATGACATTCTTAGCTCTAAAGATCCACTTGTGCAGCAAATTGCAATGGCAAGAGGGCTGATGCCGTATGCTGAGTTAGAGATAGAAGCTCCTTTTGCATTGGATGTTTTGGGAAAGCTCCAAAGTATAGGCTACACCAAAGCGAGCCTTGGTTTTGAGTATCTCTGTTTTGAGTGTAAACAGGTTTTTCCGATCCATTTTTACAGATGCCCTCACTGTCAAAGCATCGATACTGTAACGATTCAAACAACGCTCATTAAAGCTGATGATGAAGAAAATATCTCTTTTCTGTGATGGCTCCTCTCTTGGAAATCCAGGAGCAGGTGGTTATTGCGCGATTTTACGCTTTGGGACAGTAGAAAAAATCGTCAGCGGTGGAATGGCAAATGTTACCAATAACCAGATGGAACTATTAGCGGTTATCGAAGGACTCGCAGCGCTTAAAGAGCCGTGTGATGTAACACTTATCAGTGATTCGAGTTATGTCATTAAAGGGATTAACGAATGGTTAGAGGGGTGGAGGCGTAAAAACTTTGCAAAAGTGAAAAATCCAGAACTATGGCAACGTTACCTTGAAGTCTCAAAAAGTCATAAAGTTCATGGCATTTGGGTAAGAGGACACGATGGCCATGTGGAGAACGAAATGTGCGATAGAATCGCTAAAGAAGAAGCAACAAAAATTAAATCTACGGAGTAGCAATCATGCAAAAAAGACTAGAAGCGTTACAGAAGCGTTTGGGTTATCAGTTTAGAGATCAAAATCTGATAATCGAGGCACTTACGCACAAAAGTTCCAAACAACCTTACAATAACGAACGCCTAGAGTTTTTAGGTGACGCGGTACTTGATCTCATCGTTGGTGAGTATCTTTACCACGAATTTACTGAAGTAGCCGAAGGTGAACTTTCTAAACTTCGTGCTTCCCTTGTCAATGAAAAAAGTTTTGAAAAACTGGCACGTTTGCTTCATTTAGGTGAGTACATTTACATCTCGTTAGCCGAAGAAAACAACAATGGACGTGAAAAACCCTCTTTACTTTCCAACGCTTTTGAAGCGATTATTGGAGCACTTTACCTTGAAGCAGGGCTTGAAAAAGCTAAAAATTTAGCGATTGCTCTTTTGGAAGAGGCGTATCCTAAAATCGATATGGATGCCATTTTTAGAGACCATAAAACGACGTTGCAAGAGTTGACGCAAGCGCATTTTGGTATGACACCAGAATATCGTTTAGTGCGCTCTTTTGGACCTGACCATAAAAAAGAGTTTGAAATAGCCGTATCGGTTCGTGGACGTGATCTGGCACTTGCGAGTGGAAAAAGCAAAAAAGAGGCGCAACAAAAAGCGGCGATGCTTGCCCTTGACATCTTAAAAAAAGAGATCCGATGAGCAGCAATACATTTGGAAGACATTTTAGTTTTACGACATTTGGAGAATCACACGGCAGAGCTCTAGGCTGTATCGTCGATGGTGTACCTGCAGGTTTAGAGATCGATGAGAGTTTTATTCAAAGCGAGTTAGATAGAAGAAAACCAGGTCAGAACAAATACGCAACAGCCCGAAAAGAGGGCGATAAAATAGAGATTTTAAGCGGTGTTTTTGAGGGTAAAAGTACAGGCACACCGATTGCTATGGTGATTTTTAATGAAAATCAAAAAAGCGGTGACTATGACAGTGTCAAAGACCTTTTCCGTCCAGGTCACGCAGATTTTACCTACTTTCACAAATACGGCATCAGAGATTATCGTGGTGGTGGGCGCTCGAGTGCTAGAGAAACCGCAGCACGCGTAGCAGCTGGTGCGATTGCTAAGCTACTTCTTTCTTCTTTATCCATTAAAGTGCAAAGTGGTATTTGCGCGATTGGTGGCATTGAAGCAAAAAGCTATGATTTTTCACGTGTGAGTGAGAGCGAGATTTATGCTCTGGATGCCAGTGTAGAAGAAGCCCAAAAAGAGGCTATTTTAACGGCTAAGAACGCACATGACTCGGTAGGTGGTGTAGCGCTTGTACAAATCATTGGCGCTCCTATAGGTCTTGGTGAGCCGATTTACTATAAACTTGACGCTCTTTTAGCCGAAGCGATGATGGGCATCAATGGCGTTAAAGGAGTTGAAATCGGTGAAGGCTTTGGTGCCTCTTCACTAACAGGTTCAAAAAATAATGACGCAATCACAAAAAAAGGATTTGTAACCAACCATAGCGGTGGCATTTTAGGTGGCATGAGCAATGGAGATACCATTAGCTGTAAAGTTTATTTTAAACCTACCCCTTCTATTTTTATATCGCAAGAGACGATTGACAAAGAGGGTAACGAACTAACCTGCAATCTCAAAGGCAGGCATGATCCGTGCATTGCCGTACGTGGCAGTGTGGTTGCTGAGTCTATGGCTGCTTTGGTGATAGCAGATCTTCTTTTACTGAACCTTGGCGCTAACATAGAACACATCAAACGTGTGTATAATTGACGTAAAATGAGAGGTATGGCTACTTTCGTAGCCATACTGTATTAACTAAACAATAAAATGACGTTATAGGTGATAAATGCAAGTATCCACGCTGTTGCAAACGTAAAGATAACAAGATAGACGGTATAACGTGCACTCTCTGCCTCTTTGGCAAAAACAGCTGTCGCTGCTAAGCATGGTAAGTAGACCATAACAAAAACGATAAATGCCATCGCGGACGCAATACTCATATTGGAAGCGATAATCTCACGAAGCGAATTGTCATCTTCTGAAACTTTGTCACCCAATGAATAAAGAACACCCAGTGTTGAAACGATAACCTCTTTTGCCGCCAAACCACTGAGTGTTGCAACACCCATTTTCCAGTCGAATCCAAGAGGTGCGAATGCAGGCTCAATCGCTTTTCCCATGATACCAAGATAGGTGTTTTCAACTAATTTCTCACGTTTCTCATTCTCAAGTGCTGTGATAGCATTTTCAATAGAAGCAGGTTCTTTCACGTCTGAATTAGCAGCAACCTCTTCAGTAGGTTTTGCCTCATCTATGGCTTTTTCTTCATCCGCTGCTTCATCTTTTTGAGTAGAAGATGCTTCTTCTAGTTGTGCTTGAAGTGTTTCAATTTTGGTTGTATATTCTGCTTCTATCACGCTATTTTTTGGGTATGCGCTAATGAACCAAATAAGCATAGATGCTAAAAGAATAAACGTTCCCGCTTTTTTAATGTACATAATGGATTTTGAGTAGACAACAAACCAAAGAAGTCTTAAACTTGGAAGACGGTATTTTGGCATTTCCATAACAAAAGGTTCATCCTCGCCTTTAAAGGCAGTCACACGTAAAATTTTAGCCGCAATAAGTCCTAAAAGAGCACCTACGATATAAATACCAAATAGTACGTTTCCTGCCATGCTCTCTTCAAAGAAAGCACCAGCAAAAAGAACATACACAGGAAGGCGCGCGCCACAACTCATAAAACCGATAATAAACATGGTAAGAAGACGATCTTTTTTATTTTTAAGAGTACGTGCTGCCATGTATGCAGGAACTGAACATCCAAACCCTGTAACCAAAGGTACAAAACTTTTACCATGTAACCCAAATTTGTGAAAAAATCCATCCAATAAGAAGGCTGCTCTTGACATATATCCTGTTGTCTCAAGAAGTGCAATTCCCAAGAAAAGAATCATAATGTTTGGTAAGAACATGATAACACTACCAACACCTGCGATAATTCCATCAACGATGAGTGATTTTAATGCCTCATTGGTGATAGACATACCAATGGTTTCACCTAACCAGCCAAAGCTATCTTCGATCCAGCCCATAGGGATTTCACCGAGCGTAAATGTTAATTGGAAAAGACCCCACATTAAAAAGATAAAAATAGGAAGACCAAAGAGTTTATGAATTAAGATCGTATCGATCTTTTGAGTGAGATTTCTATTTTTACTTTTGCTTACACTCACAACTTCTGCACTTAGTCCTGCTGAAAAAGCGGTATGTTGACGGTTGATAACTTCTTCAATATCATCGCATTGTGAATACATATAAACATGACCTAGTGCGTTATTGAGGATAGGGTGGAGTTCTACATAAAGAGGTTGTTCATGCATAAGTGCATAGACATCTTTTTTTTGCCATAAAAGGCCTACCGCAATGTGACGATTTGTGAGTCCATTTGGTGCACGAAAATGCTTATCATCTAAAAAGCGAACAATGGTTTGTAATTGTTCTTCTACTTCATCGCTGTAAATTAATTTTGGTTCGACTAAAGGATTTTTAGTGACATCCAAAATTTTTTCAACAAGAAGTTCAATGTTTGTTTTTAGTTTTGATGAAACACGTATACATGGAAGAGAGAGGATTTTGCTCATTGCATCTGAATCGATATTAATACCTTCTTTAATGGCTTCATCATCCATATTAAGGGCTATAACCATCTTCTTTTGCAGTTCCATGAGCTCTGTCGTGAGCATTAAATTACGCTCTAAATTCGTAGAGTCAATAACGTTGAGAATGAGGTCGTATTCGCCTTTGAGTAAAAAGTCTTTTGTTACTTTTTCATCGGCTGAAAAATCTTCTAAAGAATAAAGACCTGGAAGATCGATAAATTCAATCGAAAAATCCTCAGTGCTCAAGCGTGCTGTTGCTTTTTCAACGGTAACACCAGCAAAATTTCCGATTTTGAGATTTGAACCACTAATAGCATTGGCAAGATGACTCTTACCAACATTGGGTTGCCCAACAAGAGCAATAACAATTTTTTTCACGCGAAAGCCTCCACTTCTATCATTTTTGCTTCATCAAAACGCAATGCCACAGAACTAAAGCCTAAAGCGACTTTAATAGTGTTTTTTTGAAGACTTGTTTCGACAACTTCAATCTCTTTACCCACACCAAGGCCAAGCGAATAGAGACGTTTTTTTAAAGTGTGCTGTGCATGAATTTGTTTGATCAGCACTTTTTGGTTTTTATTGATTTGCGATAAATCTACCATCTGTTCTCCTTTATTTCATCAAAACGAGCTCATCAAAATGAAGAGAGCTAAGGTTTTGATAATTATTATTGAAATAATAGAAAAACAAAGCTTTGACTTAGCTTTATTTTGATTGTCGCTATCAAATATATAAAATGAAGAAATATTCTCTATTGATTAAAAAAGAGAAGGTTGAGAGAGGGATTTGAGTTTAAAGCTTTTTCGATGTATTTCACAATACCCAAATGCCTTAATTTTTTCTACATGCAGGGCACTCCCATATCCTTTATGCTTTTCAAACTCATAATGAGGATACCTTGAAGCGATTTCACACATGTACCTATCACGGCTGACTTTGGCTAAAATGCTAGCTGCACTGACTTCAGGTACTTTTGCATCGGCTTTGATCATCGTTGTTATACCTTGTACTCCAAAATTACAGTTGCCATCCATCAAGATATCATGTCCATTGAAGTGTGATTTTATGGTTTCGATGGCGTATTTAAGGCAAGCACTTAACCCTTTGGTATCTACCATTATATGATCACAAAAAACGATTTTAAATTCTGCTTTGTTTTGTAGGATTTCAAAATAGGCTTCGCGTTGTTTTTCACTGAGCTGTTTAGAGTCATTAAGCCCTAAAACAGGCTCTTTTAAAATAGCTCCTGCAACTACAAGAGGTCCAGCTAAACAGCCACGCCCTGCTTCATCAATACCACATAACATCAAAACTCCTTGATTTTCTAAACGAAGTTTAGTGTAGATTTGCTAAAATGTCTCAAAGGAGTAAGAATGTTTCACGAAAAAGAAGATCTTGAAAAAGCATTTAATAAAGAGCTATTTGTTATCAAGAATGACCTTTACTATCAGCAGATCGATTTGACAAAAAATGGCAAAAAAGAGCTTTTACGTGTCGATATCTCTTACAAACCACACAGTACACTCAGTGGCGATACCTACTCTCTTCGAAAAACAAACGATGGCCGTTTGGTAGGATTTATTGCAGATGCTATGGGGAAAGGTCTCTCTGCGGCTATGAGTGCTATGGCAATCACACGATTTTTAAACTATTTTTTTGATGAGTTGGAAGAAGAAGAGGGGTTTGTGTTTGATGTTTGGATTCACAAGACACTTAAATTTTTACAAAAAAATCTTTTTGATGAAGAGATTATGAGTATTGTCTTAGTGGAGTACAATATTCATGAGTCAGTCATAAAATACGCTTCATGCGGTATGCCAGCGTTTTTCATTATCAGTGAGAATGGCGATTTCCAAGCCATACGCAGCAATAATCCACCTTTGAGTATTTTTACGGAAAATGTTCGCATTAATTCATTGCCTTCGGTTTCTATTTCAAAAATGCTTTGCTACAGTGATGGTCTTAGTGAAAGTCTTATGCATGGAGGGAAAATCTACGGGTCATGTTTAAAGGATGACTTCATAGATTCTATTTGTGTCAAAGATTTTCGAGATAAAGTTGCTATGCATATTGGTCAAGGTGATGATGACCTTACATATATTTATATTCAAAAATTAGAAATTTCCAAAGATTTTAAAGTACTGCGTATCCCTAGTACGTATGAAGCTATTGATGAAGCATTACTTACTGTCGCAGGCTATTTAAAATCACACCATGTCGATAGCAAAACGTCAAGTCAGATTATGCTGACATTTTCTGAGTTACTGCTCAATGCTCTTGAACACGGTAGTTTTGGTGTCGATAAAGCACGTAAAAATTATCTTATAGAGCACAATCAGTTTGATGATGAGATGCTACGTCTTGAACAATTACATCATAATAAAAAAATTAAAATCGTTTATGGAATTATTCCTAATGGAAAGCGAGAGTTGTTCGAAGCAACCATTAGCGATCAAGGAGAAGGCTTTGATACAATGGTGCTTAAAAATATTGTCATTAATGCAGAGAAGTTCAATGGACGTGGTTTTGTGATTATCCGCAAACTTTTAGACCATTTTTATTTCAATAAAAAAGGCAATGCCATTACCATTCAAAAGTTTATTACACCGGTTTTAGAGCTGTAACGACCATTCCCAAAAAGGAGCAATGGAAAAGCTAAAGCCCTCAATGTCTTTAGCACTTTCACTGCTCAGTGTAACAACTTCGATGCGCTTGATGTGTAATGCCCAAAAGGTAGGCAAAAGTTTTTGAAGTTTCATCTCAATAGCCTCTGTTGTCGCAAATCCAACACATAAAACAGCCAGAGATTCACTGGGGATAAAAAAATCAATCCCCTCTTCATAATAAACTGTTTTTCCTCGTTTTATCAGTTCCAAAAAGACCATATTCTCGAAACGTTTTAGAAAATCTTTTTTAAAGGTTAGCGCGTCTTTGAGTGCAAAATCAATAGGATACACTTTTTTTGCAGACGTAGGCTGATTGTACTTTTCAACAAAAAAAAGAAGCTTTTGATCGACAAGTTCAGATGTAATGGCATACAGTTTATCTTTAGATATTTTTGTGAATGCCTTTAAATGGTTATAGATTTGAAAGAGGGAGATTTTCGTACTTTGCAATTCACAGAATCGTTTATAGATAAGAAAAGTTGTTGCATCACTTAAAATAAGATGTAATAGATTTTGCATTTGTTTTTGGTAATCAAGTTCCACACTTTGTACAATTTGTGGAAATGTTCCATGATTTGTATAAAGGTTAAAAAGGTTCTCAATATTCGAATGTTTTTTATCAAATGAGATGAACTCTTCAAAATCTAATGGATAAAGAGTTAGCTTTTCATAACCCTCAAGTTCGTGTGATGAATAAGAAGTTGTAAGGAGAATTTCATCGACTATGGGGAGCTCAAACGAAAAATCGAAATGTTCAATGACTAAGAGTTTAATACGATTTTTTTGTATAAAAAGAGGCAAGTTTTCTGCCACTAAATGAGCTTCTACACGATCATCAGAAAAATCAATATAAAGATAACTCCCTTTCTCATAATGACCAATATGATCAATAATAAGATGGCTTTTTCCACTTTTTCGTGGCCCATAGAGGATTGTTTTTTTGTGTTCTATGATAATTTTTCGATCAAAAAAGAGGTTGTTTTTATAATTTGTTTCATAAAAAGCTTGAAGTGTTTGCATAAATTTTCCTTAAATGTATTTAAAAGGTTAACTTTTTTTAATCAAATATGATATTGATTTCCTCAAAATTTCATTGAAAATAAATGGAATTTTGATAGTACAAGTTTAATACTTTCCTTTTTAAAAGGAAATAAAATTTATTTTTACATGGTGAAAAACCCCTTATTTCTTGACTTTCTCTATCTATTATAGTAAAATCACAGTCCTTTAATTAGGTCATCATCACGATGACAAGTTCTTTACAGGGGTACCTAAATGGAAAAAATTAGACTTAAACTCAAGGCGTATGACCATAGAGTTTTAGACAGATCTGTTGCAGCTATCGTCGAAGCTGTCAAACGAACTGGAGCCGAAATTGTCGGACCAATTCCTATGCCTACAAAAATCAAGCGCTATACAGTGCTTAGATCTCCGCACGTAAACAAAACTTCAAGAGAGCAATTTGAGATGAGAATCCATGCACGTATGATCGACATCGTGTCTGCGACTACTGATACAGTTGATTCACTCATGAAACTTGACCTCGCTCCAGAAGTCAATGTTGAAGTTAGAGCTATGGGTAAATAAGGGGTAATGATGGAATATATTATTGAAAAAATCGGCATGAGCCGAACAATTGCAGTACCAAGCGTTCCTGTCACGTTACTCAGAGTTTTAGAAGCAAAAGTGTGTTCAGTTGATGAAAACAAACGTGCTTTAGTCTCTTATGCAAGTGGCAAAAAAATGAACAAAGCTATTGCAGGTCAGCAAAAAAAGTATAACCTTTCTGCTGAATTTAATCGCTTTGTGACTTTAGATGTTGCAAACGCTGAAGCAGGCGATTTAGATACAGCTCCTCTAGGTGACGCAAAAACACTTAAAGTGTCTTTGAATACTAAAGGTAGAGGTTTCTCAGGCGTTATGAAACGTCATAACTTTGGTGGTGGTCCAGGTGCACACGGTCACCGTTTCCACAGAAGTACTGGTTCAATTGGTAACCGCGAATGGCCAGGTCGTGTTCAAAAAGGCAAAAAAATGCCAGGTCACTATGGTAATACCCAAGTAACCGTAAAAAATGAGATCGTTTCATTTGATGCTCAAAATGGTATCTTAGCTGTTAAAGGCTCAGTTCCAGGTGCAAATGGATCATTAGGTAAAGCAAGGATTGTTAAATGAGTAGCGCAATCGTATTAAATGAAAAATTAGAAAATGTTGGTGCATTGGCTCTTCCTGCAAGTTTTGAAGAGATTCACTCACACAACTTATATCTTTATGTCAAATCATACCAAGCTGCGCTTCGTTCAAACACTGCTCACTCTAAAACAAAAGGTGACGTAAGCGGTGGTGGTAAAAAACCATGGGCTCAAAAAGGTCGTGGTGGTGCGCGTGCTGGTAGTAGAAGAAGTCCAGTATGGGTTGGCGGTGGTGCTGCATTCGGACCAAAAGCTAACAGAAATTATGATTTAAAAGTTAACAAAAAACAGAAAAAATTAGCACTTGAGTTCGCATTGAATGAAAAAGCAGCTAATAACGCGCTTTTTGTTGTTGATTCTTTGAGCGTTGAATCTGGTAAAACTAAAGACGCAGCAAAAATCATCAAAACACTTGGTACAAGAGATGCATTAATCGTTAAAGAATTGGTTGACGAGAAAACATTGTTAGCGTTTAGAAATATTCAAAACTGCTACCTTGTTGAAGCAAATGAGCTTAATGCGTATTTAGCAACTGCGTTCTATGCGGTAATCATAGAAAAATCAGTGCTTGAAACAATCACAAAAGAGGGCTAAGAATGGCTGATATTACTGATATTAAGGCAATCCTTTATACTGAAAAGAGCTTGAGCCTTCAAGAGAATGGTACAGTTGTTATCCAAACTTCAGTTAGAATGACAAAAAATGGCTTGAAAGAAGTATTAAAACAATACTTTGGTTTCACTCCATTAAAAATCAATTCTCTTAGAGTTATGGGAAAAGTTAAAAAGTTTAAAGGCATTGAAGGCAAACGTAATGATTTTAAAAAGTTTTATGTTCAGTTGCCAGAGGGCGCTAAACTAGAGAATGTGGAGGCGTAATCATGGCAATAAAATCATTTAAACCTTACACCCCAAGTCGTAGATTTTTAACAGGACTTGATTCAAGTGACATCACAGCAAAAGCTAGTGTTCCTTCACTTCTTGTAAAAGTTGCTGCAACTGCGGGTAGAAATAACAATGGTAGAATCACTTCTCGTCATAAAGAAGCGGGCGCCAAAAAACTTTACAGAATTATTGATTTTAAACGTACAAAGTTTAATATCGAAGGTACTGTAGCAGCAATCGAATACGATCCAAACAGAAATTGTAGAATTGCACTTATCAACTATGTAGACGGTGAGAAAAGATATATTCTTCAACCATCAGGTCTTAAAGTAGGCGATAAAGTACAAGCAGCTGAAAGCGGACTTGATATTAAACCAGGTAACGCAATGAAGCTAAAAAGCATCCCTGTAGGTACAATCTTACACAACATTGAACTTAAACCTGGCAAAGGTGGCCAAATGGCTAGAAGTGCTGGTGGTTATGCTCAACTTATGGGTA
>Ga0074197_1002913_pt1 | contig 11090 bp, 13 predicted proteins | sample EPASupsiteSAE305_FD_64526 | JGI IMG/M metagenome (GOLD analysis project Ga0074197, IMG submission 64526) | Bioremediated contaminated groundwater microbial communities from EPA Superfund site, New Mexico - SAE3-05 reassembly with SPADES | ecosystem: Environmental > Aquatic > Deep subsurface >...
ATTTTTCCATTGCGATATCTCCCGCCATTCCGTGAATATATACGCCAATGAGAGCAGCAATATGCGGAGAGTAATTTTGTGCAAGCAGACCCAGTATCACACCTGTGAGAACATCTCCGCTTCCGGCAGTAGCCATCCCCGGATTTCCGGTGGTATTTTCCCATAGTTCACCGCCCGGCAGTGAAATTGTGCTATTTGCTCCTTTCAGTACGACAATGATACCATATTTTTCCGAGAGCTTTTTCTGGCTTTCAATTCTCTCCTTTCTGCTTTTGTGAAGGCCGGCAATCCTGTCAAATTCGCCCGGATGAGGAGTGATAATTGTGTTTGCAGGAAGTAGTCCCATAAGTTTGGGATTAGCAGCCAGTATATTCAGCGCATCTGCATCCAGAATAAGCTTTCCGGGTTTCATGTCTAACAAATCCTTAACAGCGGTCACCGTTTCCGGTGCCAGCCCCAGGCCGGGACCTGCACCAACGGCACTATATTTTTCAACAACCGGAGCCCTTGAAAAATGATCTTCGGAAGGGTCTATGCTACACATTGCTTCCGGTACGGAAATCTGAACTATCTCGTACAATTTCTTTGGAATATGTGTTGTAAGCAATCCTGCCCCGGATCTTAACACTGCTCCGGAGGCAAGAATAGCGGACCCGCCCATTCCCAGAGAGCCTGCAATCAAAAGGGCATGGCCATAATCTCCCTTGTGGGAATCCTGTTTTCTTTTAACAAACAGAGAAGCAATATACTCCGGTTCTATTATTTTCACTTCCTTAAAAAGTTGAGATCCTGAAAATCGTAGCTGAAATCGGTTATCGGAGAAATAGCATTCATTGTAAATCCTGCAACATTGCCCTGATTATTGAATGAGAAGTTTGCATAAGAATCGGCATCAAAACTTCTGTCGAACCATTTGACAATAAATGTGCTTCCCTTATAGAAAAACATTTCCCCTGCCATTTTAGGAGATTTTTTTGAATTAAATATGAGCTTTCCATCCCTGAGGGAAATTTCCACGTCGCCAAACCAGTTGTCCCTGTACGTTCCCGCGAACATTCCAATATCCGCAACTGATATGCCTTTTAACTTATTTGCCTCAACAACTTTCCAAATCTCTTCCGTAACCTTTGACGCATTGTCCTGAGATTTATGCAAAGATTCAAGGTTTTCCGCTACGCGGTCAATCCCGGTAATCCCGAAATAGCTGTCAAGAATTGAATTTGTAATGGATGTAAATGCCTCGCCGGATTGCTGATTTGTAAAGACAATGATTCCGAGGTTCAGGTCGGGAATGAGAGTAACCTGAGTAACAACTCCGGATAAGCCGCCTGTATGAGTAACTCTTTTATATCCGTTCACATCGCTCAGCCCCCATCCAAGTCCATAGCTGCTGAAATGTGTTTTGTATGTGGTCTTCCCTCTGACAGGAATAATTGTCTGAGGAGTCCAAAGTTCCTGATGAACAGCCGGAGAGAGAAGTGTTTTCTCCTGAGAGTCGCCGTACTTTCCTCTGTTAAGCTGCATTATTGCCCATTTGGACATATCTGCAACAGAACTGTATATTCCTCCCGCAGCATTTGCCACATTGTTCATAGTCATTGGTACAACCTGCAGTTTCCCCTCTACCGGGATATGAGGGTCAAAAACATTGCTCTTATCTTTCAGATTATCGTACGAACCGGCACTTCGAACCATTTTAAGCGGCTCCATAATTCTCTTTTGAACAAATTCGGCCCATGTCATTCCGGAAATGCGTGATACAACTTCTCCGGCAACAATATAAAGCAAATTGTCGTAGTCGTATTTAGTCCTGAAACTTGAAACGGGTTTGAGATAACGCATATTGTGTATTATCTCCGGAAGTGTAAATGAAGAGCCGTCCGGCCATATCATAAGGTCACCGGCACCAAGCCCCAGCCCGCTCCTGTGTGTGAGAAGGTCCTTTATGGTAAACTCTTCTGTTACATAGGGGCTGTAAAGACGAAATTCAGGAATAAAATCAATAACTCTGCTGTTCCAGGTAAGTTTTCCTTCGTCAACGAGTATTCCAAGAGCGGCCGATGTAAAAGCTTTACTGTTGGATGCAATTGCAAAGAGTGTATTCTCATCTGTTTTGTCTTTAGAATTGAGAGAACGGAGCCCATAGCCTTTTGAATGAATCACTTTTCCGTCTTTAACAATTGCAACTGCAATTCCCGGCACATTAAACGCTGCCATGGTTTTTTCTACCAGTTTATCAATCTGGACCGGAGATAATGGCTGAGCTGTAGCCTGCAGGCTAAAAATCACAAAGAGTGCCGAAATGAGGAGAAGCTTCAAAGAGGATGTAAATTTTTTCATTTTTAAATCTGTTATATTCTGTCTATTCGTTTTTCAATTTTTTGCCGGAATTCCGAAATCTTATACTCTGCAGCACTATTATTATGAATCTCTTTCCTGATAAGTCTTGCAAACAAAAGCATTATCGAGTAAAGTGCCGAAGGCTCCCAGGGAACAGATACAATTGAATCTACGGCCTCATTAAGATAGTTTATATTATAAGGAATTCTGTCTATTTTAAGATATTCGTTAACGTCTCTGGCTCTCTTCGCTTCTTCAAAGATTTCCTTCCAGTTCTCTTTTGCCCTGTAGTAGAAACTAAACTGGAAATAATTCAACTGGGTGTCGTAGCCAAATGAAATGAGTTCAACTTTTTCCACAGATGGATTATAATTTATCTCCTCCCGGGTCTCTCGCAAAATTCCGTCAAAAACAGATTTATCTCCCCAGTCAAGGCTTCCGCTTGCAGAGTATGTGCGGCAAAGCCTGTGTGTGTCAATTACATCATGATTGGGAGTCATCTCAATTAAAACTCTGCCATAGTCATTATCTGCGCAGTCTATGAAAATTCCGGTACCGCAATGGTTTGAAAGCAACCGGCTCCCCACCCATCCTGTGTCCAGACCTTCTCCCCAGTGGGATTGTCCTGTTACTTCACGAAAACTCTTGTAAACACTGTATTTTGTAGGATGGAATCCCAGTCTGAGCATATCTCGCCCGCTGTCAAAAGAAAAATAGGTGAGTCTTTTAGTATCGCTGTCTCCATATTTGAGTGCCAATACTGCCCTGCGCTGAATTTCCAGAAAATGTTCCTTTGTTATAAAACCCCAATATTCCCGATAGTTTTCGGCATTGTCCGCTTCAATAATTACTTTTTCATAATTGAGCGATATTTCCGGAAGAACTCCGTTTTTTTCTACGCTCATAAGCTCCACAAACGGAATTTCCTCCCTGAAAATTTTTGCTTTCTTTATTAGATTTATCATCTGTTTCAAGCTGTTTTCAATGGGGTAATTTTTAATAAAACTAATAAAAATATTACAATTAAATGATTTAAGTTTTTTATGTAACTTCGTAGCGTATTTTTTCGCTATCATATATGACAAATCTCTTCCCCAAACATATTAAAACCAGGTTACCCCTGTTTTTTTCCATCACATTACTGCTTTTTTCATTTTGTTTATCAAAACCTGCTTTTTCACAACATTCTATTGGATTGATTATAGGTTCCGGCAGCGAAAAACTGGGCACTATTGTCGATTTAGGATTTGATTACAAGTACCGTGTAAAGTTCCATAAACTTCAATATAATTACACTTTCTGGGAAAGACGTACCTGGAGCCTTGATGCAGTAGGTATTTTGCAGTTAAATACATCAAAATATCTGAATACCGCTTCAGAATCAAATTACACGCAGGGATACGAATTGGGATTTAATGTCGGAGTGGCTCTCCGCAAGCGGCTTTATAAGGATTATCTCAGTTGCTATGCACTCCTTTCTACAGGGCCCCATTATATCTCAGGAGCTCCCACCAGGCAGATCGACGGTTTTATATTCTCGGATAACCTGTTCATTGGATTTGACATAAAACTGGTAGATAATATTTACCTCAATATCCGTCCCGGTTTCCGGCACATAAGCAATGCAGAGACAAGACATCCCAACCTTGGCATAAACAGTTTTGCATTAACAGGAGGTATAATTATCAATCTGACTACCCTTGAGAACCGCTAGCCGACATGGCCGGTGCCTTCTTATAAGGAATTGAGAAATAAAATGTCGAACCCATTCCATATTGTGAGTCAACCCATATCTTACCGCCAATAAGCTCGGCATAAGCTTTGGATATTGCGAGCCCGAGCCCTGCCCCTTCGTATGACCTTGCCAAAGAGATATCTGCCTGTACAAAACGGTCAAAAATTGAATGCTGTTTATCGTTTTCTATTCCGATGCCCGTATCTGTAACATAGAATTCAATTGTGCCTTCATTAATAATATATCCAAACTCTACATATCCTTTATCGGTATACTTTATTGCATTCTTTATCAGATTTGTGAGAACAGATATTACCTTATCCTTGTCGGAAAGAATTATTGCATCGTCTGTATTTTCAAGACCAAGTTTACAAAACAGCTCAAGTTGCTTTTCTTCTGCCTGAATCTTAAAAAACTGATACAGCAGATGCATTTTTTCGTTGAGGTCAAACTCGCAAATAAAGAGTTTCATTTGCCCCGATTCAAGCTTTGATATGTTGATGAGGTCATTAATAAGGTCGAGCATACGTTCGCCGCTGTTTTCAATAATCTTTATATACTCAAGTTGTTGTTCTCCCGTAATACCGGGTTCTTTGAGAAGTTCGGCAAATCCCATGATTCCGCTCATAGGTGTACGGATTTCATGACTTACATTGGCAAGAAATGCCGATTTGAGCCGGTCACTCTCCTGAGCCTGACGCTCTGCTCTTCTGAGTTTTTCGATATGTCGCCTGATAAAAACAAAGAATATTAATGCTGTGATAATAACATAGAACCATCCTTTATAAGACTGGATTCTCGTAATAACATGCGGATCATCAATTAATGACACCAGGAAAGTATCTGAAAAATGAATCCACAAACCTCCAATAATGATGTAGGCAATGGTTATTCTGTATTCGAACTTAAATTTTGACATAGGCACCTATGGTGGGCTATATAAAACAATCAGAATCTTTATTGCACCAATAATCAAAAGTAATACTTTTTTGTTATATAAAAATATGCAGGAAAAAGAATTATACGGAATGAGGCGAGATTATTCTCCTAAGCCGCTTTCCGCTGAAGATTTAAAAAATGACCCGTTTCTTCTGTTTGAAAAATGGTTTAAAGAGGCTCTTGAGCTGGAGAACGGAGAAGCAAACGCGATGGTTTTATCTACCGTGGGAAATGATATGATGCCATCTTCAAGAATGGTTTTGCTTAAAAAGTATTCCGATTCCGGATTTGTTTTCTTTACAAATTACAAAAGTCATAAAGGCCGGCAACTGGAAGAAAACAATCGTGCAGCACTTCTTTTTTTCTGGCCTGATTCGATGAGACAGGTAAGAATTGAGGGAAATGTCAGGAAAATTTCATCTGCCGAATCCGATGAATATTTTGAATCCCGTCCAAGAGAGAACCGTGCCTCTTCGGCTCTGTCCAGGCAGAGCGAGCCTTTGCAGGAAAGAGAGTCCTTTGACTCCGAAATAAGGAATTTGTCAGAAAGCAATGATGATATCAGGAGGCCCGGACATTGGGGAGGATATGTTGTCGAGCCTGTTCTTTTTGAATTCTGGCAAGGCGGCGTTAAAAGATCCCATGACCGTTTCCGATATACCCTAAACGGTGCAGAGTGGAAAGTTGTGAGGCTTTATCCCTGAATTATCTTAACTCTCATCTCGTTTAAGTGCATCCTGCTTCAAAGAGCAATTCGCAACGACAACGAGAGTGAATAGTATCAGAAGAGCCAGATAAATAATAAATGCACCTGTAGATACTATCGTGTCCTTTTCGTTGAAACTGCCTGTCATGAAAAAGAGAAGGGTAAGAAGAGTATGGCCTGTTGCAAGTGCAACAAATCCTTTGTGAGAAACTTCAACTCTCTTTCTCTTTTTTTTGATTTTTGTAAGCACGACAGATAAATAGAGTCCGATAATAATCAGAAGATACAACACAATCTTTACAAGGTTAGCTGAGTCGTAGCGCCATATTAACAGGATAACCACCGCTGTTAATATAATCAGATATATATCCAGCTTTTTCATAAGGATGTAATTATCCAAATATAACAAAACGGATTGGAAAAAGAAAGAAAAACGATGAGAATTTAGCCTCTCTTGCTTATATCTTCAAGAGCATTTTTATCCCTAATAATGACATCTTTATCCTGCAACTCAATAAGCCCGTCTTTTTCAAAACTCTTCAGAAGTTTAACCGCACTCTCTGTAGAAATTGCAGCAAAGTCGGCAATATCTTTACGGGAGAGGAGCAGGAAAATATCTGGATGTGACTCCCTTATTGAATCCAGATAAAGCAGAGTTTCCGAAATGCGTCCATTCATTTGTTTATAAAGGACAGTTTGCAGGGTAGAAAAAAGGTTTGAATTTTGTTCGCAATAGCGTTTTATTATATTGAGTCCAAAAAGTCCGTTTTTCTGAATAACCTTTGCAATCGCTTCTTTCTCAATAAGAAAGGCATAGCAATCTGTAAGGGCAACCGTAGAATAATTGAAAATATTTTTTGTAAACACAGCAGAAAGGCCAACAAATTCTCCGGGCTGAACAATCCTCATGTTGAAACTTCTGGAACCATAGCCCTCTATGTATTGTTTGCAAATGCCGTTTATTACAAACAGAATATATGATGCAAATGTTCCCTGTTTTGTAAGTGAGTCCCCCTTACGAAACAAAACCTGTGTTTTGCTCGCCCGGACAAGTTCAAGTTCCCTGGAGGTGAGCATTTGAAAACAAGGGGCATGAATATCACATATATATTCTTTATCGGTTTCAAGTATTGTTTTCATATTGCTATCCCTTTTGATTTGTACAAAGTTAATCTATTTCAACAATAAAGTTGTCCCAATTCAATTCCTGAGTTGTCCAGCCAGAAGGGCAAATCCTTTGAAGGAACATATTGCTCCCGTACCTTTGCACCATATTAATTATCAATATAAATCAAACAATTAAAGTTATGTTATACACAAATCTGAAACACATTGAATCGGCAGCGGACCACGCAAAAATACTGAGTGAAAACGAAAACGTTATGGTTGTATGCGGAAGAATGGGTCCTATGTGCATCCCTGTTTACGGAATCGCAGAAGAAATTGAAAAAGAATACAAGCATGTAAAATTTTGCGACATGGAGTTTGACAATCCGGAATCACACGTAATCCGGAATCTCCCGGAAGTGAGGGGTTTCATGGGTATTCCTTTTACCATTTACTACAAAAACGGCAAGGTTGCAAAAGCTACATCAAGTATTCAAACTAAAGGTCAGGTAACATCAATTCTAAACAATGAATTTGGTGCACCATCGAAAGGTTAATATGATGGCTACTGAAACAAATCATTTTGATGCCGTTGTAATTGGCGGAGGTCCTGCCGGCTTAACCGCCGGCATATACCTTTCCCGGGCAAGGGTAAAAACCCTTATTCTCAACGAAGGCACTGTTGGAGGGCAAATGGTCCTTACACATGAAATTGCCAATTATCCCGGAGTTGAAAGCATAAGCGGATACCAGCTCGGGAATATTATGAAAAAGCAGGCTCTCTCTTTTGGCTGTGAGATTAAATCGAACATCTCAATTAAAGAGATGGAACTTAAGGGAGATGTAAAGACATTTGTTTTATCTGACGGCTCTGTATATACTTCAAACATAGTAATAATTACCAGCGGAGGAAGGTCCAGGACTCTCGGAGTACCGGGAGAAGACAATCTCAAGGGACGTGGAATTTCATATTGTGCAACCTGCGACGGAGATTTCTTTACAGACAAGGAGATTGTTGTTGTTGGCGGAGGAAATTCGGCCCTTGAAGAAGCCGTATCTCTAACAAAATATGCAAGCAAGATTACAATCGTCCATCAATTCGACAATTTCCAGGCATTTGAACATGCAATTGAAGAAGCCCGCAAAAATCCTAAAATAAGCTTTGTTATGGAATCTACTATTACGGCTTTTTATGGAGAGGAGAGACTGGAAAGCGTAGATATTAAAAATCTTAAAACCGGAGATGTAACAAACTTCAAAACAGATGGCACCTTTATTTTCATAGGCTACATCCCAAATACCGAATTCATTAAAGACAAGGTGGAATTAAACCAGTGGGGAGAAATCGTTGTTAAAAGCGATATGTCTACAAGTGTTGAAGGTGTTTATGCAGCCGGAGACAGTATTACAAAACGGTTCCGCCAGGTAACCACCGCTGTTGGCGACGGAACAATCGCAGCACTGGCATCATCGGCATATTTGAACGAACTGAAGAAAAAACTGAAAAAATAAAATGAGTACAACAACAATTATTATAATAGCCATTGCGGGTGTCCTTGCCTATGCAATTTACCGGTCATACTCTAAAATGAAGAATACTCCTATGGTGGCCGACCATGATAAAATAATCACGATTACCGATAAAAACATTGGTCAGCAACTCAAAGGCAAGGTTGTTCTTGTGGATTTCTGGGCAAGCTGGTGCGCTCCATGCAGAATGATGGCTCCTGTTTTGAACGAAGTTGCGGGTGAATTGTCGGGAAATGCATTTGTGGGAAAGATAAATATTGAAGATTACCAGATGCTTGCCCAAAAATATAATGTACGAAGTATACCCACACTTGTGCTGTTTAAAAACGGCTCTGAAGTGAAGCGGTTAGTTGGGATAAAAAGCAAAGAGATGTTAATAAAAGAGATAAATAGCATCAGTAGTTCAAACTAAAAAACTAACTTCATGGCGAATTGTTATATATCTGAAAATAAATAACGACTAAAATGAAAAAAAACATGGGCACCATTGACAAAACGATCAGGATTATAATCGGGTTTGTCATCTTTGGACTGTACTTTGCGGATATTATTACAGGAACTATTGCAATAATCCTGATAATTTTAGCGGGAATATTTTTCCTTACAAGCGTATTCAGCTTTTGCCCGCTATATGTTCCTTTTGGGATAAATACCTGCAAAAAGAAATAATTTAAAAACTGCCGGCAATTTATATCGCCGGCAGTTTTCTATTTCACCATTGAAGAATTAATGATTATGCACTGATTCTCCTGTTTCACTCTTTCCCATAACCATATCATGGATGCCTTCCAAGGTATGGGTATAATCTACATACGCTTCTACAAATTCTCTGCCTTTAGCTGCTGATGTATTTTTTACTTTGTTTAAGTCAGAAACTTTCTGATATTTTTCCCGGACAACTGTCTCAATGTGTTTGTTTAATTTAAGTACTAATTCATCTATGCTTCCGGATGCAATTGCCTGATCGCTCAACTGGATAATCTTTTTAGTTGTTCCGGCAGGTTTTAACCCGGTAAAAGGAGCCCCTTCCATTTCTCTGTGCAGGCGAACAAGTGTTTCCAGAAAATGCTTTTCCACTATAGCATAGACTTCTTTATCTCCTTTCCTGAGGCTGTATGTTTTGTTGAACAGGGCAATAATTTCCGGTTCCTGACTCACCCGGACCCATTTAAGAACCAAATTCACATTATTTGTTTCGAGTGCCTTCAAAGCATCTTTAACAGTAGGCCCGTCGTACGAATCGCAATGTGCAAACGCAGGAGTTCCGGCTAACATTGCAATTGCCAATAGAGCAATTGCGAAAATTGATTTTGTTTGTTTTATACCTTTTGTTTTCATAATTAAATATTTTAATTCGAGACAAAAGTAAATTGGACAAACATCCTAATCGCTCCATCTGATAAGTTGGCACCTATTTCTTAAATGAATTTAAGTCTTTGTATTGTGAAGGAGTGATTCCTGTAGCCTTCTTAAATATCCTGTTAAAGGCCGATTTTGAATTAAATCCGCATTCAAATGCGATTCCCAGTAACGAAAATTTATCATATCCGGGGTCCAGCATTTTTAACTTCACATCTTCAACCCTATACTGATTAATGAAATCGAAAAAATTTTGCTTAAATATTTCGTTTATTATCTGAGAGAGGTAATGCGGATGGATTTTCATCTCCTCCGCCAGTTCTGAAAGTGTTATTGTAGGGTTAAGATACGACTTCTTGCTTTGGATATGCGATAGTAAAATATCTGCATACTCTTTTGCATCTTCCTCTTTAAGCCCCGAGCCTGCATATTTTTTTTGAGATTCAATTCCAGAATTCATTTTTTCTGCCGGAAAATGGATAAATATCTCCTTTTGTTTAAGACCAAAATATCCAACTAAAATAATAAAACCGGAAAGCGAAATAAAAAGTCCGTCTGTACAAAAAGCGATGGAGAATAGTTTAAGAATATGGTATACCGAAGCTGTAAAAATGAACACTGTCCATATTACGCCAAATATCAAAACCAGCGTTCTCATCCATTTTAAATCGATATTTTCTGAATATGAAAAATTTTCAGAAATATTTGAATCCAGTTTTTTAAACAGTTTCAAAGAGAGAATGAAGTACGTTGGTCCGGAAAGCACAGTCATTATAAGAAAAAGAGCGAAAAAGAGTGGTGGACCTGTTTTTTGGACAGTATGCTCAAGGCCTATCCCTACGGAAGCCCCGGGAATTATATATGCATATAACAGATATAAATTAAACAGCAGGAAAGGAGCAAAATGCACCAGATCCCGCTTTCTGAGCCTGGTTTTATGAAATACCAATGAGGATATATACAAATATAAAAAAGGGCCATGAAGCATCAGCAATGAAATAAATCCGCTTGACAACAGAGGATACTCAGAAAAAAGATAGTGGGAGTAAAAAGCATATGAACCGGTATAGAGCCCTAAATAGCTGAGCCAGTAAATAAGAATCCTGTCGTGAAGAGCTTTTGACTTCTTTTGTATAAGTAACAGCAAATAAAACAGCGCATTAAAAGACGCAATCAACAAGATATATTTCATGTTTACAAGTCTGTTTTCAGGTGTATTACAAATATAGCATCTTATTTCTTTGTCTGAGTATAATACCATATTCCGGCACCAACAGTAATTGTTCCGCCCAGAATGAGCGTAACGGGTATTCCCGTACCGCTTGCAATTGACCCTGCAATGAGGTTTCCAATCGGCTGCGTGCCCATGAGGGC
>Ga0074197_1002916_pt1 | contig 11083 bp, 8 predicted proteins | sample EPASupsiteSAE305_FD_64526 | JGI IMG/M metagenome (GOLD analysis project Ga0074197, IMG submission 64526) | Bioremediated contaminated groundwater microbial communities from EPA Superfund site, New Mexico - SAE3-05 reassembly with SPADES | ecosystem: Environmental > Aquatic > Deep subsurface >...
GCTCGTATCGGTGGATCTCCCGGCCAGTTCAATGTCACCTTGAAGGCCGCCGGGTCCACCACCGAGTGGGATGCCCCGGCCAAGGTAACCGCGGAACAGCAGGACCAGATCAATAAGGGCGAGGCCGAAGATCCTAACACCGGGCTGCAGAAATACACCAATCTCAATCCCGACGGCGAGTTGTTCGGCGCGGTTGTTCTCGCCACCGGCTGGAAACCCGCTGACGTCTCCCAGTACGAACACCTGGGTTACGGCCAGCTGACCAACGTGGTCACCAATGCCGAGTTTGAGAAACTGGCCAAAAACGGCAAGGTCCCGGCCCGGGTTGCCTTTGTCCAGAGCCCCGGCGGCAAGGACAATGATCGGGATTTCCCCTACTGCAACTCGGTCACCTCCATGGTCGCCCTCAAGCAGGCCAACTATGTGGTCGAGGATAATCCGGTCGATGGTCAGGCCTATATCCTCTATCAGCACATGCGTACCCCCGGAAATACCGAGCTCTTCTATAAAGGCATGCAGGCCAAGGACGGCGTTTTTATGACCAAGGCCGCGGTCACCAAGGTCTCCGCCGCTGGCAACGGTCTGGTGGTCGATGTCGAGGACACCCTCCTCGGCGAGGATCTCCAACTACAGGTCGACATGGTCGTCCTGGCCGCCGGCATGGTGCCGACCACGGCCACTGAGAACGTCATCAATCTGGCCTACCGCCAGGGTCCGGCCTTTCTTGATCTCGATCTGTTCGATGGCTATGCTGATTCCCATTTCATCTGCTTCCCCTATGAGACCAGGAGAACCGGGATCTACAACTGTGGTGGCGTCCGCAAGGCCGAGACCATGGAAGAGACCATCGACGATGCCACCGGTGCGGCCCTGAAGGCCATTCAGTGCATCGAATCCGCCAACCGAGGTGTTGCCGTTCATCCCCGTTCCGGTGATCAGACCTATCCTGACTTCTTTTTCTCTCGCTGCACCCAATGTAAACGGTGTACGGAAGAGTGCCCCTTCGGTGCCCTCGACGATGATGAAAAAGGGACGCCGCTGCCGAATCCGACCCGTTGTCGCCGTTGCGGTACCTGTATGGGTGCCTGCCCTGAGCGGATTATCAACTTCGCCGATTACAGCATCGATATGATCGGTTCGATGGTCAAGGCCATCGAGGTCCCGGATGACGATGAGGACAAACTGCGCATCGTTGTCTTTGTTTGCGAAAACGATGCCTATCCGGCGATCGACATGTCCGGTATGCACCGCAACAAGATGAACCGGCTGGTTCGGTTTATTCCGGTTCGCTGCCTGGGTTCGATGAACATGGTCTGGATCAAGGATGCCATGTCTTCAGGTATCGACGGCGCCCTGCTCCTGGGTTGTAAATACGGCGACGATTACCAGTGTCACTTTGTCAAGGGCTCTGAGATCGCCTCCCGGCGGATGGAGAACATCGGTGAAACCCTGGGATCCCTGGGGCTGGAACCCGAGCGTTGCGCCGTGCGCGAAATCGCTATCTCCGATTACGACAAGGTCCCCGGCATCCTCGATGAATTCGTCGAGGAGATTATCGCCATGGGCCCCAACCCCTTCAAGGGCTTCTGATTTTATCTGACTCTCATCCCTTGCCACCATCTCCAGGAGATGGTGGCAAGCTTATCTTTGAGTGGTGGCAAGCCTACTCGACATGCTGACTATCACCTTTCATGACAGGAGAATCTAATGTCTATGAACGTGCAACCCGATCTTGAATTTATCAAAGCCATGAAGGAGGCGGGTGGCGACACTTTGAAACAGTGTTATCAATGTGCGACCTGTTCGGTCGCATGCCCGCTTTCCTCCGACGATAAACCCTTTCCCCGCCGAGAGATGATCTTGGCACAGTGGGGATTGAAAGAAAAACTGCTCAGTGATCCCAACGTTTTTCTCTGCCACCAATGTGGAGATTGTACGGAACTGTGTCCCCGTGGGGCCCGTCCCGGCGATGTCCTCGGTGCCATCCGGGCCTATGCCTATCGCGCCCTTGGTTGGCCCACGGCCCTGGCCACCCTGTGCAGTTCGATCAAGAACCTCCCCATGCTGATCGGTATCCCTGCAGCCGTCATCCTGGTGCTGTGGATGATTTCCGGCGGCATGCATATCCCATCGGGAGAGCAGTTCGCCCGGGCCGGTTACACCCAATTTTTCGGCCATTGGGATTTCCATCTGCTGGCCAAAAATGTCCTTTTTATTGACCTTATCATGCTGACTGCCCTCGGCATTGCCGTCACCTCTCTCTATAAGGGCGTCTCCTGCCTATGGGCGGGGATGTCGGCCTCGATCGGTCTTAAGGATGTGCCCTATCGGCCCTCGGTCACCCAGTTTGTCCAACAGTTCCTCTGGCCGTCGCTGATCGAAATCCTTAAGCATACCCGGTTCAAGGAATGCAAGGTCAATGTCGATCGGGTAAAGGGACATCAACCCCTGGTGTTCGGCTTCATCGGCCTGTTTATTGTCACCTGCTACTCCCTGTTCACCCAGGATGTGATCGGGATTTTTATTCCCTCCATGCACGGCCCGATTTCCATGTGGAATCCGGTCAAGCTGCTGGCCAACGTCTCGGCCGTAGCCATGATCGCCGGTATCGGCATCCTTTGGCTCAATCGCACTAATATGGAAGCAGTAGGCAAGGCGACCAACACCTTTTATGATTGGTTTCTCATCTGGATGATCATGGGTGTTGGCGTGACCGGTCTGGCCGCCGAATTGTTGCGGATCATCGGTATCCCGTCTCTGGGTTATGTGGTCTATTACCTCCACCTGATTTCGGTGGCTATGCTTTTTCTGTACTTGCCCTACACCAAATTTGCCCATATCGTCTATCGAACCTTTGCCATGGCCTTTGAACGGTATCGCGAATCGTCCTACATCAAGAATCCTTTGAATCAATAACACCAAAGGTTTTTCGACCCAGCTCAAGAAACCGGGGAGAAATACCCCGGTTTCTTTGTTGGCAGTTCGCCCTTATTGGGGCATAGAGCTTGTCAGGACAGGGAAGCAGGGTGGCCAGCTTCAGACCTCTGATTGCTTCGATTATTTTTAATGCTCTTTTCTTCGGCCTCTTCGGTCCTTGCTCCACAGGTAGCAGCAGGGGCTCAGGGAGCTACTGACAGAAAGCCCTATTAACCGGAATCTCTGATTTTTACCGGGTGACCTTGATACGTCTCGTCTAACCAGCCTGAACAATTCAGGATAGTTTTAAATAAAGTTTCAAGTACTAAAAAAAACTCTTGATTTATATTTTAAATAGGGTATAGTTTCCGGGTTCATGCTGGCGTAGCTCAATTGGCAGAGCACCTGATTTGTAATCAGGGGGTTGCGGGTTCAAGTCCCATCGCCAGCTCCAGGTTGGGTGAGAAGCTAAAAGTCAGGCAACAGGTGGCGTCTTATGGGTCTGCTTTCTGTCTTTTGTCTTCTGGTTGTAGAGTGGAGGGGTTCCCGAGCGGCCAAAGGGAACAGACTGTAAATCTGTCGGCTCAGCCTTCGGAGGTTCGAATCCTCCCCCCTCCACCATTCTGACCAGCGTACCTGGCCGGAAAGAAGTTTTTGGATACGGATAGTCAAGCGGGAATAGCTCAATGGTAGAGCATCAGCCTTCCAAGCTGAGGGTTGCGGGTTCGAGTCTCGTTTCCCGCTCCATCGGTAGCGGATCCTAAGCTGGCGGCCAGGTAGTTTTCATTGTTATTGTTCTTCGCCCACGTAACTCAGTGGTAGAGTACCTCCTTGGTAAGGAGGAAGTCATCGGTTCAATCCCGATCGTGGGCTCCAAGTATCAGTTGATTGGTGAAACGTATCAGCTGAGTCTAGTTGAACTTCTGTCTAAGGAGACATGAGATGGCGAAGGAAAAATTTGCGCGCACAAAGCCGCATGTCAACGTCGGCACTATAGGTCATATCGACCATGGCAAGACCACATTGACGGCTGCGATCACCCGGGTTCTAGCATCCAAAGGCATGGCCAAGTTCATTGATTTCAGCGAGATCGATAAGGCGCCCGAGGAAAAGGAGCGAGGCATCACCATCGCAACCGCCCATGTTGAATATGAAACCGCAAAGCGCCACTATGCCCATGTTGATTGTCCGGGCCATGCCGACTATATCAAAAACATGATTACTGGTGCCGCCCAAATGGACGGTGCGATTCTGGTGGTTGGCGCCAATGACGGTCCTATGCCCCAAACCCGTGAGCATATCTTGCTTGCTCGTCAGGTCGGAGTTCCGGCAATGGTCGTATTCCTTAATAAATGCGACATGGTTGACGATCCTGAGTTGATCGAGTTGGTCGAGATGGAGTTGCGGGAATTGCTTGATAAGTATGATTTCCCCGGCGACGACATTCCGATCATCCACGGCTCTGCTCTCAACGCCCTAGAGTTCCCCGAAGATCCGGAGAAATCCAAATGCATCTGGGACCTGATGGAAGCGGTCGATAGTTATATCCCCCAGCCTGAGCGGGCGGTGGATAAACCCTTTCTTATGCCGGTCGAGGATGTCTTCTCCATCTCCGGCCGCGGCACCGTGGCTACTGGAAGAATTGAACGTGGGGTGGTTCATGTCGGTGATGAACTTGAGATCGTCGGTATCCGTAACACAGCTAAGACCACCTGCACCGGGGTTGAGATGTTTCGCAAGCTGCTCGACGAGGGGCAGGCCGGCGATAACATCGGGGCCCTGTTGCGCGGGATCAAGCGTGAAGACGTGGTTCGCGGTCAAGTTTTGGCCAAGCCTGGGTCGATCAAGCCTCATAAGAAATTCAAGGCCGAGGCCTATATCCTTACCAAGGAAGAGGGGGGGCGTCACACTCCGTTTTTCAATGGCTACCGCCCCCAGTTTTACTTCAGAACTACTGACGTTACCGGAGTCTGTACCCTTGAAGAAGGGGTTGAGATGGTCATGCCCGGCGACAATATCCATATCTTGGGAGAGTTGATTACCCCGATCGCCATGGAGGCCGGCCTCCGTTTTGCAATCCGTGAAGGCGGCCGTACTGTAGGCGCAGGTGTTGTTAGCGAAATAATCGAATAATCGCTATTCCCTGACAGGAATATCATTGAAGTGAGATGAGCAGCCGGGCTAGTCCCGGCTGCTGTCACTCTAGCAGAGTATATTATGAGAGATAACATAACGCTTGCTTGCCAAGATTGTAAGCAGCGCAACTACACCACCACCAAGAATAAGCGCACCATCCCTCACAAATTGGAGCTGAAAAAATATTGCCCATTTTGTAAGACGCACACCCATCACAAGGAAACCAAATAGACAGGCCAGTAGCTCGAATGGTAGAGCACCGGACTCCAAATCCGGGGGTTGGGGGTTCGAGTCCCTCCTGGCCTGCCATTGAGTATTCACAGCAATGTGAAATTTTAAGCTTCTCAGCATAATAATGTCGATAAAAAAAACAATTCGGACGGGTAAGGCGGGTATGGATCCCAAAAAAGAATTAGGGGATCTTGAGAGTAAGTCCTACTTCTCCCCATCAGGCATTCGCGAATTTATTCTTGAAGTGCAGTCCGAATTTCGTAAGATCGTTTGGCCGGGGAAAAAGGCAACTGCAGGATTGACTGGCTTCGTCATTCTGCTGGTGGTTATCATCTCACTTTATCTCGGTTCTGTTGATCTTCTCTTAGGCAAATTAGTGTCAACCATTCTTAAATAATTGACACGCTGGGGCTTATCTCATGGCAAAATGTTGGTACATTGTTCATACGCATACGGGTTTTGAAAATAAAGTGAAAACAACGCTCGAGGAGCGGATCAAATTAGCAGGTCAGGATGAGCTTTTTGGCGAAATTCTCGTTCCCACTGAACAGGTCGTAGAGATGGTGAAAGGGGCGAGGAAGACCTCAGAGCGAAAGTTTTTTCCTGGATATATTCTGGTGAATATGGAGATGAATGAGCATTCTTGGCACATCGTTCAGGAAACTCCACGAGTAACCGGTTTTGTCGGTATTAATATGAGCCAGGCCGGTTCCGACAAAGATATTTATAAGAAAATCCCGTCACTGACTGAAAAAGAAGCTCGCAAGATTTTAGGCCGGATTGCTGAAGGGGCTAACAAACCAAAACCAAAAGTGATCTTTGTGGAGGGTGACCCCGTACGAGTTATTGACGGACCGTTTGCTAATTTCCAAGGCGTCATCGAAGAAGTGTATCCGGAGAAGGGCCGGGTGAGAGTGACCGTATCGATTTTTGGTCGTTCAACACCGGTTGAACTCGAATATATCCAGGTGAGTAAAAATTAAGCTCCGGTTTATCGTGGAGGATTAGATTATGGCAAAAAAAATTCAAGCATTCATCAAATTGCAGATTCCGGCGGGTAAGGCCAATCCCTCTCCTCCGGTCGGCCCGGCACTTGGTCAGCATGGCGTCAACATTATGGATTTTTGCAAATCCTTTAATGCCCAGACCCAGTCGGTGGGCGACACCATTATTCCGGTGGTCATCACCGTCTACTCTGATCGCTCTTACAGTTTCATTACCAAGACCCCGCCAGCCTCGGTGCTGCTCAAGAAAGCCGCCGGACTGACTAGGGGGTCTAGCAATCCTAAGAAAGAGCGCGTTGCTGAGCTCGATTCTGCCAGGATCAGAGAAATCGCTGAGATAAAAATGCCCGATCTCAACGCTTACGATATTGATCAGGCTGTCCGTATCATCGAAGGAACCGCCAGAAGCTGCGGTATCACCATCATTAAATAAGTTCGTTTACATTCGTTTACCTGTGCGCCCCACTGCGCACCAGGGAGAATAAGGGGTCGCTATGCCTAAACGTGGAAAAAATTATAAAAATGTCGTTGCTACGGTTGATCGAAAAATCCTGCATAACCTTGCCGACGGTTTGGAGCAGGTGCTCACGGCCAAGTTTGCCAAATTTGACGAATCTGTCGATATCGCTGTTCGTTTGGGTGTAGATCCTCGCCATGCCGACCAGATGGTTCGTTCCAGTGTTATCCTCCCCAATGGTACCGGTAAGACTGCCCGGGTGCTTGTTTTTGCCAAAGGTGAAAAAGAAAAAGAGGCAATGGCTGCTGGGGCTGATTACGCCGGCTCCGACGAACTCGTTGAAAAAATCAAAGGCGGATGGCTTGAATTTGACAAGACTATCGCCACCCCGGACATGATGGGTGAGGTCGGTAAGATCGGCCGTATTCTCGGACCGAGGAATCTGATGCCCAATGCCAAATTAGGTACCGTGACCTTTGACGTCGAGCGCGTCGTCAACGAGATCAAAAAGGGCAAGGTCGATTTTCGGGTCGATAAAGCTGGCGTCGTTCACGCGGTCATGGGAAAAGGCTCGTTCGGCGTAGAAAAACTGGCTGAAAACATCCTTGCCTTCGTTGATAAACTCATCCAGCTCAAACCTTCGACCAGCAAAGGTATTTATATTCGGGCCATTTCCGTCTCCAGCACCATGGGCCCCGGATTTAAAATCGATCCTTTGCAGGTTCGTTCGCTGATTAAATCGGCATAAATCAGAAAAAGGCGCCTGATGGCTCCTCTTTTTCCCATCTTAACGAACAACTATCCCAGTATTAATAAGATTAATCCTAGGGAAGGTCAGAGACAGCAGGTACGGAAGTATAATGGCAATGCTTGAAAGCGTAGGCCACCTGCCCAGACCAAACCGGAACAAGAGCATTATCCCGGCTGATAGTCTTCATTCCTCTACTCTGCTTTTCTGACAGTCCCATAACACTAGTAAGGAGGTATAAACGTTGAATCGCGATCAAAAGACCGATGCCATCAGGGAGCTTAACGAAACTTTTTCTAAAGCTAAGTTTGCTGTTGTCACCGATTACCGCGGACTTAAAGTTACGGAACTGGAAAAACTGCGCAAAAATCTTCGGGAAAACGATGCTCAGGTACAGGTCGCGAAAAATACCCTGTTACGACTTGCTGTCAAGGGTACTGACTATGAAGGCCTGAGTGATTCGTTTACCGGGACCACCGCGGTTGCGGTTGGTTTTACCGAACCTGTGGGGCCGGCAAAAGTTTTGACTGCTTTTGCCAAAGAATTCAGCGCCTTTACTATTCGGTCTGCCGTTTTGGCCGGGAGCATGCTGAGCCCAGAAGATGTGCTGGCACTCTCCAAACTGCCGAGCAGAGATGAACTCCTTGCCAAACTTCTCGGCACTATGGCAGCAGTACCGACCAGCTTTGTCCGGGTATTGAATGCCGTGCCCCAGGGGCTGGTTTACGCACTGACGGCAATCAAAGAGCAGAAAGAAAATTAAATTACAACCCTCTGCGCAAAAAAAGGCGCATGGGGTATCATTTTGATTATTTTCAGGAGGAATGAAAATGGCTGTAACCAAACAAGAAGTGATCGATTTTATTGCCAATATGACCGTGCTGGAACTCTCCGAGCTGATCAAAGAGCTGGAAGAGAAATTCGGAGTTTCTGCTGCTGCCCCGGTCGCCGTGGCCGCCGCTGCCACCGGCGGAGAAGGTGCTGCAGTTGTTGAAGAGCAAACCGAGTTTGATGTCATTCTCACCAGCGCCGGTGATCAGAAAATTAAGGTTATTAAAGAGGTTCGGGCCATCACTTCTTTAGGTTTGAAGGAAGCGAAAGATCTGGTTGAGGGTGTCCCTGCCGCAGTCAAAGAGGGCGTCAGTAAAGATGAGGCTGCAGCAATCAAGGCCCAGATCGAAAGCGCTGGCGGTAGTGTAGAGATCAAATAAATATTTTTAATCGCGCTGTCGGGAAGCAGTTCACCCGAAGGCAAATCATTCATCAGGTAACGCTATAGGGCTTTCAGCCCCGTAGCGTTCCTGTGTTTGTAGGTTTCTTTTTTTTACAGGTTGGATATTCATTGAGGAGTATGTCGTAATTTCAATGAAATATCACATTGCAATCTGAACCACGCGGAATGTTTCGAGGAAACTATGAGAAGAGTACGTAAGAGTTTTGCTAAGACAAGCCAGATTATTGAACCGCCACATCTTATCGCAATGCAGCGGGAATCTTACGAGCACTTTCTGCAAAGGGGTATCGCGCCTGAGTTACGCAAAGACCATGGTCTGCAATCCATCTTTCAGAGTATATTTCCTATCACTGATTTCAACGGTTTGTGCTCCTTGGAGTTTGTCCGTTATTCGTTTGGTGAACCGAAATATACTGTCCCGGAATGTATCGAAAGAGGGATGACCTTCGAGGCTCCGCTAAAAATCACCGTCCGCTTGATCACCTTCGATGTTGACGAGGAGACCGGAGTTCAATCGGTCCGGGATATCAAAGAGCAGGAGGTGTTTCTCGGGGCCTTGCCGCTTATGACCCAGGACGGCGTTTTTGTCGTCAATGGCACCGAACGGGTAGTGGTGAATCAGTTACAGCGCTCCCCAGGTCTGTTCTATACCCACGATCATGGCAAATCCCATGCCTCGGGCAAGCGACTCTATTCCGCCCGGATCATCCCAGTCCGTGGTTCCTGGCTCGATTTCGAATTCGATATCAAAGATATCCTCTATGTCCGCATCGATCGGCGTCGTAAACTTCCGGTCAGTGTCCTGTTAAAGGCCCTAGGGTATAATGATGAAGAATTGCTCAATGAATTTTATCATTCCGACACTATCCATTTTGACGGCGACAAGTATGCGGTGGCCTTTAATCCAGTGACTTTTGCCAACCAACGATTGACCGCCGATATTATCAACCCGGCCGATGGCGCTGTCATCGCCAAGAAAGGGAAAAAAGTCACCAAGACCCTGGCTAAAAAAATTGAAGGCCTGGGCGTGACCTCGCTGCCTATTGAGGCTGAGGAGATCCTTGGACGTTTCTTTGCCGGTGATATCGTCCACCCCCTGACCGGCGAGATCCTGGTTAAGTGTAATGACCTCGTCACCCCAGCCATTCTCCAGACCTTTGTTGATGTCGGTGTCCATTCCTTTGCGCTACTCTTTATTGATGGCGTCAATTTCAGCGAATCGTTCCGCAAAACCCTTCTCCTTGACAAGATCAAGGATACCGAAGAGGCCTTGATCGAGATTTATCGCCGGTTGCGGCCCTCCAGTCCGCCAACCTCCGAGGTTGCCAAGACCTTTTTTGATAATTTGTTTTTCAGCGCCACCACCTATGATCTTTCCGAGGTCGGCCGCTATAAGATCAATACCAAACTGGCGGTGAACACCCCGATCGAAGTCCGCACCCTAACCAAAGAAGACATCGTCAAAAGTGTCAAGCATCTGGTCCGGATCAAGGATGAGCTCAAAGACGGCGACGATATCGATCATCTCGGTAACCGGCGGGTACGCACGGTTGGCGAACTCTGCGAAAATCAGTTCCGCATGGGTCTGGTCCGCATGGAGCGCGCCATCAAGGAGCGGATGACTCTGCAGGAAATCGAGACCCTGATGCCCCATGACCTGGTCAACCCCAAACCAGTGACCTCGGCGATCAAGGAATTCTTTGGCACCAGTCAGTTGTCGCAATTCATGGATCAGACCAATCCCCTGTCCGAGGTCACCCATAAGCGGCGGCTTTCTGCCCTGGGACCAGGAGGTCTTTCCCGGGAACGGGCCGGTTTTGAGGTCCGTGACGTTCATCCCACCCATTACGGTCGAATTTGTCCGGTTGAAACTCCTGAGGGGCCGAACATCGGTCTGATCGTGAGCCTGGCCACCTATGCCACGGTCAATCCCTATGGCTTTATCGAAACGCCCTACCGCTATGTTAAAGAGCGGATGGTTTCCGATGAACACAAATATCTCTCGGCCTTACAGGAAGAGGATCATGTCATTGCCCCGGCCAAAGTGCCGATTGCCAACGGTCGTCTGGTTGATGACTATCTAATTGCCCGTCATGAGAGCGAGGTCTCCATGGTCTCCGCTGACGATATCACCATGATGGATATCGCCCCAAATCAGATGGTCTCTGTGGCAGCCTCTTTGATCCCCTTTCTCGAGAATGACGATGCCAACCGGGCTTTAATGGGCTCGAACATGCAGCGGCAGGCTGTACCGCTGCTGAAGACCAACTCGCCGCTGGTAGGCACCGGCGTGGAAAAATACGTGGCCCGGGATTCGGGGGCCTGCCTGATCTCCGGCGGGGATGGCGTGGGTGAAG
>Ga0074197_1002920_pt1 | contig 11064 bp, 10 predicted proteins | sample EPASupsiteSAE305_FD_64526 | JGI IMG/M metagenome (GOLD analysis project Ga0074197, IMG submission 64526) | Bioremediated contaminated groundwater microbial communities from EPA Superfund site, New Mexico - SAE3-05 reassembly with SPADES | ecosystem: Environmental > Aquatic > Deep subsurface >...
GGTACAAGTGAAAACGCATTACGCATACAGATTTGGACAGCCATGATATCGCTTTTGATAATAAGATGGCTTTACCATCTCTCAAAAATGAAATGGTCATTCTCCGTAATGAGTGCGATGTTAAGACTGAATCTCTTTACGTGCAGGCCATACCGGAATGGCTGGACAGACCGCACGAAACCCCGCCGGCGGTGCCGGTTCCGGAACAACAATTAATATTCAACTGAGGTATTGGACAGCCAAAGGCGAACAAGAGGAAAATAACAAGTAAACCATGAATGGTAACCTGGTTTTAAATGCGTCCAAAAACGAGTTTCAAGGCCTTGCTATTACAGGAGGACATTTTGAGATTTGAGCTATCTTGGACAGCAGTGAGTTATATTTATAAAATTATATTATATTAAGAAAGTGAGTTGTATTATTTGATTCATATATTACATATAGCACCAGAATTAGATGGTGGTGGCATAGAAAGATTGCTATATGATTATTGTGTTCGTATGAAAAATGAAATAAAATTTGATTTTATTATTTATTCTGAAGAAGAAGGTATTCTAGAACAACCTATTAAAAATTTAGGATTTAATGTATTTAAAGTGCAACAGATAAGACAATCTTTAATTAAAAACATAACCTCTACATATAAAATAATCAAAAATGGAAGATATGATATTATCCATGCACATTCAGGATATAAAGCTATCATACCTTTATTAATTGCGTATCTTCTAGTGGTAAAAGTAAGAATTGCTCACTCACACCAAGCACAAACTTCAGAAAAATTAACAACAAACATTATTCGAAAAATCGTAACTTTAGCAACAAAATTTTTTGCAACAAATCTTTTTGCTTGTGGGAAAGATGCTGCAATTTGGACATGGGGCAGTAAAACATACGAAAGTGGAAATGTATGCATAATCCGTAATGCAATTGATATTAATAAGTTTAAATACTCATATGATTTCAGGAAAAGAGTAAGAAAAGAATTAAATCTTGAAAATAAATATATTATTGGAAGTGTCGCAAGATTATCACATGAAAAAAATCATAAATTCTTGATAAAAATTTTTTCAAACATTATTAATAAAATTAACAATGTTGTTTTGGTAATTGTTGGAAGAGGTGAACTTGAAAGTGAAATAAAAAATCAAGTTCAAAGATTAGGGTTATCTGATTCAGTATTTTTTTTAGGAGTACGCAATGACGTCCATAATTTGTTAAGTGCAATGGATATTTTTTTGTTGCCATCATTAAATGAAGGATTCCCTGTTATCCTAGTTGAGACGCAGGCCAATGGCTTGAACGCTATTGTTTCGGCTAAAGTTACTGAAGAAATTAAAATAACTGACCTTATAAAATTCATTACACTGGATGAAGCTTTGTGGGAAAATGAAATATTAAAAGATATCAATGTGTGTAACAATAGAGAAAAATATGCTGCCTTAGTTGAAAATGAAGGCTATGACATAAGTTCAGAATATATTCGATTAAAAGATAAATATTTCTCTTTGTTGAATTACTAAATACAGACAGAGATAATGATTTTGTTAAATTAATTGAAATAATAATTTTTACTTTTGATTAGGATCGATGACAAGAGAAGTCATTTGGTGTACTATTTATATTTTTCACTCATATTTCTAAGATAAGAAAAAGTAAAAGTAAACCTAAAGAATTATATGGTTATTAAGTGGCCAAATAAGAGAATTCTGTTTTTTGCAAGTCCTAAATCCACGCTTGTAGCAGGCTAGTCATTTTCAACTTTTTGCTTATTGTTAGTGCTATCTATCTGCACTTTAAAAAGGTTTTCACAATTTATGATATTACCTCTTAATAGAATATATTCATAAAGCATTGGCCGGATTTTTTCTTTGTAATATGTGTAAAAACTGGAATATAAGTAATTCTTAAGACAAAATTGCAAATCCTTTGTGGTATTATGAATTTTAAATAGCAAAAATTTAAAGCAATAGCCTTTAATTTTGATTTAAATGGCATTTTTTTTATTCTATATATTACTTTATGCGTATATTTATATTTTTTTATTTCATTAATTAATTCTTTGTTATTTTTTAGGCTGTTAATTATAAATCTATTCATTTTCATTATTGATTGCTTGTATACTTCAGTTTGATTATAGCTAATCCCTACGCCTACTTCATACCAACGTATAAAAAAATCTAGCTTTCCAAATTTTATATTATTACTAATATGATAAAGTAAAAGAGGAAAATCTTCACAGTCACGGATTTCTTCAGGTATTGGTGGGTAATTTAGGAATAGTTGCTTCGTGTAAACTAGTGATGGAGCTCCAATAAAGTTGCCTCTGATAAGAGCTTTAAGTGCAGTATTTCTATCTTTTAACTTATTAATTTGGAATGGAAGAGACATTATTGAGTCAACAGTGTGCCAACGCGGTGTTAAACTGTATGATCGATAATAGCCTATCCAGATCTGTGGGACTTCAATATTTGATGAGAGTTCTTTCCCTATACTTTTTGCAATTAATTCAAATGTGTCAGGACCGTAACACATGTCACCCTGTCCTAATAGAAAAATAATTTCACCCTCTGTGTAAGAAACCGCATTCTTTATGTTTGCAACAATACCTAAATTATGAGGGTTTTTGATAAATTTCACATTTGTAAAATGTTCGCTGTTGTGTTTTAACCATTCCTCAACAATTGATACTGTACAGCCGCAGTCTGTAGATGCGTCATCGGCTATTACAAGGTCTTTATATGGATATGTTTGTAGTTTCAATGATTCAAGTGTGGGAATAACTCTATCTTTCCCATTGTATGTTAGGACACAAGATGAAATTCTGAGGCTGTTCATTTATTAGTTTCTCCTTTTAAAGAACGTGTAAAAATTTCTTTAATTAAATTGACATTCTAGTTTTTGTACATTAATCGCTTAACCATGATATTATACTAGTTTAATGCCTTATGTATTAATATATTGTTGTAAAGTCATTGCATGCGATGATAAAGCTAGAATACAGGTAAAAGCTGGGTTTACTTGTATAAATCTGGTCACTGCTGTCCAAGATAGCTCAAATTTCAAAATGCCCTCCTGTAATAGCAAGGCTTTGTTAATCGTTATTGGACACATTTAAAACCAGGTTGTACTTCATGGTTTACTTGTTATTTTCCTCTTGACCGCCTTTGGCTGTCCAATACCTCAGTTGAATATTAATTGTTGTTCCGGCACCGGCACCGCCGGCGGGGTTTCATACGGTCTGTCCAGCCATTCCGGTAATGGCCTGTACGTAAAGAGATTCAGTCTTAACATCGCACTCATTACGGAGAACGACCATTTCATTTTTGAGAGATGGTGCAGCCATCTTATTATCAAAAGCGATATCATGGCTGTCCAAATCTGTATGCGTAACGCATTTTCGCTTGTACCGATGAATGTCTTTACATTCAGTGTCTGTTTCAGTGTCTTGAAAAAGAGCTCTATCTCCCATCGTTCTTTGTATATTGCCCCTATGGTCGATGCAGCAAGTTTAAAGTTGTTGGTGAGTATTTTTATCTCTTCCTGCTTCTCTTCGTTCCAGACCGTTACAAGACGGAGCTTTTTAGGGTATTTGATTTTGGTGTTTATGCCTGTAAGAATGATCTCATCATCCGAGCGTACGTTGCTGCCGTATGCCCCGCAGCCGTGGATGACGGTTTTATAACAGATGTTGTCCTTCATCCTGGTAACAAAGAAAATCTTGCTTTTGTTCCATCTGCTGAATTGTTCAAAGTCCAGGTATCCTCTGTCCGCCGCTATTATCGAACCCGGTTTGAGGTTCAGTGTCTTTGAGACAGCACTGTCATGTATCTTTGCATCTGTTATCGTTATAAATGACGGCATGTAGTCACTCTGGTCAAGCAGTACGTGTACCTTTACTCCGCCCTTGGTCTGTCTGTAGTCTGCCCATGGGAATAATGACAGGCAAAGGCTTATTGTTGTTGAGTCAAAGAGAAAGAGCTTGTTCTTGAATTTAAATTTCTTTCCGCTCTTCTCCAGCATATTTCTTGAACGAAAATGCTGAAGCTGTTTCCAGAAGTATTCTTCGTACAGATCCGCGTTCCTGTGTTCGTTTGCATATGCAAGCGTTGATCGTTTGGGCGCTGCTTTTATTCCAAGATGCTTTACCTTGCCGTTGCAGCATAAGAGACCGTTTGTTATTTCCCTGAGCGAATCAGCTCTTGCAAGATGAGAAAAGATCATCGCCACCAATTGGGCTTTTGACGTGAATCCTTTCGCGTTACGGTCGTTTCCGTGTTTCATCACCAGCTGTTCAAAACTTACCGGAGATAAGGACATCTCAGATAGTATTTGACTGAATAGGCTCATGCACTTTATCATTGTTCTGCCTCCGTGGTTTCTTTGGGTATTTTTGGTGTCGCAACTAAATGATATCCCAATAACGGAGGCTTTACTATTTCATTTTCCTATCTTGGACACGTGTGAAATCTGGTCAATGTTCTGTTGGTAATTCTAACTATAGATTTTTATGGTTTACTAAAAAAACATGCATATTAATTTCTTAATATATATGCGTAATAATTTATTATAGATTGCTATATATGTAAGCATTGCAATGAATAAGAAGATATTATTAATGCTATTAGTAAAAAATAAATAAAAGATTACTATTATAGTAAGTAATAATGCTAATATAGATCGCATTTTTATGTATAATAATTTAATGCAAGAAGTAATAAACAACATTATTAATGCAGATCCGGCATGTCCTAAAAGTGTTGCAAGTGCAGCACCTTTTATTCCATACAGAGGAATTAAAAAATAGTTTAGTGTTAGATTTATTAATAGACCTAATGATAAGCATATAGTAATTAAATAAGATTTTTTTACTACTAGTAACTGGTTACCTGCTGTTTGAAACAACATTAACATTAGAGGAGAAAGGAAGAGATAAGGAAAAACTACAGATCCCTTAACGTAGTCACCAATAAAGAAAAGATTAAAAATAAATTCATTACAGAGTGTGGCGGCTGCAAATGAAACGAATGAAACAATTGCAAGATACTCAAAAACTTTTGAAGTAAGTTCCACCTGATCTTTATCTTTCATTGTGCTAAAAGCAAAATACTGCCAACCGCCTGCAAATGCTGCATATATAAAAGAACTTACAGATGCAACTTTTGCTCCAATAGAATATATTCCAACCTCTTTTAGTCCTAACATGTGGGAAATCATAACCTTGTCCATTGAATTAAATGCCCAGTAAATAACGAAACATGGGACCAGTGGTATTCCGATCTTAAATAGTTCTTTGGCCACTTTTATATCGAATAAATAGAAGTTAAAATCTTTTCGATTCAGAACGTAAAAAAACAACAAAATGTAGACAGACGCAATCAGTTGCCCGTAAATTAGGCCATTGTAGTTCATGCCTAGTTTTATGAAGAGTATTGCTAACGAATAATACAACAAAGAGTATGATATCCCTGAAATAATATAAATCTGACGTTGATTTTTGATTCTTGTGGGAGCAGATATTATTGCCTTATTCGCGGACAAGAACGTTCCAAGTCCTGCCAGAACTGCAATGGCGCAGTTTTCCGGTGTGTTAAGGAATAGTTGGGAAGTTGTTTTGGAAAATACAACTAGCAATAAAGATACTATCGATGCAGATATAAATACAATTCTTGCGGAAGTTGAAGTTACTATGTTTTTGTATTCCAAACTGTCCGTCTCAAAGTATTCACGGAACATTGCGTCATACATTCCAAGAACAGCAAAACTAGATCCGAAGCCTACGATAGTATTAAACATTTCAAATCGCCCATAGTCACCTGTATCAGTTATCAATCTTGTCACTATCGGCAACATAACAAGTGGTACTATCTTGTCCAAAGCATTGATAGCGCCGTATGCTAAAAAGTTTTCAATAAAAAGTTTTTTTCTGCCCTGAATCATTTAGATAATGCGATCTCCTTCTTATTGCATAAACAATTTTTTTTCTGCTTAAAACAAAGATAAGTTATTAACTTTCAAGTAGTAAAATATTCTTTTCACACACATCTGGTTTGCCGACTGGCCATGAATGTTTGATGACTCAACTAATTTATTATCAACAATGGTGTCAAAATGAGAATTTCACGTGATTATATCTGTATTTTTGAAGAATCAAATCTTGCGTTCCATCTATTTTTGAGGAGGGGAAGTTATGAGATTTGTACATTATATTTAATAATTTCTTATTTTTTTAAATCTTGAATTTGTAAAGTCTTTTTGTTCTATCGTTACCTTTTGTGGGATTTGAAATGGCTGGAGTTTGTCCTTACAGAATATTTTCATTCGTCTGATGAAATCTTTTACCGTTTCTTCTTTATCGGCAAGATGTACTTTAGCCATTACTATTTTTCCGAGTATGGGGTTTTTCTCTCCTGTTATTATAGCATCAAGAACTCCGTCCATCTGCAGTATAACGCTCTCAACTTCTGCAGGATAGACTTTCTGACCACCGACATTGATCATTTCCGAACGTCTGCCCTTAATTAAGTAGTAATCTCCATCTATTTCAACTTCGTCACCTGTAATGAACCAACCGTCATCAGTGAATGGGCTGGGTGCATTCAAATATCCAAGCATTGCCGACTCAGCTTTTATCTGCAGTATTCCGTCAACGACCCTTGTTTTGAAACCATTTCCCCCAATTTTCACCCAAAGTGAATCGGAAGACTTCGAACGCGAATGTAATGTTCCTACTTCAGTGATCCCATACTTTTGAAGAAGATTAGCCCTAGGGAATAACAGTTTCAATTTGCTTAACAGATATTCAGGCATCATTTCTGCACCATACGTCATAGTTTCAACTGAAGATAGATCGTAAGACTTATATGCTTCACTAAGGACCAATAAATTCAGAAAAGATGGTGAAGCCGGGAATACCTGCACAAAATATTTTTCTGTCAAGCGACATGCTTCTTCGGGTGTCAAAGGATCACATATTATTAGGCAGCCACCGTTGGAAAGGGTGTAAAACAAATTATCCAAGCCGCCTATATGGTCAAACAGCAAGATGGCCAGAGTTCGTTTACTGTGACGTTGTTTCAGATATTTTTTCAGCAAAAACTCTGCATCATGTACTACACCCTTCGGGGCCCCTGTTGAACCTGATGTAAATAAGACTATCCCCGCATGTTTTCTGCACAATAATTCATTAATAAGATTAGATTGACATACGCTTTTATCACAGTTTTCATATGTAGCATTATTATCAGCAATTGTAACTATATGCTGTACTTGTGCAATATCGATTATATCTTTTTTAATAGGTGCGTTATGGATCGTTGGAATTACGATGCAGTTTCTTTTTAACAAAGCAAACAACATACCAATACTATCAACAGAGTAGTTAGCCTCAAGCATTACAACAGATGGATCAGTTATTCTGCAATCTAGAAAGTTGCTCGTTTTTTCAATTGAGATCAATAGTTCTTTATAAGAATATGTTGTATCTTTATATACAATTGCATCTTTGTCACCATGCTGTTCAAATTTATCAAGTATGCATTCTAATGCAGAAAGCATTGTTAACATACTCCTCCAAGATAAATTACTTGCCCGGTCACAAATCTGCTTTCCGGCATTAAATAAAAATCAATTACGTTGCTTACGTCCTCAAAAGTACCATATTCTCTTATTGCTTGCCTCGACAGAAGCGAATCCATTTTAGCCTGAGGAACGCCTCTGATCAGGTCTGTTTTTATTGGTGTAGGGCCAACCGCATTAACGGTTATTCCCAAGTCTGCAAATTCTCTTGCCAATATTTGAGTAAGAGTGACTATTGCTGCTTTTGATGCAGCATATAATGCTTCTCCTTCTAGTTTTAATGGAGTAGCGACTGTCGCAAAATTAACGATCCGCCCGTACTTGTTTTTTTGCATTAGTTTCGCTGCCTCTCTGCAGAAAAGAAATGTCCCTACAACATTTGTGTTAAGTACGCTATGAACACTGCTTAGGGGCGTGAGGATCGTATGATTCATCGAGGCTATCCCAGCGTTGTTGATCAGGTTGTCAAGTCTTCCATATTCTTTTCTTATGCCGGAAAATATTTGAAAAACAGCTTTTTCATCTGAGACATCTGCTTCATAATGTTTGTAACCTTGGATCGTCCAATCAGGAACTTCACGGCTGCATCCAACAACAATATGTCCACGTTTTATATAATGTTCAACAAGGTATTTCCCTATCCCCTTCCTTGTACCCGTAATCAGAGTAATTTGAGGATCCATCATATTAGTTTTCCTTGGCTAATAGCTCAGAAATATATTCAGAAAGGGTCTGAACTGTCCTAAACGGGCTTGAGCTTCTGGAGAAAGCTTTTTCACTTGCAAGTGTGACTGTTTTGTCATATTTTTCCTCTATCAGTCTTTCAACAGTTACGATGAGACTTACAAGACCCATAGAATCCAATTTAGATTTACTTCCAAAAAGCTGTGTACTGTCACTTGTTTCAATTGGTTCATCCAATGTTTCGTTGAGTTCGTCAATTGCTTCGTATATCAAAGGCAACATATTATGCATAAAAAATTTCTCCTTCTAGATATTTCCCCAATTGTTTGGAAGTTTAGTTATTACTTTTGCTGGATTACCGGCAGCTAAAACACAATCAGGAATATCATTTTTTACTACGCTGCCAGCAGCTATAATACTCCCTCTCCCAATTGTTACATTTGGTAATAAAATAACTCCAACTCCAATTGATACATTATCACCCAGGGTGGGGCCCATGCATTCTTCATTGTAACCAAATTTACCAAAAAAATTATCATTTGCCATAAAAACCCCTGTGCTTATGAACACGCTGTTGCCAATTTTTGTCCTGCCTGTTACGTGTGATCCGTCCATTATGCGTACATTATTTCCAATTTCTGTTTCAGAGTTTACCGTAACATTTCTGCTTATGATCACGTTTTTACCGATTTTGACATCTGTGAAAATTGAAACATTATCCCCCAAAAGGCAGTTATCTCCAATGACTACGTTTGAATATACTGTAACATGTGAACATAGTCTTGAAGATTCTCCAATCACAGTTTTTGTTAAATTTAAATCAAGATTCTTGCAAATATTCGAAGTAGGTGTCGGAAGCTTTCCAATTACATTGTGTTCACCAATTACTACGTTGTCGCCAATAATAACGTTTTCATAAATTATTGCATAGTCGAGTATCTTTGCACTAGACGAGATGTTTTTTGAGTAAATAGAATTAATCATTTAATAACCTCTCGTATTATCAAAATTTGTTTATAACATCAATAATATAATCAATATTTTCCTGCTTCATCCCGTTGAATAATGGCAGGCTTATAATGGTATCTGCTTCTTTCTCCGTTATAGGAAAACTGCCGCGTTGATGACCGAGCCCGGCATATGCTTCAGCCAGATGAGGAGGAACAGGATAGTGTATCTGGGTGGATATTCCAAAAGTCTTCAAGTGTTCGGCCAACTGATCTCTTTTCTCTGTCTGGACAACGAAAAGATGCCAAACATGCCTGGCCTTGGGAGAGATATTAGGAAGTTGGATAAGATGGTTGCTGATACCATTCAAGTATTTCTGAGCAATAATGTTTCGTTCAATCGTTATTTCTTCAAGATGAGATAGTTTTATTCTTAATAACGCAGCCTGTATTTCATCAAGGCGCGAGTTTACCCCCTGAACCTCATTGTAATATTTTTCTTTACTGCCATAGTTACGGTACACTCTTATCTTTTCTGCCAGTTTGCAATCGTTAGTTGCAATAGCTCCGGCATCGCCAAATGCCCCTAAATTTTTAGTCGGGAAGAAACTAAAGCAGGATATTTTACCGAAAGTGCCGGTCATTCTGCCGTTAAATGTTGCACAATGGCTTTGTGCACAGTCTTCAACCACCGGAATTCCATGCCGGCCTGCAATTTCCATTATCTCATCCATACGGCATGGCTGTCCGTAGAGATGGACTGCAAGTATGGCTTTTGTCTTATCGGTTATTGCACTTTCTATTTTTTCAGGATCAATGTTGTGGTATATGTCCGGTTCAACAAAAACAGGAGCAGCTCCGTTCCGTGTGATCCCCAGTACTGTAGCTATGTAAGTGTTTGCAGGAACTATCACTTCATCACCCTGACCGATCCCTATAGCTTTTAATGCAAGGATCAGGGCATCCAATCCTGAATTTAGACCGACGCAGTGATCAAGCCCCAGCCATTTTGCAAATTCAGATTCAAATGCCTCGACCTCCTTGCCAAGGACATACCAACCTGAATCCAATACCCGTGTCGCAGCTTGAATGTATTCACCGCGGTACTTTTCAAATCCATATTTTAAAGAATTGAAAGGGATTTTTACATCCATCTTATTTACACTCCTTACTTACCCACGCCACAAATTCATCATAGTCGCGTATATAGTCATTTGAGTCATAATGTTGTGAAGCTAGAACAAGCAGAACACTGTCAGATCTAAGCCATTTCATTGTACGCCACGTTGACGGGCCGACATACAGTCCTTCGGATGGATCATTCAATACAATATTTTCGATTTTCCCCTTTCCGTTGTCCACGGTTACTTCGATTTTGCCATAAACACAGATAAGAAGCTGTTCCAAAGTCTTATGGGCATGCATCCCCCTTGTAACGCCGGACTCCACTCCATGACTGTAATAGACCCTTTTTATGTCAAAAGGTACGCCCTCTGAATTTGCTTCTGCAACACAAAGAGAACCTTCTGATTTATTGAGGCCAGGTCTTTGGATCAGTTTGTATTTGATCATTTATATCTCATCCTCATTAAAAATTATAGAGAAGAAAAAGGTTCTTTCCATCTCGGTGTTTTTATTCCGAAAACCCTTTGCAGTTTTTCACAAGAAAGAAGAGAATTTTCAGGGCGTCTTGCAGGGGCCGGATATTCTTTCGAAGTGAGAGGAATGATATCAGCAAGTTTTAGGCTTTTGTTTTCAAGGAGCATTTTTTCGCGGATAGCTTGCGCAAATCCGTACCATGTGGTCTTCCCGCTGTTTGTAAGGTTATAGACACCCAAAACATCCTTATTTTCAG
>Ga0074197_1002924_pt1 | contig 11044 bp, 9 predicted proteins | sample EPASupsiteSAE305_FD_64526 | JGI IMG/M metagenome (GOLD analysis project Ga0074197, IMG submission 64526) | Bioremediated contaminated groundwater microbial communities from EPA Superfund site, New Mexico - SAE3-05 reassembly with SPADES | ecosystem: Environmental > Aquatic > Deep subsurface >...
AGGCAAACCTGAAGGAACATGACGTGATTCTATAAGATTCGTGGTTTGCGCGCGCACTCTGCGAATGATAATAAAAAGGAGGAAGTCTTGATGAAACGCTCCATGAAACGAATGATGGCGATCCTGCTGACCCTTCTGATGACTCTTTCCGTCGTTGCCTGCGCCGCTCCCGCAGAGGAAGCTGCTCCCGCAGAAGTAACCGCAGCGCCCGAAGCCGCGGCTACCGAAGCCCCCGCCGAGGCGACACCGGTCTCCTACGAAGGTCAGAAACTCGTTATCTGGACCAACCTGACCGCGGATGCGCAGTATGAAGTTCTCAGCAAGCAGTTTAACGAACTTGCACAGGAGCTGGGCATCGAAGTATCTGTGGAAAAAGTTGCGTTCAACGAAATGTACGGTAAACTCGCTGCCGCTGCATCTTCCGGTGACGTACCGGACATCATGCACACCAACTTCGGCGGCACCGCTTATCTCTATGCCGCGGAAAGCATCGCTCCCCTGGATGACGTCATCAATGCCATCGGCGCAGATGATTTCTCCCAGGCGTACAAATCCGTTCTGACCGGTAAAGACGGCAAGATCTACGGCCTGCCGGACTGGGCAATGCATACCTCTGTTTGGTATCGCAAAGACCTCTATGAAGCAAACGGCCTCTCCGTTCCCACCACCTGGGCAGAACTGCTGGCGAATGCAGAAGCACTCAACAGCACGGATCTCTCCGGCTTTGCCGTGCCGCTGGACGGCGTGCAGGTCGGCGCACAGACGCTCTATGCGATGATGACCTCTGCAGGCGTATACTTCGTCGATCCCGCGACGGGCGAATACGTCTTTGACCAGGAAAAAGAAGAAGCCATCAAGGTCATCGACTATCTGGTTGAGCTCTATCACAAAGCGTCTCCCGCGGGTTCGCTGACCTGGTCCTGGGGCGATTACCGCAATGCGCTCGCAGTCACCGGCACCGTTGCGATGACGCTCGATATGGGCGCGGTCATCGGTAACGCGCAGGGCAATAATCCGGACATGGTCAATAAACTCGGCTGCTTCGACTTCCCCGGTGTGGACGGCGCAGCAAAAGCCTCCTTCGGCTCCGGTTATTGCTTCGTCGCCTCTCAGCAAGATGACCCGGTTCGCACCGCTCTGGTCGCTGATTTCCTCAAGGCGCTCTATACGCCGGAACGCGCGGCTGAACGCGCTCTCTCCCGCCCGATGTTCGCCTTCCCGTCCTACAAACCCGCCTTCGAACTCTACAAGGCGAGTGATAAGGTTGCGGATTGCCAGGAACAGGTCGAGCCCATCTTCAACTCGTTTGAAAACGGCACCTGGTACTGGTACGGCATGGAAGCCGGGCTCTCCGCAATGTCCGCTTACATCGAATCCACCAACATCTTCGGCGTGGCGCTCCAGGGCGCCTGCGACGGAACCTATACCTCCGAAGAAGCCTATAACATGATCAACGATGATCTGCTGAGCTTCGCCGGAACGATGTAAACATTTTCTTCCCTAATCATCTCTGCGTGAAACAGGAATGGGAAGAGCGCAGACTCCTGCGTTCTTCCCAATCTGTAAGTTTACGGGTATGATATCTATATCCTCTACTTCTTTTCATTCATCGCGAATATCATCACATCCACTTGGCAATCGAGATTCTTTATGAGGGAGAAGCAACTATGACCTCAGGAACTATGCTCAGGCGACCGCGCCTCTTCAACAGTTACGAACGAAGGCATAAGCTGATCGGACTTGCGTTTGCGATTCCGGTGATCGTGTTTTTGCTTGCGTTCGTGCTCTATCCCGTCCTGTATAACGTTTGGCTCAGCTTTACCAACGCCTCTTTGATCAAGAAAACCAGCAGCTTTGTCGGGATTGATAACTACATCAAGATCTTCAGCAACAAGCTGTTTCTCAAATATTTCTGGAACACCATCCGCTGGACATTTTTCTCCGTGCTTGGTCAGCTCGTCCTGGGTCTTAGCATCGCGCTTCTCATCGCCCGCCCAATGAAAGGCGGCACCGCGCTGAGAAGCTTCCTGCTGATTCCCTACGTCGTGCCCGCTGTGACCCTCGCGCTCGTGTCCAAATGGATCATGAACAGCGACTACGGCATCGTCAGCTACTGGCTACAGCAGGCAGGCCTTGTCGAAGCAAGGCAATCCCTGCTTGCGATGCAAGGCCCCGCAATGTGGGTCGTGGTAATCCTCAACGTCTGGCGTTCATATCCGTTCCCTATGCTGATCTATTGGGCAGCGCTCAAGAGCATCGACAAGCAAATCTACGAGGCGGCGACCGTCGACGGCGCGGGCAAATGGAAGACCTTCCTGCATATCACGTTGCCGCAGCTGAGAAACACGACAATTGTGCTCGCGGTTCTGCGCATCATCTGGACCGCGACCTACTATGATCTGATCTTCATGGTCACAGGCGGCGGGCCTTCCGGCTCGACCACACATCTGCCGATTTTGATCTACCAGGCGTCGTTCGGTTCCTACCAGATCGGATATGCCGCGGCGATCTCCATGATACTCGGTGTGCTGATGTTTGCGTGTATCATATTCTACGTGACCAGATCCGGCTTGACGGAAGACTGACGGAAAGGTAGGTAACACGATGGAAAAAAGTATGAAAACAACAAAAATCAAAACCGGTATCGTCGTTACGATCCTGATCGTCTTTCTGGTGGTCATCGTCGGTTTCCCGCTTGCATGGATGGCGCTGAGTTCGCTGAAACCCGGCGTCGAGCTCTTCACAATCCCACCGAAAATCATGCCGCAAAACTGGTCGCTCGAATGGTACATTCAGGCGTTCAGCAACCCCAACGTGATCCGCTATTTTCTAAACAGCCTGCTCATTGCGTCGGTCGTCATGGTCGTCGATATGCTGATTGGCACACTGACCGCCTACAGCCTCACGCGCTTTCACTACAAGGGCAGGAAATTGATCCTCATTAGCGTGCTCGCCGCCTATTGCGTACCGCCGATCATGCTCATGCTCCCGCTGTACAAGATTGTCAATGCGTTCGGCATGCCCGAAAGTCACATCGGCGTCATCATCGCGCACTTGACCGTGACGTTGCCGTTCTCGGTTTGGCTGTTGGTTTCGTTCTTCAAAAAGCTACCAAAGGAAATCAATGAAGCAGCTGTGATGGACGGGGCAAGTGAAATGCAGGTGTTTCTCAAAGTTGAGCTGCCGCTTTGCGTTTCTGGTGTACTCAGCACAGGTATCATGGCGTTCATCATGTCCTGGAACGAGTTTCTACTCTCAAGCGTGCTCATCAGCAAAGAATCGATGAAGACGCTGACGGTTGGTTTAGCGAACTACATCAGCTCAACGCATATCGACTGGGGCATCATCATGGCGCTCGGCACGATCACGACGATTCCCGTCGTCATCCTCTTTGCGCTGGTACAAAAATACTTCGTCGAGGGCATGACCGCGGGCGCGGTAAAAGGGTAAAACGGCTGTGTGGCCTGTTCTACCTTTCGCTCCTTTGAGCAGCTCGTTCGCAGACAAGGTTTCAGAACAAATTGCAGCGCTCGCAGATACCAGTTCGTATGCGAGCATCAGATATCGTAGTAAGCCGGAAGTTCTTGATGAGCTGATACGTCTCGTTGGAACAATCACAACTGTGCCGTTTATCTGAGAAGATCTTTTTTTAATACAAGTAAGCGCACATTACCGTTCTGATCCGAATTTGACACCAAATCAGAGCCAATCGTAAACTTCTCATTTCAATGCGAAAGCTGATTTGCACCCACTACACCCACCCTCACGTTTCGCGCGGTTGTATTACTTCGTGAAGATTTGTTAAAACAAAGAGCTCATCATCCGATGGGCTCTTTGTTTTTTCGAATGAGCAGCGCTGGCGAAGGAACAATCATAAGATCCGTCCGCACAGCACTGCTTTATAGCTGACAGCAGTTGATTTTGCCCAAATTAAGAAATAAAGTAAGCGTAATTTATTCACTGCACTTCTATAAGGTACATAATAAGGTATAATTATTAGTATCGATTCGTTTGTCCCTAACTTAGTAGTATTTCACTGCTATGTTAAAGGTCTGCAAAATCTCCACCCCCAGTTCGAATCTGGGTGGCGCCTCCAGCTAAGTACTCACGAAGTGATACAATTCGTGGGTACTTTTTCTATGCAAAAAGCCCAGACTTTCTGGGCTTTTTTGATTTCAAAGTCTTCCGTTGGTTAGCTCCAAATATTAAATATGGGTTGGTTTCAATGTTATAAGCCAATTTTGCACCCACCTAAGAGTTACGCGCAAGAGTAAAGTAGAAACGCGCAAGAGTTCAAGGTTTGAAAAATCGTGAATATCACTCGGTCCGAAGCTCCACGAACCATCGGCCATCCTCATCAAACAAATATGTATCCCTTGCGCCAATTCGAATCGTGTATCGAAGACCGCACCCGCCCGCCTTCATGCTGGCGGCTCTGCATTTATCCTTTACTTCATCGATATCATATTTGCGACCGTCCTCCAGCAGAATCCCGAGCGGCTGGATCGAGCCATCTCTATGGATCTGCGCGAGGACGGAAACGTATTCTTTTTTGACTTCTTGCATCTGCTTGTCCTCAAATTGCTTTAAAATAGCCAATCGGATGGATCGTATGATCCTCTTTGGGGTTAATGTGCTTGAGCGTCGGGTCGAACTCTACAACGGCGCGATAAATGGCGTAATGCCCGAATCGTCGCCTGATATCGTCCACCGCACGCTCCAACACCTCCAGCTTCTCACGTTCTGCCTCGTCTTCGAAGAGTTTAAGTTGTTTGGGCGTTGTTGCCGGAATCAGATCACAACCACGGATGCCAATGCTGCGCAGCGGATTCTGCCAGCGATAGCTCATGCGCAAGAGCTCCATAGCGATATCACAAAGTTCGCTGGCAAGGCAAGTTGGCTCGTCCAACTTCATCTGCTTCTGATACCAGAACAATCCGTTATCTCGTACACTGATCTGCACGGTCTTTGCTAGAAATCCATGATCGCGCATTCGCTCGGCGACGCTTTCAGCTAGCATGTAAAACACGATCTTGGCGTCTAGTTCATTCATAAGGTCGCGCGGCGTTGTTGTGCTATTGCCGATTGACTTAATGATTGTCTCATCTCCAACCGCCATGACCGGCGAGTTGTCCAGGCCGTTGGCAAAACAGTAGAGAATCATTCCGACCTTGCCAAACCAAGCCTGCAATAACTCGGGGTCCGTATTCGCAAGCTGTCCAATGGTTTCAATGCCATGATTATAGAGTTTTCGTGTGGTCGCACGGCCCACATACAGCAAATCGGACGCTGGTAGTGGCCAAGCTTTGTCTCGATAGTTATCCCTTGTCAGAATGCTGACCGCATCTGGCTTCTTAAGATCGGATCCGAGTTTTGCGAACACTTTGTTATAGGAAACGCCAACCGAAACGGTGATGCCGAGCTCACGCTTCACCCGTTCCCGGATCTCCTCGGCAATCACCGTGGAATCCCCGAAGATATGCACGCTGCCCGAAACGTCCAACCAGCATTCATCAAGACCGAACGACTCCACTTGATCTGTGTAGCTGTTATAGATCTGACGAGCTAAGGCCGAGAATCGAAGATATCGATCAAAGTGTGGTTTAATGATCACCAAATTCGGGCACTTCTGTTTTGCCTGCCACAGCGCTTCACCGGTGGTCACGCCATACTTCTTCGCAATCTGATTCTTCGCTAATATAATCCCATGTCGGGCTTCCGCATCGCCGCCTACAGCAACGGGCTTATCACGAATGGCAGGATCATATAAGCACTCGATGCTGGCATAGCATGCATTCATGTCCACATGTAAAATCGATCGATCCAATGGTTAATACCTCCTTCCCGAATTTTAAGGCAATCGATATACATCACCTGAAATCTTTGCTTTTCAGACGTTCTCGCAAATTGAACTATGGTTTCAGCTTTTAGAATTATGAAATCATTGCTGATTGGTTCAAAATCAGCCAGTCAAATTGCTGATGTATTTCTTCTTTATGTTGTACAGGCATTATAACGCCACTAAATCTTTTTTGTCAACGTACATTTGTTCGCATAAAAGAAACGTCTTTATGTATACAGATCGATGACAGTCAAAAGTTGTACATCCAATGGTTATTTGATATAATTGACGTCAATGAGCGCGAAGGATTTATCGAAGAAATATTCGCAGAAAATCAAATTTATAAACTATTAGAGATACTCCGCAAAACATGGTCAATGCTCGCCCGCTTCAAACAATCAGTTTCGGCTATAATCGAATCAGAAGGTATGATTTGTGATCGCCGCACTGATCACAAACATTACTTCTGGTCCACAAAGCATGAGCAGAGCAGGTGAAAGTGACTGGAATATTTGTCGGCGGCTCCTTTCGAGGCGAAGCATTGAAACAATATTTGCGGATTTAGAAATTCTCCCTCCTGTATCTCGTTTCAGGAACGGCTGCCGAGAAACTCAAGAAAAGCCGAGTGCTTTGAGAAGTTTATAGCGTTTTTCGAAAAGTATCTTGTGCTTGAATAAGTCAAGAGATATTACAAAGAATATGGAGGTTTGATATGGTAATAAACGAAGTGGTCATTCAAAACTACAGAAAATTTTTAAAAACAACATTGTCGCTTACAAATGATATTACGCTTTTAGCTGGAGCGAACAATAGCGGAAAAACCTCTTTAATTGACCTGCTTGTATGTATTTTAGAATCTGGAAAATGTGCTTATAATGTTTCCGACATACCGGTCACCGTAGCAAAATGCTGGATCGATAGAGTATATCCGGTCTTTTGTGAGTTCTTCGATAAAAATCTTGCTAAGGATGAAACTATTAAGGGAATAATTAATCGAATTTTTGCGCTTGAACCAGCAAGACCTGAATTAAACCTACTTGTTCCACCGACCTTGGTTAAATTCAAAATTGACTATGCTGTAGACGACGACATTAGGAATTTTGCAAACTATATAATGGATTTTGACTCGAGCAAACGATCTTTTTACTTTATATATTCATTTCACGCAACCTCAACATCACTAGGAGTGTCGATCGAAAGAGATTTTGATAAGTTGAAGAGCAGATACGAGAAGATAAAGAACAACGGTGCGGATCAATCAAAAGCAGAACTCTTGAAGGAAAAAATACTCAGTTCATATGCATCGAGTATTACAGAAGAATGCTACTATACGGACTGCGAGACGTATTTATCGGATTTGATCGGGCGAGCTTATTATGCCGGTGGTGAAGTACAGAATCTTAACAAAATAGAGTTGTCGGATTTTCGAGCATTGTTTAACTTCCGAAATATTCACGCAGGGAGACCGCTAGATGATCAAAGCAATGGCAAAACAAGAAGCCTGAGCAAAAATATGATTGAGTTAGCTGGGCATGAGGATAGTTGGAAGGCAATGCTTGGCGAGCTACCTGACAAAATACTTCAACCGATTGAGGATGCAGAGCTTACTAAAGTTGTTCGGGAAGCATCTGTTGATGGGCTGAGCGAAGCCGTCCTGGCTATCGCGGAAGCAAATGGAGGCAATACAGGAGAAATGGTTCTTGATATTGATATATCTGAAGAAGCTATTACCAGTCTGATTAGTCAGATAATTAATGCAAAGTACAAACTTGAGGGTCACTTTTTAAATGAAGCATCCCAAGGGTTGGGATATAGTAATATGATTTATATCCTAATTCAGCTTGAAAATTACAAAAGAGAAATAGACCCGTTGCTAGTAAATCTTTTCATTATCGAAGAACCGGAATCGCATATGCATCCTCAAATGCAGAATGTATATGGAAAATATCTGCGTTCATATTATCAGCAGAAAAAGATTCAGGGGCTTATCACAACGCATTCAAGCGAGATGGTGCGGGTAACTGATATGAAAAATCTAAGAGTTGCTCGGCCCATAGAATTATTTGAGGCGGTCATACTTGATTTTTCTTCTTTTAAGACCAGAATTAGCGGAGATACTGTTCTTGATAACTTTTATGATTGGTTTTATGAGATTGGTTTCTCTGACATTGTTTTCGCAGACCGCGTTATTCTATACGAAGGCGATACGGAGCGAATGCTAATCAGGAAGCTATCGACGTTCGAAAGATTCCAAAAATTAAACCACCTTTATATTGCATTTGTCCAAGTTGGCGGAGCATATGCATATAACTACAAGAGTCTTATTGAGTTTTTAAAGATCAAAACGTTAATATTAACAGACTTGGACTATGACAAGGCTGCCAGCGATGAAGCGTCTATCAAGGCGTCAACCATAACGAATGCCACTATCCTTAATCTCTATAGGATAGCATACCCAGACGCTACGCCTACGGTCTCTGACTTATATCACTGGAAAAAAAGCGGTGGGAACATTTTGTTCGGCGGGTACGCGTATTTGAGCTATCAAGGCGAAACAGATAATTTTGCGCGAACCTTGGAAGAAGCCATGCTTGCCAAACATTACAATTTTAATACCTATTTGAAAAAAGAAAAATCAGCATGGACTCGCTTACGAGCGCATGACAAGCTCAAGTATACAATCCCGCAAAAAGACGGTAATTATAACGTTAGGGATATTGTCGACCACACTTCGAACGGTAAAACGGATTTCATGTATTCGGTTATTCTAAATAAACATACTGAAGACATGCTTCCGACGTATATTGAGGAGGGCTTGATATGGCTGATGCCGTGATTGATAATATTTATCTCGTAAATGCGCCTGCAGGAAGTGGAAAAACAACGAGAATTAAATCTATGATCATTGACCAATTAATTGAGAAACCGAACGATAATATTCTTTGTATCACATATACAAACAGAGCTGCCGATGAGCTACAGAAAGGACTGACCACCGATAAGGTATTCTTTGGAACAATTCATTCATTTCTTCACAATTTTATCGGAATTTATTTTTCTCACAAACAAATTGTTGAATTGTATTTTGAAACATACGAAATGGCGATCCGGGATAGAATAACAAATCAGGCTTGCGATGCTAACATAACAAGAAGCAACGATAAATACATAGAGAAATTCGGTTCTTTGTCATATGAGACCGTGCAACAAAATATCAGAGCAATCTCATATAACGAAACGCAGTTCAACTCATTGTATTATGGTGGATTGTCTCATGACGACTTGATTTCATTTGCGAAGCTTATCTTTGATAAATTTCCTGTAATTCAAAAAAGACTAACGCAAAAATACCAAACCATTTTTATTGACGAATATCAGGATTCTTCCGCAAGTGTAATGAAGATGTTCTATGATGCTGTTTATGGAACATCTGCGCATTTATATTTTCTTGGAGACAAAATGCAACAAATATACAAGAATTATGACGGATCATTTGAAGAAGAATTGCCGACGCTCAATAAGTCTATCGTACTTAACAATAATCATCGCTCTATCCCAAAAATTATAGACATCTTGAATAATCTTTATAATGATAGTTCATACAAACAAAACCCAACACCGGGGAAGGCCTATCCGGAACCTGATCACGCCCCACGTGTAATAATCAGTGATAATGTTTCAGAAAGACTTGTATCAGAAAAAATTAAATTCCCAAAGGTACTTGAGCTTTACCTTCTCAACCAGAAGAGATTTGATGCGATCGGCGCCAGCAACCTCTACAGGCAGTTAAGCAGGCTGGATAAATACTCGTTCGTAAATAAATACAGTGCAGTAGATGCACTTACAAACAACTCAAACGAAAATATAGACATACTTATGCGACTATTATTTTCCGTTGATCAAATCACTCGTTTTTATAAGATCGGGAATCTTGGTGGAATAATTCAGTTATTAAAGAAAAGCCCGAAGCTTTTTGCAAAAGAAACCGTTATTGTAACTAAGCATACTGACAAGGAGCGGATTAGCAGCCTTCTTAAGACTGTCATTGATATATACAGTGATGTCGGTCAACAATATACAATAGGTGAAGTAGTCAATTCAATGAAAGAAACCGGATTGGCTAGATCAGAGTACATTGATGCGATTATTGAAAGTGGCGAATACTTAGAGGCTCTATCAGTAAAGATCTGCGAATTCAGGGCAATCGCTGAATATTTGGAAAGTCCTAATGTTTCAACTCAACATGGAGTAAAGGGCGAGAGTTATGATACCGTGTTTTTCATTGCAGAAGACAACAATAATCAACCTATAGTTCATATGTATCCATTTTTTAAATTATGGAGTTCTATAGATATTTCGCTCTGCTCATTTGAATCATTTTTTTATGAATATTCAAAATGGATACACGATACGACATTACATTTGGGGTTTAAGTTGTCTGATATAAACAGTTCCCGGCATACTCAGCATGGTGAATACCTAAAAATAAGAATTCTCGAGTTAATTGATAAATTTAAGGATAATCCAATATTTACGCAACTGTGTAAACAGTCTTATGCAAAGTATCTGTCAAATCCCAATGTAACGAATGCTAAGGAATGCTTTAAAGAGAGCCAAGTATATGGGGCACTATGTGCATATCGGTTATTCTACGTTGGTTGCTCGAGGGCGCGACGAAACCTAACAATATTCATTGATAAAAACAAAATCTGCAGCTATGCAGATAGTTTGGTTAACAAATTTATCTCAACTGGATTTCACATCGAATGAATTTGCGTTTCGGAAGATATATAAACTGGGTTATGGCTCTTCTATGTCGGATGTGGGTATGAAAATAAAACTCAATTTGTTATGAAAGATCCCTTTATCGCGCTATGCTCGAACAATAGTGCGAATTTACATTTAGGGTGTTCTTTTCTGAGTATCTTTTGTATTATGCCGTAGAGATAACTTCAATCCTGCGTTTTTTTGAATTATTGCGTTTGCCACCGCCACATTCCACAGTTCCTCATCAAACTCCACAATCGGCCCCGACATCTTCAACACCTTATAGAATGCATCCAACTCGCGCTTCCTTGCCTTCCGTTGCTCACGTTGCTCCCCGATCTCAGCAATCTGCTCCTCGATCGCACGGCTTTGAGCCAAGAGCTCTGTGTATCGATCGTCGTAAGCGGCTTGTTCGATCAACGCTCGTGCGTAGTC
>Ga0074197_1002927_pt1 | contig 11022 bp, 8 predicted proteins | sample EPASupsiteSAE305_FD_64526 | JGI IMG/M metagenome (GOLD analysis project Ga0074197, IMG submission 64526) | Bioremediated contaminated groundwater microbial communities from EPA Superfund site, New Mexico - SAE3-05 reassembly with SPADES | ecosystem: Environmental > Aquatic > Deep subsurface >...
GGCCTGTAAAATTATTGATAAGGTTGTCATAATTAAAAATATTTAGTTATTAATGATGTTCTGCTGTTGCCATTCCAATATATATTGCCGAAAGCAAAGTAAATACATAAGCCTGAATAAGTGCAACCAAAAGTTCAAGTACAGTCATAAAAACTGAAAAAAGTATAGATATTGGCGCTGCTACATAGCCAAGCCAAACCTTCATCGCTGCAAATATGAAAATTAGACTCATAAAAACAATTGCCACCATGTGTCCTGCCAAAATATTGGCAAACAAACGGACCATTAATACGAATGGTTTTATAAAGATACCCATTAATTCCACCAAAGGCATTATAGGTATTGGTAACTTCAAAAACCAAGGAACTCCAGGTGCATTGACAATATCCTTCCAGTAATGTCTGTTTCCATTAATGTTAACAACAATAAATGTAAATAAGGCCAAGCCCAATGTAACGGCAATATTCCCAGTAACATTTGCTCCGCCAGGGAAAATAGGAATTAGACCGAGCAAATTTGATATCCAAATAAAGAAAAACATAGTTAGAAGGAAGGGCATAAACCTTATGTGTTTCCTCTCGCCAATTGAGGGAATTGCTATTTCGTTCTTAACAAAAAGGATTATCGGCTCGAACAAATTTTGCAAACCAGTAGGAGCTGCGTTTGGTTTATTTTTATACTTACTTCCAATGGAAATAAATATCCAACACAAAAGGGCACATACAAAAATTACTGTTACTGCATTTTTGGTTAAAGAAAAATCTAAGGGTAGTGGAGAATTATTGTTTATCTCTCCCACTTCAGTCAACTCTACAATTTTTCCTTTGTATTTTCCATCCTTCTCAATTCTAAATCCATTAAATGTTCCATCAGATGAATGAAACTTGCTCGATAAGAAAACATGCAACCCTGAATTTTTACTATAGAGAATAATTGGTAAGGGTATGGAGTAATGATGATGATTTGCCGTAAATATATGCCATTCGAAGGAGTCGCCTATGTGATCGAAGATAAATTCAGTAGCATTAAATTTAGTGTCAGCATGCTCTTTATGAACAACTATGGAATCTGAATGAATAAGACTATATTCACCTGCCCTAACTTGGACAAGTAGATTTGTAAGCAATATAACCAATATCACAAAGCGTTTCATTGGCTAATCAATTTTTCGAATCAATGATTGAATTTCAATTATTTCTTGTAAGAATAGTATAAAATAAGTCACTAAATATACGATAATTATTGGTACAGGTTTTGACTTGAAAGCAACTATTAATATAATAAAAACAAATAAATTAACCATAAACTTCACCATGCTTGAAATCATATATTTGCGAAAAAATATATTCGGCGATTGTTTAAGCAGAGTGTATAAGTTAACTATAAATAAACTATTTATTATTGCAGGTATTAAAGGAATAAATAATAAAAAGAAGGGCAGGTCAAGAGCTGTGCTATAGGTTTTGAATAAAAAAAGGGCCAAAACTATCAATACAACAATAATTGCTGTTCTAAACAGGATTGGCCACAATTTTTTCTTCATATCTTTATTTAGATGATGCTTGATTAATGGGTTCTGCTTTAGATGCTGCCTCGGAAGTACCCATATCGCAGTAGCCAGTAAACTTAGAGCCAGGCTCAATTGCTAACTTACCAACGTAAAGGTCTCCACTAATTTTTGCTGTAGATTTGATAGAAAGCAATTCTTGGACGGTAACCTTACCTTCAACAGTTCCAGAAATATCAGAGTTTTTGCAAGAGATTTCACCTTTAATTTTACCAGTCTCACCAACTACGACTTTGCCTTTGACTGTTAAGTTTCCAATCAATGTTCCATCAATTCTTAAATCACCATTACTATTAATATCTCCATTAATCTCTGTTCCTAAGCCAACTAAATTTATATTGTTGGTGGAAAGTTCGTTTTCATTAATCTTTGCCATTACTTGTATGTTTAGGTTTATTATTATTGATCAAAAAAAGCAAATTTATAAAAACCTATTTGCTATCAAAATTTTTAACATCTAAATCGTTCTCTTTTGTTTCAATAAATTCGATATCAGGGAGTTCTTCATCATCTGGATTTTCCTCCCAGCTCCATTTATGCTTTAATGGTCCTTGGTTTCTATAATATACTGAAGCAATAAATCCACAAATTGTACCGAAAAGATGAAACTCCCAAGAAATTCTTGGATAAATCGGAAAAATACCCCAGATTAGACCTCCATACAAAAACACGACCAACAAAGAAATTGCCATTAATCTTATATCGCGACGAATAATACCACTAAAAAACAGAAATGATGCTATTCCATAAATTAAACCACTTGCTCCAATATGATAGCTCTGTCGGGCTCCTAACCAAACTAAAATTCCACTGGCAATCCATATAAATAATATAACTCTGTACGACAAATCTCTATAAAAATAAATTAAACCCATAGTTAAAATAAAAAAAGATATAGAGTTTGAGATTAGGTGATTAAAGTCAGAGTGAATAAATACCGAAAATACTATACCAATTAAGCCGCTAATCTTTCGTGGATAAACACCAAATTCATGAAAACTATCCAAACTTGATATTTCGATTATTTTAACAGCCCAGATTATTACTATAAAAAATAGTGGTGGTAAAATATTGTAATATATTCTGCTCCTAGAACTATTGGACACATCCATATAAAATTTTAGTTAGTCCTACAATTGTCGATAAATTCAGTCTTAACTCTTTTGGGGTTGCTAAGAATAGTGTAAAACTCATCAATATAACGAATGGTCCATTCTTTGTGTTTTTTGTTTAGTAAAGTATCAGCATTAATGAGGCCATATACTAAATCTTTCTTTTCGTTAAAAATATTTATGGTGGGTTCTAGTTCCCTCTGAGATCGGCAAAAACCTCTATAGTATCGTTCAGTAACATTTTTTATAGGGATAATTTCCGGAGGTTTAGTATAAGGTGGGTTAACGAAACCGCAAAAATCAAAATCGTATGGTAAGGCAATTGGTGTCAAAACAGAATCTTTTATAAGTAACTTTATGTTATGTTGCCGAGGAACAGACCAATCTGTGTTACCTATCATAAATTGAAAGACTGCTGTTATATCCATATTATCACGATCGACACCTTCTTGAACAATTCCCAACGTTTTTAAGGTCTTAGTCTCGGTTCTGCGCATTAAGGACTCCATGTCCTCAATAAAAAAACCATAAGATTCAAAAGGGGCGAACGAATTACTAATGTCTACATAAACAATTTTTACCATCCGAACCTTGAAGCTATACTCGGAAAACAAGCTATAGAGCCTGTATGCCAAATACTCTTTGAAAATAAATTGCTGGTATGTTTCCCGATTGCGATTACAAGTATTGACCAATTTGAGCTTTTCGATTTGTGCGAAAATTGTTTTATCTAAATTTTCGTCGATAAACTTTATGCTTAGCGGAGGTGTATTGCAGTTCTCTCTGCTCCTACGAAAGATACCTCTTGTTTTTAACTTTATTCTTACATTAACAGAATTCCCTTCTGAATCTATATAAGACAAAAAACCTGAATGGTGTATAGCTTTTTCGGGGTTAACATCTCTGAAAAGTTCTTTCAAATTGGCAACAATGTCAATCTTAATTATGCTGCTGCTGTCAAATAACCTCTCCTGTGGCTTTGTCTCAAATCCAAGAGACAACAAAATGATCAAAACAACTATCAATCTCTTCATGATTGTGTAATTTATAAATTAAACACAAGAAATTACATAAGCAGTTGAACAGTTCCGTCAGAATTGCATTTATAGATTTTTTCCTTTTGATAAAGTAAACCCTGCTTAACAATTCCCACCCTGTGAAAAGGAACGTTAATGGGAATAACCTTACCGTTATACAATGTTTCAATACTCAAAACTTCAGTGTGTCCAATTACCATCACTTTAGCATTGAAGAAATTTAAAACTCTTTCAACTTCATCCTGTCTTGCTTTTGGCACAAGATTACTCTCAGTAATATAACCTCTATACCAAAAAGGTCCTTTATCGGATACAGCATCGGAATATACAGTAAAGGCCCTTTCGGGTATAAAATCCTTTGATGTTTGATTAAATATTTGGTTGAAAAACTGGTTTAATTCTCTAATCGAAACATTTTGTTCTACCATAAATATTGATAAACCTGCATGAACAAAAAGAATATCATTAATAGTAACGGCAACTTTAAAGGAGCGCAAAAAATTTCCTAATACAGTATTATTTGAATACAAGTATGAAAAATCGATATCTAATCCCCTTGTCAAAAAGGTATACTTTTCATTAACGTATCGATAATCCTTATTAAGAATCAGTATTTCATGATTCCCAATAAGAACGTGCACATTGCCACCACTTTTGGGTGCCTGATGCCAAAGTTTATAGACAAACCATAGCAATTCTGTAACCTTATCTCCCCGATCGAATAGATCACCAATAAAAACCAAATGACCACTTCCAAAGTTCCAGTTATAATCCTTATCTATTACTTTGTTGTTAAGTAACAATGTCAACAAAGAGTCGTACTGTCCATGAAGATCGCCTACCGCAAAAACTTTATCGACGTTTGTAAACTTATCTTGGTTTACTTGTTTAATCGGCTTGTATATAGTATAATGAAGAGTATCTTCGGAATAAAAACTTTTAAAGTTAATCGAATCCCTGATTCTGAAACTCTTCTTATATGTTGTAAGTCGAGCATTAAGGCTATCGTTTACCATATAGAATGCTCTTAATCTGTTAATTCCGCTCCATTCAATATGGGGGCCGTCAAAAGTTGATGGAAATGCTCCCTTGGCGAATCGAGCCATATAACTTCTAAGAAAATCTACTGCTTCTGTTTTTAAAAATTCTTCGGCGTAATCCAAGCTATTATAACCGACAAAATTTCGAAAGAAAGGATTTGCTCTATATTGAGAAAGTACTTTTATAGTATTAAGGTTACCATAGCGTGAGGCATATAGAATGGCGGTATTTTTATGAGAATTATACTGATCTACATTTGTTCCATTTTTTAAAAGCAGCGAGGCGATCTCAGATCGATCATTAACCGCACAATGCATTAATGGAGTCATATTGTTGATTGATAAGTTAATATCAGCTCCCCTTTGCATAAGAAATTTTACTACAGAAATATTATCTCTTACAATTGAAATAGTAAGAAGTGTATGGTTACTATCGAGTATTGGGTGATCGACTCCCTTTTGTTTAATGAAAAATTCTAACGAGTCGGTGCTATTGTTATCAACAAATCTAATAAGTGTAGAATCAAGAACGGATTGTTGAGAAAAACCGCAAAGAGCATAAAAAGTAGAAATAAGGAACAAAAACCTTACAATATATTTTCTAAGATTCATCGTATATGTATAATAAAAAAGTAATTAGATTTTAACCCCCCAAACAAGCACATCATCAATTTGCTCATTTTTTCCCATCCATTGTAGGAATTCCTTTTCAATTAAATCGCGTTGTTCAGAGCCAGATAAATTGTGGATTTGAGAAACAAATTGTTTAAACTGGTTGCGCATATACTTCTTATTCTGTGAACCATCTAGTTGATCAAAATATCCATCTGTTGCCAAATAAACCCAGTCTCCTTCTATCATTTTAAAAGAATTGATAGTAAATGTTTTTTCCTCTTTTCCGAAAGAAGTACCGAGAGTGATATAATCTGGTTTTATTTCTACCAAACTTCCATTTGATTGTATAAAAATTGGAATAAGTGCACCTGTATAGTCCAGTTGATAAGTTTCTCTATCAAAAATACACACTGCTATATCCATACTGTCCTTCAGTACTTGCTCTTTTTCTGATTTTCTTAGTCGCTTCATGAGTTGTTCGTTCAAGAAAGCAACAATTTGATCGGGTTTATAGTAATGGTGTAGATTAACAGCCTGATTTAAAAGATCTATGCCGATTATACTCATAAAAGCACCTGGAACACCATGTCCAGTACAATCCGATAAAGCAAAATATACTTTTTTCCCGGATGTAATCATCCAATAAAAATCTCCACTTACAATATCTTTAGGTTTGTTGTAAAGAATAACATCGGAGAATACCTCTTTAACAGCATCAAGATTGGGCTGTATTGACTCCTGTATTCTCTCGGCGTAACGAATGCTGTCAGTAATTTTTTCGATATAGCCTTCAATAATTTTATAGGCCTCCTCGAGATTTTTATTTTTCTGTTCTATAAAATTCTTATTTCTTTCAATTTCCTCCTTCTGTGTCTCAATTTCCTGTTTTTGCTCTTCAAGTCTTATATTCTGCTCTTCGATCTCGGTGATCTGTTGTGAAAGAATTTTATTACTATTCCGTTTTGTCCTGAATGCTTGATATATTGAGATGATAATAAAAATTGTTAGAATTAATCCGATTATTAATCCATTCTTAAGAATTTTCTGCCGCTTAAGTTCCTTTTGCTTTAATTCCTGGGATTGGGTTAATAACTTTATTTCGTGCTCCTTCTTTTCTGTCTCATATATTGTTTGAATTGTTGATATATGACGAGTGTTCTTTTCGTTTAGTACACTATCCTTGTAGTTTGCAGCAAGTCTATAATAGTATAACGCCGAGTCATACTTGCTCATTTTACTATAATATGCACTATATACTTCGTATGCCCTTTGTAGATCTATTAAACTTTTTATTTCATTGGCAATATTAATGCTTATATCTAAATTACTCCGAACTTCGCTCAATCTGTTAAGGGCTAATAATGAACGAGCAATATTAACATGACTGTCGGCCAAGAATTTTTTATCACCAAGTTTCCTATCTATTTCTAAGGCTTTTATAAAGTAAGAATAAGCAGTGGTATAGTTTCCAAAAAAAAGTTCAACTTTCCCCAAAGCGTTATAGTTTATAGCAATTCCTTTAAGACTATTTATGTGTAAATTAATGTCGAGTGATTCCTGGTAGTACTCTCTTGCCTTATAATAATTACCTTTAAACTCATACACCTCGCCAATGTTGTTGTTATTCATGGCTTGCCCAAGCTTATTTCCCATTTTCACAGATAGTTCAAGTGCTCTGGAAAAATAATCTAGGGCTTCATCGTAACGACCGTTTAGCGAAAAAATATTTCCTAAACTGTTGCAAGCAACAGATATGTTGAAACTATCTCTAACTTCTTCAGCTAGGCGCAAGGCTTTTACATGATACTCGGTAGCGTAAGCGTGGTTATCTATCCTTCTATAAACAACACCTAAGTTGTTAAGTGATGTAACCTGCATTTTTACATTACCTGTTTCCTTAGCAAGAGCATAAGACTCATTATGAAAGCGCAAGGACTCATTATATCTTGATTGATTTCTGTAAAATACGCCTAATTGATTATATACCTTATTTCGAAGGAAATCGCTCTTAATCGCCTCGGACAGCTTTCTTGCCTCAATTAAATAGTTTTCAGTTAAAACAAGATTTCTCTCTTTCTGATCGTAATAGTTAGAAAGCTGCATAAGCAATTCAACACGACAACTATCTGATGGTTCTTGGTATAACTTCAACAACAATGAATCTACTTTTTGTGCAGAAGCAAAGCCCGAGAAAAATAGGAATACTATGAATAACTGAATTTGTGCTCTAAGTTTCATGGGAAAAATATGGTTATACTATACAATTATTCAAAAGTAAACAGTAATAATTGAAATATCTAACAAATTAACAATGTTTTCGTTCACAATCAAATAGTTTTAATTGTTCTTTTTGGTTTTTGATAGTTATACTTATGTTTGTGGACAATTTAATAGACAAGATATGAAAGGGCGAATATTTTTAGCGCTTAGATTTTTACTTTACTCGGGAATACTGATAATAACCTTATTGATAATAACTAGTAGTTATGTCTATATAAATAGGGAAAAATTAGTAAACTCTTTTTTGCTAGAACTTAAAGAACAGGTTGGTTTAGATATGAGATATTCAAACTTTAGTCTCAATCTAAAGGATTTTTTCCCTTTTGCTGCTTTTTCATTTAATGACTTTGAATTAAAGCATGTAAATAGCGCCGGTATAGAAAACCAGCTTTCTGCCAATAAATTAAATCTGACTATTAACACATTAGATCTTGTTAGGGGTAAATATACTATCAGAAATTGTATTGTTGAAACGGGGTTCTGTTCTGTTGACATTGAAATCATAGACTCGCTTATTAATGAATTCTCATCCCAAGATCAATCTTACGAAAAAACATCGACCAGTTTAACTATCAACAAGTTTCAACTAAAGAACTTCTCTTTGGTGTTAAACAATAAAATAAAACTTAAGGTAATTAATTCGTTGATATGGATGAATTTAAATGATAATAATTTCAGCATTTCGATGAAAAGCGATTTAGAAAATTTTGTTTACAATGATAAGATATTGATAAATGATAAGTTTAGAATAGCGGGTCAGATAGACGGAAACGAGAGCACTTTAAAAACGAATAGCATCAGATTTGAGTACAAAACTTTAGATATGGATCTTTATGGTACATATTCCAAAAAATCGGGAGACGTTTCATTGAATTTTATATCTAATAACTTTAATATTAATGACATGTGGGATTATATTCCCAAAATAGATGACTTAAAAGTAACTACAGGAAAAACGAGTTTTAACGGTTTTTGCTCCTTCAATGCTGAATCAAACAAATTTAAAGTCATCCAAATAAATCATAGTACAAAAGCAAAAATAATTTATAAGAGCAACCCTATTAACATTATTGAATTAACTGGTAGTTCAAAACTTACTGATAATCTTAAAAACCATTACTCAGAAATTAGCAGTTTAAAATTAAAACAAGAAAAATCCTCCGCAAATCTAAAAATTAAAATAAAAGGAATAAATAATCCTATTTTATTAGTTGAAGGACAAATAAATATTGATAACAATAAAGTTAATTACTTAGAAAAATCGTTATCTCTAAATGCCGTTGGATCTATTAAAGCGCTCGTATCTGTCCAAAACAGCAATCAGTTGTCGAAAAGAGATATTATTTTCCATAAAATCAACGGTCAAGTCAAATACAATATAGGAAAAATTGAAGGTATTGATAGACTTAGTGAGATAGAAGGTGGCGCTTTATTGGGAAATAATTTACAAATCAACGCAACTGCAAAATTTGACGATAAGCCTTTTGATATTAGAGTTACACAAAACAACTTTTTAAAGTTAATAAATAGTAAAGTTTCAATAACACCCAATATTCTAGTCAATGCAGAATTTCTTGATGTCGATTATTTGCTTGATAAATCTTATGAATTTATAGGGAATGATTCCAGTAAAAACGAAGATCAATACTCAATCGAATTAAATTCAAAAGAACTGCGCTTTTTTGATTACGACTTTAATCGAGTTAGTGCGTCAATTTCTTATAAAAACGACCTAATCGAAATTAATTCATTCGAAGGAAATGGCTTTCAAGGACAAATAAGTGGGCGTCTTAAAAACAAGGGCAACTTTTACTATATTGAATCTAGTTTTAATAAAATTAATATTTCAGAACTCTTTAAACACTATAACAATTTCAGTCAATCATTGGTCACTTCAAGAAACATTAATGGTGATTTATCGGGTAAAGCCTTTCTTAACTTTGAAACCGACACAAATGGAGACATTAAAACTCCATCAATAAAACTTGACTCGGACGTCCTTATTCAAAATGGAAAACTAATTGGAATGAATAAAATTAAGAAACTATCCAAATGGTTAAAACTTAATGAGGTTAAATCTATTGATTTTGAAACCATTCAGAATAAAATAGAAATTAAGGATCAAAATCTAAAGATTCCTAAAATGGACATACTGTCAAATGTAATAAATTTGCAACTATCTGGTGAACACAACTTTAAGAATACATACTCCTATTGGATGAGAATTAACTTAAGTAAGATTATTGCTCAACGCTTATTAAGTTTAAACTATTATGATAATCAAGTGAATACAAGTGACGGGGCAATAAACTTATACCTTAAACTCTATGGTAATTCCGAAGATTATGAAATAAAAATGGATAAAAAGGCTTCATTCGAAAAAATTAAGGGTAATTTCGAATCTGAGGGTATCATACTTAAAGATTTACTACTTCAAGAGTTTAAACAAATTGGCAAAAAAGATAGTTTACCCAAAATAACTCCTGGAGATACAGCTAATAAACGAAATCCAACATTTACAATAGAATGGGACGAATACGATAGTTTAAACATTGAAAACAACTTAGGCAATGATTTCTAACAAAATAAAAACAAATTTTCTTCTTTTAATAATAGCAGGATTTATTGGTCTTTCTACTATTTATATTACTAACAGGTTTGTTCATCAACTATCGATAGAGGAAAGAAAAAAGATTGATTTGTGGGCTGCAGGAATTCGCGAATTAACAAACCTTTCCGATAATAGGCAGGATTTTACCTTTATTTTTGAGGTTATTCAAAATAATAGTACGGTTCCAGTGCTGCTAGCAGACGAAGAGGGTAACGTTTTATCATATAGAAATATCGAAAAGGATCAATTTAAAGACTCGTTGTCTACGGCTAGGCTTTTAGAAAAAATGAAAGCAGAACATGAACCTATAGAAATAAATCTTCTACACGATGTTAAAAACTATGTATATTATATGGATAGTACGACTTTAAAAAAGTTATCATATTATCCTTATATTCAATTATTAATAATTATCTTATTTATTGTTGTTTCTTACTACGCATTTAGTCAATCGAGAAAAGCAGAACGAAATGGAATTTGGGTTGGAATGGCAAAAGAAACAGCACATCAACTAGGAACTCCAACCTCTTCGTTGATGGCGTGTTTAGCAATTCTTAAAGAAAAAAATCCCGACGATTTGGTTTTAAATGAACTAGAAAAAGATATTCATCGCTTAGAGATTATTACAGATCGATTTTCAAAAATTGGTTCTTCTCAGAGTTTAAACACAAACAATCTTGTGGATATGCTCGATAAGTCTATTGAATATCTTAGATCTCGAATCTCGAAAGAAATTTATTTTCAAAAAAACTACAATACA
>Ga0074197_1002929_pt1 | contig 11010 bp, 8 predicted proteins | sample EPASupsiteSAE305_FD_64526 | JGI IMG/M metagenome (GOLD analysis project Ga0074197, IMG submission 64526) | Bioremediated contaminated groundwater microbial communities from EPA Superfund site, New Mexico - SAE3-05 reassembly with SPADES | ecosystem: Environmental > Aquatic > Deep subsurface >...
AGCAGGATGGCCTGGCAGTCGGCCTGTTGAATCAGCAGTCCGGTGCCCGGCAGGGTTGCAATCAGGGCGTCATATCCCTCCAGTTCGGCGGCGACATGGGCTTGTTCAACCATAAGCACCTGATCGGAATGGGTCTGCTTGACGGAAACCAGCTGCCGCAGTCCCAGAGCTGCCGTCGCGCGCTCTCGGTTGGCCCGCACCCGCTCAGCCTGGTCGCCGACATGATAACTGAGGTTGAGCGTGGCGAAGGGTTCGATACTGGTGCCTCCCGCGCACAGGAACATGCCGTGGGGGACGGTCAGCAGGGGACTGGTGTAATGGGGAGGTGATTTTTCCTGGAATAGCATCAATGAATCGATCTCAACAAAAAAGGGAAGGCTGCTTCAGCCTTCCCTTTTCTATTTTACAAAGGTTTTCGGGGCGAATCAGAAGTACGCTTCAAAGGTCAGGTAGATCTGATTGGCGCTTTCAACCGGGTTTAAACCCACTGCCTGCAATTGAGCTTTTTCGCTGTCCAGATCGTAGGGCTTGAGATTCCAGTCGAATCCGCCGGAGTAGTTGTAGTCGTAGTACTGCCAGCCCAGCCGCATGAAGGTCTTGGCATACTTGGAGATGGCCTCGCCGGTGGGCAGGTCATAGATCATGTACAGTTCATAGGCATTGCCCCGTGTGGCCAGTTTCGACATGTAGATATCGTCATGGCCCGGAGCGAAAGCAATCCAGTATTGGGAACCGTAATTATACTCTGCACCGAGCTTCAGGCCCAGGTTGTCCAAATCGTAGCGAACACCGACATAGGCGGAATAACCATTCTCGGCGTTGGTGTTTCTGGGGCTTGCTGGGCCTAACGATACGTCGTTAAACATGCCGTTGCTGTTGGGATCGGTGCGACTCCAGCCGCCAGCGACAAAATAGTTGAGATTGTTGACTTTGTCCATGTAGATCGTGCTGGTGTGATAGATATTGCCAAGATTTTGCCTGCCAGTCCCGAATCTTTGTTCGAAAAAATCATCAGTTGCCGGGTTGGAAAATGCCGGGAAGTTGAAGATGTTATAGGCGCCAAATGTTTGGATGTTAAACAAACGAGGACCTTTCTGCATGACATCCCAGTTGAATCCGGCAAAATCAACATCGTCGACCGTTGGGCTGCTATCATCTTGCAGTCCGCTCTCAAAGCCGCGGCCGTAGCAGAAACGAATGCGGCCGTCACCCAGTTCCTCGACACCCCAATTATAGGCATACCCAAGAGTGGCGCCATCAAACGGATAGTCCATATAGGCTATGGGGGTCGCCATGCGTTCGTCATAGTTCATGCGAAGCTGAGCGGGGGGACCGTCGCTGGTCGGCCGGCGGCCGACTGAGAACCAAACCGGAGCACCAGCGATGTTGTTCCAGTTGAGATAGGCGCGGTCAACGTAGAGAGCACTGTCATTGGGGGTGCGGGTGGTGTTGCCGTCAAAAATAGGAAAGGCATCTTCTCGGCCATCGGGTTGTGTTTGCATACCCCAAGCCTTGTACATGGCCAGCCGACCTTTAAATTCAACATCCTCGGTGGCCTTGACCCGCATGTTGAGACGGAGGCGGTTGGTCATGAGGGTGTCGTTTTGCTGGTCGCCACCTGCATCTCTAAAGAGGGGGACGCCATTTGGATCAAAGCCTGCAAATATTGGTGTGCCGGCAGCGAAGACATTATTGGCGCTGTAATAATCACCCCGAGCCCGGAAATCGCCGTCGAACTTGAATCGGGAGGCCAAGTCCCAGGTTTCCGACTTCTCCTCGAGCATGGAATCCATGTCCTCGACTTTGTCGCCGTATTCCGTGATGGTCTCATTCTGCTTGGCCATCTGGGCCTTGAGTTCATCCAGCTGCCGCGAGAGTTCATCGATCTTTTTTTCCAGGTCCGCTGGAGACCTGCCGCCGCCGGCGGTCGCAATGGTTGGCAGCGCGATCAACGCGGTCATCGCCAGTATGGAAAATTGTTTCACCATGTTTTCCCTCCCTCTCCGTTGAATCTCTGAAGGCTGCCACTCGATCTTTCCGCCGGTTCAATGGCCGCCGGGAGGAAGATCTTGAGTGACAATGAGTACCACTCTTGATGATTTGGGAGGATAATAACGTGTCTGTTTAATGATGTCAATCAGAGCGCAGAAAAAGGTTTAAAAAATTGTACCGACAAGGAAGGGGGCGGTGCGGTGGGGCGGAAAAGAAAAGCCGGAAGGCGTGCAACCGGCTTTTCTGGGCGCTCAAAGATAGGTGAAGATGGTTTTATTATTTTTTCTGCCTATTTTGACCTGGCCGCCCTTGCTGAGGGAGCCAAAAAGGATTTCTTCGGTGAGGACATCTCCGATTTCCTTCATAATCAACCGCCGCAGGGGACGGGCGCCAAAGGCCGGTTCGTACCCTTCCTTGGCCAGCCAGGAACGAGCCGCCGGGGACAACGAGATCTGGACTTTCTTCTCCGCAAGCTGCTGCTGCAGTTCCCCCACCATCTTGTCGACCACTTTTTCCACTATTTCGATTTCAAGCGGTGCGAAACTGATAATGGCGTCGAGCCGGTTGCGGAATTCAGGAGAAAAGAGATTTTTGATCGCCCTCTGTTCCTTGCCTTTTGAATCTCCCAGGAAACCGATGGAGCGCTCGCTCATTTCCCGGGCGCCGGCATTGGTGGTCATGATCAGGATGACATTGCGGAAATCGGCGCGGCGGCCGGCGTTGTCGGTGAGGGTGGAGTGATCCATCACCTGGAGCAGGATGGAAAAGACATCCGGATGCGCCTTTTCGATTTCGTCCAGCAGCAGCACGGTATAGGGGTGTTTGCGGATGGCGTCGGTCAGCAGTCCTCCCTGATCAAAACCGATGTAACCGGGGGGTGCGCCGATCAACCGGGCAACCGCATGTTTCTCCATATATTCGCTCATGTCGAACCGTTCGAAATTGACGGAGAGCGTCGCCGCAAGCTGCCGGGCTACTTCGGTTTTGCCAACACCCGTGGGGCCGGCGAAGAGGAAGGAACCCGTGGGCGACTGCGGATTGCCGAGTCCCGCCCGCGAACGCTTTACCGCCTTGGTCAAGGCGTCAAGCGCTTCGTCCTGGCCGAAAATCACTGCTTTCAGTTTGTCGCCCAGATGGAGCAGGGCTTCGGTGTCGTTTCCCGACTTGGTGTTGACCGGAACCCGGGCAATTTTTGAAACGATCTGTTCCACGTCCCGGATCCCGACTGTTCGGCCGGTCTTCCCGGTCAGCCTGAAAAAGGCACCCACCTCATCCATGACGTCAATGGCTTTATCCGGCAGAAAGCGGTCGTTGATATAACGGTGCGCCAGTTCCGCGGTGGCATCGATCGCGGTTTTGGCGTAGCGGACATGATGGTGTTTTTCGTACCGGGACTGAAGCCCGCGCAGGATGCGGCAGGTATCATGGACCGAGGGTTCGGCGATATCGATTTTCTGGAACCGCCGCGACAAGGCCCGGTCTTTCTCGATATGGTTTTTGTATTCCTCGTAGGTGGTTGAACCTATGCAGCGGATCGTTCCGGCCTGCAGCGCGGGCTTGAGCAGATTGGAGGCATCCATGGAACCGCCGCTGGTGGCGCCGGCCCCGATAATGGTATGCATCTCGTCGATAAAGAGGATGGCCTTGTCATTCTTTTCAATGGCGGCCACCACCTCTTTCAACCGTTTCTCGAAATCGCCCCGGTATTTGGTTCCCGCCACCAGGGTGCCGAGATCGAGCATGTAAATTTCCGCATCCTGCAACAGGTCGGGAATCAGTTTCTTCGGATCCGGATGCGCCTGTTTACGGGCAACGCCGTCTTCGTGAATCCGCAAGGCCAATCCTTCCGCCATGGCGGTTTTGCCGACTCCGGGTTCGCCAACCAGCAGCGGATTGTTCTTTTTCCGTCTGCACAGAACCTGCATCATCCGATACAGTTCCTGGTCCCGGCCGATCAGCGGATCGATCCCGCCTTCAGCGGCCCGTTTGGCGAAATTGACGGTGAATTCGTCAAGGGCGTCGGTGGATTTCTCCTGTTTTTTCCTCTGCTGTTGCTGCTGATCCGGGGGCGCCTGACGGAGCGGTTCGCTCTGCAGATGTTCGGGGAGGCTGTGCGAAATGTACTCCACTACTTCCAGTCGGCCCACGCCTTCGCTGCCCAGGAAATAGACGGCATGGGAGTCGGGTTCGGTAAAGATGGAAACCAGAACGTCACCGGTGTCGACCTGTTTTTTCCCGCAACTCTGGACGTGGCTGACCGCCCTCTGCAGCACCCGGTTAAAGGCAACGGTCTGCGCCGGTTCACTGTCGCTGTCCTTGAGGACAGGCATGCCGGTTTCAAAGAAACGTTCCAGCCGGTCCTTGATATTGCGGTTGTTGCCGCCGCATTTATCGATGATGTGGCGGGCGAGATCGTCATGGAGCAGCCCATAGAGCATATGTTCGACGGTGACATACTCGTGCCGGTGATTTTTTGCTTCTTTTATCGCCTTGATCAGGGCGAGTTCCAATTCTTTACTCAGCATAATATAGTACCTCTCTGGGAATACGAAACTTCCCTTTCATCTCCGGATAAACGACCTCCGCAACAAACCCTGCATTTTTTCAGCAGTCTTCCTCCAGCGAGCATTTCAATGGAAACTGATTTTTTTTTGCCATCCGGTGGACAATAGCTATCTTCGTTTCTCCGATTTCACGGGTGAAGACCCCTGCTATCCCTACTCCCTGATGATGGACATTGAGCATTATCCTGGTTGCTTCATCCGTACTTTTTTGAAATACCGTCTGGAGGATCATGATTACAAAATCCATGGTGGTATAATCGTCATTGTGGAGCAAGACCTTGTAGCGGGGTGGTTCCTGTAAGGAATCCCGTTCGGATATCCTTGTTTTATCCTGGAGTACTGAATCTTCTTTTGCCATATTTTTACTCAACAGGGAAAAAATCTGCCCCGCAACCTACCTTGGTTATCTTCAAACCCTGAGAAACGTCGCTGGGTTGCCATTGCGCTCATCATTGTGCAACGGGTTCGTTGTAAACAATCCGTGTCATTATTTTAATGCCCGGTTTTAATTTTGCAAGTCCAGGCGGGGCGCTCTTTTATGCTTTTACCGAGTCCAGCGTCAACATGGAAAGGATCAGGTGCTGGAGAACGATTGCCGCGGCAATCGGTGAACCCTTGAGCCGGAATTCCGCTTCCAGCAGGAGTTTCATCCAACCTGCGAGCACCGGCAGAGAGTAACTCGCCGCTGATTTAAACTGCATATACAGGGCATAGGGATGGCCGCTGAGCTCTTTTTTCCATTGTTGGCGTTCTTTGAGGCGGGGCAGGCAGTTTTGCTGAAAGCTGGCGGCTGACATCGATGACTGAAATTGCAGGTCAGGCTGTTCCTGCAGGGCACGGCACAAGAGCAGGCCCCGAACAAAATTGCGCAGCGTCGCCACCACGGCCAGGGGATGGATGCCGTTTTCCTGTAGCCGGTCACCGATGGACAGGGCCTGCTCCCGGTCACGGCGGGTAATGGCGGCGGTCAATTCGAAAAGGGCTTCCTGGCGGGTGCGTCCAACCAGGCAATCGAGATCGTCACGGGTGATCTGACGGCGCTCCCCCAAATAGAGCATCACCTTGCGCAGTTCCATGACCACGGCTACAGGATGAAAACCCACCCGTTCAAAGAGGAGGTCGGCTAAGCCGGGGGCCAAGGTTTTATCCTGTTCCTTGAGTGTTTGTTGAACCAGCTCGAGAAGAACGGCCTTCTGTTCTTTCTGCGCTTTTGCTCCGGCCCCGCTTTCCACGCTCAGGTCGATAACGATCTGTTCGTCTTTGAGCAGCTTGAACAATTTTTTTCGTTTATCAACATCCTCTGCCAGCAGTATGAGGGCGTTGTTTGCAGGGAAACCGGTGGTCAGGGCATGGCTCAATATCTCTGCCGGATCGGTCGGGGAACCCGTCGATACGCTGCCGTTTTTTCCTTGCTCTGTGGCGAGATAGGGCCGGGTCCAGCTCAAATCGTCGGAGGGCCTTGCAAAACCGAAGCATTGCTGCCATTCGGCGGGCGGCATGGTGTCCAGGTCCTGGTCAAGGGAGCGCGGATCGATGCCGCCGCTCTCCATGAAGGCTCTCAAGGCGCGGCCCGCCTGGTCGGTTTTACCGTCGGCATGCGCCTTGAGAGCCTTGTCCCAGATGTTTTTCGCCACTTGTTTCGAGAGAAACAGGCGGGTGTCGGTCACCCGGTACAACTGACGGCCCGGCAGCAGGCTGAAACTGCGGAGTCGAGCGAGGGTGGCGGCGATATTCTCCTGATCCCCGTCAATGGGGTGGACCGTCCCCCCGATTTGTGCCAGCAGTGCTTGCTCGAGTTGTTCGGCGGCTTTCTGGCAGAGATAGCGCTCGCCGAACAATAAAAACACCTGTGAGGCGCCGGTTGCGGGCTGGGCCAGCAGCGCGGGCAGGGTGTCACGGGTGTAGAGGGGCATTTCCGGTCTCAGATCCGGGATCGGTCGGTCGGATTCCTGAGCGGAGTGCCCGAGGCATGCCGGTTCTCGTCCACGATTTTATGGAGAATGGCGGTCAACGAGCCGGGTTGGAGGTAATCCTGGCCTCTCCCGTCCTGGAATATAGAGGCCGTTTGTTGAGCAGTCGTTTTCCATGTGATCGACGGGGAGTTGTTGGCGACGATCTCGAAAAACATCTTGTTGTAGGGATCATTGATCAGGGCCAGACCGGTGCCGATGGTGGCGAGAATATCCACCGAACCGGAAAACAGCCGGGTGAGGTTGGTGTAGGCCTTGGTTCCACCGCAGGAACCAAGGCTGAGAAAGCGTTGTTTGCTCCGCAGATCCGCCTCGGTCACTTTGTTTTCTTCGATCAGCTGGGTCAGGGGCTCGATGATCTGTTCCGAGCGCCAATAGCTGTGCCCCCGTTGGGCGAGCATCTCGTCCTTGGAGTGGATGAACCGGTTGAGCATCTCTATTTGGTTTTCCTTGTCGGAATAGACAAATTGGGTGTGGGTGATGGTCACGTTTCCGACTTTTTTCACAAAGGCCACGGCAAAGTGCCGGTCGCGCATGGCCTGGAACAGGGAAGGCAGGCCGGCGTCGTTCCACCGCTGGACTTCCTGCGCGGTGAGCGGTTTGATGGAGTATTGGGGCGAAGCAACCAGAGTGTAGCCGTTTTTGAGGAGGAGATTGGCATTGGACACAAACGATTGTCGGCCGTCATCGTCGGGGTGAAACATCGACACCGAGCCGAGTCGGCCATCCTGTTTCCATTCGCCAAAGGGCGTAACCTGATACTTGTCCAGATTGATCGCGCCATGCCGGACAACCAGCCGGCTGATCATGTTACGGTCCCCCGGGCCGAGCAGCTCCGGATAGGTGGTTAAATAGTATTGCAAGATAACATTGATCAGTTTGGCAAAGGCCGCGTTTTCCGCCTCGGCGTTCAGGGACATGAGGGAGATGAGATGGGTGCGGGCCTCGGGCTCGAGCGACTTGAGCAACGGGGTCAATGTCGCGGAGAAGAGGAGAATGGAATCCTCATTGCGAAACGCAGAGGTGGCCACCAAGTTGAGGATTTCTTTTTGTTTTTTGCTGTCTGCCGGAAAAAAAGCAGTGAGCTTGCCTTTCTGGGCGCAACTGACCACGAAATCGGAGACCAACCGGTTTTCCGGGTCAACGGCCCTGAGGAAACTGAGCAGGTCGCCCTGATATTTAGCGGCAATCCGGCTGTGAATCACCGGAACCGTGATTTCGCGGAAAGAGGAATCGTAGAGCTCGCTGCCCTGGGCCATGACCGCATACAGATTAGCGGTGGACAGGTCGCGGGCGGTCTGCATCCGGCCGGCGGAGGTTGCCTGCTTGAGGATGCCGATGGCCTGGCCTCTGGCGGCCCCCTGCAATTGGCCGCTGAATCGGTCGCGCGTCAGGGGGGGCAACTGGTTGAATTTATCCTGGATCTGCTTCATCGAGAAGCTGTTGAGCGCCGCCTCGGAAATCTCGTAGCCGTCTTGGTCGGTGATGGCGTGAAGGTTGTTGATTTTCCAGAGAATTTCGGTTCCGCCCTCGTAGAGGCCCTGGAGGAGAATCGATTTTTGCCTGCCGCTGAATTTGTCGTATTGGGATTCCTGAAGGTCGCCGGGCAGGGCGAAATAGCTGACCAGCCAGTTCCAGGCATCTTTGCCGGTAAGTGCTTTGTTGGTGAAAAGGCAGCGGGCATTCCAGGCATCGTCCTGATGCAGTTTCTGAATCAGCTCCAGTCCGTCGAGCATGGTTTCGCTGTCCATGTCCGGGATCTTGGCAAAGGTTTCAGCGGCCTTGGCCTGATTATCCTTCAGTCGCATCAGGGTCGGCATGCCTTTCAGGGCGAGTTCAACCTTCATTCCCTTGACGGCGAAGAAGGCTTGCGCTGCCTGGTTGTTGACATCGTCCATGTTATTGAGCTGCGAGATGATGCTCAGGGCCTGAATGGCGGAAACCCCCTGCATGCCGAGATAGCTGCGAAACGACCGGCCCGACTGGTAGGTCAGGGACTTGACCGCGGTAAGTCCGGAGATACCGAGTTTGATGTCCAGGCTGCCGAGATTGCTCAAGGCCTCAAAGGCCTGAACCTGCTCGAAGGTGAAGCGCTCTCGGCCGAGCAGCTCTATAACTGTTCGGGCCTGCTCGAAATTTATGCCCGGCAGGGCGCATATCTTGCGTAGGACGCGCTGGGCATTATAATGCATTTTATTGATAGCCGTTGTTCCATACTCGATCTGTTGACTGGTTAAACCGGGGATAGTCTGGTATACGCTGACGGTTTGCCGTGCGCTGACTTCGTCCGGCGAGGAACTTGCCCCCTGAACTGACGGGATGGGTCCCGCAAGGATGAGGATGAGCGCGGCAAGAAACAACAGGCTGTGGTGGCAGTGCCGGTAAACCCGGGTACAGAGAGTGTGGTTGTGCATAATGTCAATAGTGGGTTGATAGTATCGGGTGGTTTTAAAAGAATGCTTCCGTTCATGGCGCTGGTGCTGGCCATGGTGCTCTGGGGCAGCTCCTTTGTGGCGATGAAATACAGTTTTCAGGAGATGCATCCCCTGTCCGTCATCTTGGGGCGGATGGTGATCGCTTCCCTTTGTTTCCTTCCTTTTTTTCGAGCTTTTACCAGAATGGGGTTGCGCAGACATCATGTCGTGCCGATTCTGGCGATGTGTTTGTGCGAACCCTGCTGTTATTTTCTCTTTGAATCCGCGGCGCTGGTCCACACCAGCGCCTCACAGGCCGCCATGATCACCACCATGCTGCCGCTTCTGGTTGCCATGGCTGCCGGAGTCTTTCTAGGCGAACGGATTTCCGTCCGGACCGTCTGCGGGTTTTTCATTGCCGCCGCCGGCGCACTGTGGCTCAGTCTGGGAGGAAAGGGTACGGAGCAGGCTCCGTATCCCGCTCTGGGCAATTTTCTCGAATTCTTGGCCATGATTTGTGCAACAGGCTATACTATTCTAATGAAACAGTTAAGTAAAGAACTCCATCCTTTTTTTCTGACGGGTCTCCAGGCCTTCGTCGGCGCCCTGTTCTTCGCCCCGGCCCTGCTGCTGCCCAAGGTGCAGGCGACAGCGATGTCGGGGAGCGGGGTCTTCATGGTCCTCTATCTGGGAACGGTGGTCAGTGTCGGGGCTTACAGCCTTTATAATTTCGGCATCAGCCGCATCCCGGCCAGCCAGGCCGCGGCCTTTGTCAACCTGATTCCGGTTTTTGCCTTTTTGCTCGGTTTTCTGATTCTGGGAGAGCGGTTGACGTTCTGGCAGGGGATCGCCAGCTGCCTGGTGTTCGTTGGGGTACTGGTGAGTCAGGACAGTGCCGTCGAACCGGCCCGGGGGAGAGCGGCATGACCAGAACGCTCGTTCTCCTCGGCATCTGCTGCATCCTCGCCGGGTTGCTGTGGCCCTGGATTCGCACGATTCCATTGGGCCGCCTGCCCGGCGATATCGTCATAGTCCGGGAAAATTCCCGCTTCTTTTTCCCCGTCACCAGCTCGATCTTGGTCAGCCTGGTGCTTTCGCTGCTTTTCTGGCTGTTCCGGAAATAGCGGTGTCGCAGCTTCTCAACCTTTCAATGCCGTTTTTGCCTGCAATACCCGCCGAAATTGCGACAGGAGCATCCCCGACGGCCAGCGGCGGCTGGTGCGGGCGTTGCGGCAGGATGCACAGTCTGCCGTCGGGTCCCGCTCGGCAGGCCTGTCTGCAGTTGATGGCGGAGCTCCACCGACACCGGCGGCTCGATTTTTCCCTGCCGACGGAGCGAGCTGATCCCCGTTGCTCAACCGATTCCCTGTTCGGTGAGTCAGGGGGCAAGATGTTCGGAGTCCTTATCTGTCGCGATGATTGTGGTAGCCCGGTGGTGTTGCGGGCCTTTTCCGGGCAATATAACGGTCTGTGGCAGGTGGAGGGGTGGACGGGGCCAATCTTTGACGTCACCGCCTTCAACGATCTCATTCACCGGCCCGAGCAGGAAATCAAACGCATGGGCAGGGAGCTGGCAGCCTTGCCCCGGGGATCGGGGCATTATCGTCAATTGCTGACCCAGCGCCGCACCCTTTCGCAACACTTGATGCGGGATATTCACGGGCTGTATCAGCTGGTCAATGCTCGCGGTGAAACGAAACCGCTCTCTGCCGTTTTTCTCGGTAGCGGTGCGCCGCCGGCTGGCACGGGCGATTGCTGCGGGCCGAAATTGCTGTATCACGCCTTCTCCCGGGGCTTGAAACCGGAGGCCATGGCCGAATTTTACTGGGGACGGAGCAACCCCTCCTCCACCCGGCAGCAAGGACGATTTTATCCGGCCTGTAGCGGCAAGTGCCGGCCGATCCTGGGATTTATGCTGTGCGGCCTGGATCGGCAATGATACCGCAGGTGCATCTCCTCTATCGGGACGAAGCGTTGGCGGTTGTCGAGAAGCCGGGGGGCCTCTTGGCGGTTCCCGGACGTGGACCCGACAAGCAGGATTCGGTGGTCAGTCGATTGCGAGAGATGCTG
>Ga0074197_1002930_pt1 | contig 11002 bp, 5 predicted proteins | sample EPASupsiteSAE305_FD_64526 | JGI IMG/M metagenome (GOLD analysis project Ga0074197, IMG submission 64526) | Bioremediated contaminated groundwater microbial communities from EPA Superfund site, New Mexico - SAE3-05 reassembly with SPADES | ecosystem: Environmental > Aquatic > Deep subsurface >...
CGGCTAAACTGTGCTCGCTCATCCAGCAACTCGGGATCAAGTCCGCCGTAGCCATGGCCGTCAACTACTACGATTTCAGAGGCTCCGGCTTCATAAAATCCCGCAATCGCGGCATTGACTTCTTCAGTAAGGAAGCGCTTGCCTTTGTCGTAATATCTGCCTTCCGGCGTAACCCAGTCGTCGTGGTTAAGCACTCCGGCGCAACCTTCCATGTCAGTCATGATCATTATTTTCATAGCCACCCCTTGTTTTGTTTTGTCAAAGCCCACCCTCATTTCTTGTTTCAGGGTTGAGCTAAATTTGATTTTTATCTGAACGGGAGTCCCCAAAGAAATCAGTACTCCCCCTGTTTTATTGGATTTTGAAGGTTGAAGATGTGAAATCCTTTTTGTAAATTTTATTTGCCGAAAAACCAACAAAAAGGAACTTCACATGGATAAATCGTTAAATCGTCTGATACGCTGGTTCTGCCGCAAGATAACCTTGAATGAACTTCATTGTTCTTCTTGATATTTTAAGCGGGAAGAATAATGACTTTTACTTGAAACCGGAAATAGAGAGCAAATCTGCTAATGACCGCAAATTCATGCTTGACGACCTGCGGGTGCTTATGGCTCCGCTCCGAAACTTGACTGGAAACAACTCAAGCACGACTATTTTCTGAAGCATCAGAAAGAGTTGAAACCAGTTAAACGCCGGGCTGGCTCTATCTCTTTTTCAGAACATTGTCATTGCGACTGAATGATGGACGCAAGGGCAATCAGGTGCGCTGCAAGGTTTGCATCAAGCTCAGTCCGACTGAACAGGGCGTCTCGCAAGCAAGACGAAATATTACTGTCCGCACTGCGGTTATGCGTTATTCCTCTGGGAAAAAAACTATGTCGAGTCCATTTACAAATGCCAGAATTTGAAGTACTCCCATTATATTGAGCGTCAACAAAACTTAACCAGACTGGAAGCAAAAGAACTCCACGAAAATATTTTCCGAACTACAAACTGCATTCCCAGTATCGCGAATATCACTTTTCATCTCATTATATGCGCAAACATACGGACAGACTCAGTACTCCGCCATTGCAACTGGATGCCTTGAAAGGTATTCCGTCATACCCAAAATAATGGGAAAAGATACTCCAACAGGCATCTACATAATTCAAAATCCAATTTTCAAACAACGCTGGAAAAACAAATCCATTTGTTTTCCCTGAACAAATGTCCTGTAAACATTAAGGTTCTGGGGCTGTCAATGCAAAAATCGTATAAACAGCGGACTGAAGCAGAACGCTATTTCTCCCGGCTCGGACCGCGCGAAGTCGAAGAGGTATCGCAATACAAATACCGCGCAATACGCAACCAGATGACTTTAGCGCATCTGACGCTAAGCCTGACCGCCGTTGCCGCCGCGCTTGTCCTGGAACTACCTGATAGAATCAGGCGATACAAGACATTCGCAGACGCTGCGTAAGCTTCCGTCATAAAAAAGTAAAATTGTCAAACAACACGCATTTTTCACAAATGCAGGGCTTCTTACGCCCCAAAATCAACTTTTTCAGTGGAAATCAGGCTTGGGGTGCAAGATTTCCAATGTTCAAGACTTTTTTAGTGCCTACTATACATGCCAAAGCACCGCTAGCTTATTTTCGTCCTATTTCGCACGAGTCATTTTACTGGAGGAAATTTAGCGTTCAACAACCAGTTTGTAATCGTGTCCTCGTCGAGAGCTTACATAGAGTTAACGGTTTTTCAGCTTGTTGTATGTTTCTTTGCAGATTCCAAGCATGGGGTAGATATCCTGATGCAGAAATCCTCGACTGTGGTAAGAATCAGCGATCCGGCTTAACTCTTCTTTTCGTCTTTGTCCTTCCGGTTTGCTTTTCTCAGTGTCATCATTATCATAGAAAACAGACCATTCTTTATCAAACATCACTTTAAATGGAGCTACTTTTTCCACACCTGAACGTGAAGGTTTATAAGCCAGCCAAAGCGGGTCTTTCAATGTATAATATTGATTGTCCTTACCCTTCTCGTTGTCATCATCGCGATACAAGCGCACTGTAAAGTAAAAATCATCAAGTGCAAACTTCCATCCGCGTATCTCGCCATTGCTGCCTTCGTGATGTAAAAACAGGATAGCAATATTCATGTGCCGCATTTTGTTGATAAAATCCGACAAATTTAGGTCAGCGGTATACGGTTTTCTGATGAATTTACTCAAAGTATCAATGACGAGAAGATCGACCGGTTGATTTGGTGTCCCTTTGTTTTTTGCTGCTTCGAGTATATCGATAATCTTCTGCCAGTTAGCAGGGGCAGAATAATCAACTTTGTCCACCTTATCTTCGGTCATATCTGCCACAATAAGGTTATTATCGTACTCAGTTCTGGCCTCTTCATTTTTCGGCCAATATGGATATGCGAATTGGGTCTTACGAGTATTGATCTCGGTTTTACCATTCTCAAAGTCAAGGTAAAGGACTTTATTCATGGGATACTGCGAATTTTGGGGAACAACCCACCACTTTTCACTGAATAACGGATTCCCGGAAACCACAGCAGCGGCCATACTGATTCCCAGTGCGCTTTTGCCTGTACTCTTGCTAGCATAGAGCATGGATGCTTCGCCTTTGATCAGAAAAGGACGGAGCACATAATTAATCGGCTTGCGCCTGTTGCTTTCCTTCTCAATTACACGCTGCTCTTCGCTATTTTGAGAATGTTTTGCCCACCATTTAGGCGGCTTAGCGTCGATGACTTTGATGGCTTTTTCGTACTGTACCTCAAATAATTTGTCATCCTCAAAAATTTCCACACTTTCCACGTTTACGACTGGTTTATTATCTTGATAGTGCTTTAAGATGTCGTCAATCGATGCGAAATGCACTTTTTCAGGATAATCGAGGTTCAATTGAACAAATTTCAGTTTGATTTCTTCTTTTTCTTCCAAATACTCGGATAACTCGTTAGCTTTCAAGTATGCGGACTCAAGCAAACTGCCGGAGTGATTGGAAACCAAATAATAAACGGTTCTGTTCAGTAAAGGTGACCAGTCTACCTGGTCGTATTGCCCATGATCGCAGATAAAACTTGTGAAAATAACGCCTTCCAGCTTGTTGGCATCAGCAAGCTCAATGCTGTCAGTCAGAATCACCGGAGATTCTTCGTCAGCTTTTAGCTGATCCAAATTGTAAAGTGGCTGCTTGTCTTCAGGCAACGGCACACAAAAGAGTTGATCTGTAGTTGAATTATTCCGCATCCACATGGTCATGGGAATAAGAGATTTGGTCTGCGACTTCGCGTCGTACAGCTTCGCGACTATCATGATCGGTTCGCCGTACTCGTTCTTGAACGTATAAACCATCTTGAGCCAGTTTTCGTAACGCTTACTGTATATGTCGGAGACAATGAACTGTTCTTGGGATTTTTCAACTGCTTCGCACAAGCATTGTTGAAGAAAGGCTTCTTCACTCAAACCTGGAAACTTGAGACTGAAATCATCCAGTTGTTTTTGAGCGATATCTTGCTTATAATGAAAAGTATCAGTGCGTAAAACAGAGTTATTCAGTTTCAATAGTGCGAATGGGAAAGGTGCATTTCCAAAGAATCGGCATACTTTATCGAGGGTATTGTATGGAGAACGCCTGCACCGCTCAAATTTTGAACCAAATGCGGAAATAAGATACTGTTCGGAGTTTTTCAGGCTATTTGTCAGACATTTCTTCATATCTGAATCTACCGGAATGCTTTGATTTTCACCATTATTAACTTGACATTTTATAAAAGCCATCTCCTTCCAAGACAACTGCCAACGGTTTTCCAGAATAAAATCTTGATAAAGGGCTGACTGGAACTCATTAAGTACATTGTTGCCGACAATTTTGAATTCATTGAGTGCAAGAATATAATCCTTGTTGTCGTACTTAAACGAATAATCCACCGATTGCGGCAATGTATATATCCACCCCGATCCATCATACCTCCCTGATTTCATAAAAGTCGGGAACCGTCCGCTGGTGCAATACGAGTCAATCAAAATCGAAGCCCGCGCCTCCATAATAATCGCTCGTCGCCGACTCATATCCTCTGGGATGTTATCGGTAAAAACGAACTCCTTCTTGAGAAACTCGGTAATTTCGTCCGGCGTGGCTACCTTTTTTTCGTTCTGCTCGCTCATACAACATTTTTCCTTTTGTTACTATATTACTTGGCCTTTATGACCAAGTTCATACATTCCGAGATATTGCTCTTTGGTTTGAACGAACCGTCCGGTCGCAAGTGCAGTTCGTCAGCCAGAGATAACAGGAGCTACGCTTAGCTACTGCTTTAATTACAGCACCAGCCCTTGTCCAGTTCTCGCCGGGGAATTACGGTTGAACGCTCCTATATATGTCTAAAAGTATTTCTCTTCTATTTTTTGCCATTTTGGGTTATAAAACACCAAGTTGCTGTATTCCACATGGGATTGATAAATACCAAACCCGAAATGTCCGCTATGGTTATCCGGCAAAGGATTCGGGTCTAGCAATTCAAAGACTACTACATCATTAACTGCGATAAAGTGATGATTATTTACTACTCCGCTGACAATATGATACCATTGGTCAGACACTACCGGACATGAATTGCTGGCAGCGGAAAGGACGAAATCCGGCACCGATTCGATGCCGGCTAAATTGCGATACCATCCACCCAGAGCCGCTAAATAACCTTTTCCCCATGGTTTACTTTCTAGATTAGTTCGATACCACCAGACAATATCGTGATCCGATGGTGCAATCAACCTGGCGTCAAACTCCATCACAATGCTCCCGCAATAAGGAGTTTTATAAAAAATCTGTCCGTGCGTATTCAATTCCGGTCCGCCAATGATCGAAGATTTGTTAACTTCCCATTTGGGTTTGCCCACAGTTATCCAATCATCCGCACTAAACTTTTTGAACTCATGCAAAATCGAAGAATTGGTAAAATCGATGAGCTTTCCCACTAATCGTATTTTGTTCATAATTTAATATTTTGCCAATGATTTAGAGGTCTGCATCATCGCGTGAATATTTTCAGCAGGTACTTGATAAGGATTCATCTCGCCCGGAGCAAATATATATCCGCCACCTTCTTTACATATAGACATTATGCGTTTTACTTCCACCGCAACGCTCTCAGGGGTTCCGCGCCACAATACTTCAATCGGATCGAGGTTGCCGCTAATCGCCTGTTTCCCTTTAGTCGCCTGCCGGATTTCAGCAATATTCGCGGCCGGACCAATTGATTCAAAACTCAAACCAAGCGGGCGATGGCTCAATACATGCTTAACTTCAATTTCGCTATTGTGCATCCACATCATTAAATCCAGCTCTTTTTCAGCGTATTGCACCAATTCGCGGGTAATTTCCAGGATGTGCTCTTCGTACTGCGCTACTGATAATAATCCGCTAAAGGCGTTGCAATCACCAAACCAGATGGCATGGGCTCCGGCCTCTTTCTGGGCTTTCAGGTAACGCTTATAAAAATCCTTCCAGACCAGCATGCTTTCCCGCAGTAATTCAGGGTTATCGTATATCATCATCATCGATTCCTGGATTCCCCACATCAGCCCGATTGCCGAAAAAGGTGCGGCGCTACTGCCGGTAATTAATACCGTATCGCCGAATTTTTCCCGCAACATACGGATAGCTTTTAGTTTTTCCGGCATCCGGCCTGCGGTAAGAGGATCTAATTTTTTGAGCAAATCCAGTCCTTGTCCTTCGGGTAAAGTCCCATGGGTTGCCCGCAAGATATTGCCTTCTCCATGACAACGAATACCTAGCGGCTCAAATTCGAAACAGTCATCAATCTGCACCCACGCCCAGTCGTAATCAAACTCCTGGATGGCGGCCGACCAGACTTCGAAAATCTTATCTCCGGACTGGCAAAACTCCTCATAACAATATTTCCCATACCACTTGACATCAAACTCCTCACTTTGGGCGACACAAGGAACCTGTTTCGGGGTTCCAAATTGGCGGATAGTGCGAAAATCTTCTACGGCTCCAATGTAAGACATAATAACCTCTTTATTTTTAGATGTTTAAATTTTGAAAACCATAAAACCACGTAAACTGTTCTAACTATTATTCGTACACTGAACAGGCTTTATGCTGAATTTCTCCGATTTGTCATCGGTTATAAATATTTGTTGTTAATCCTCAACTGAACTTGCCATGCTTAAATTAGACGCTATACCGGTTGCGGTGTCGAACTTGTCAAAGTCATCAATATCATATTTTTCAGCCATACTGCCAAGTTTAAGCAGAGATTTTTTTGCGCTATCAAGGAAGTTTGGATTAAGCGCACTCACTTTAATATATTGCATGCAGATTTCCGCTTCAGAATTGCGGTTTAGTCCTTTCAGAGCAAAAACATGAAACATTCGAGTACAGGCTAAGGTAAATTTAGATGAAATCTCAAACCTGGGTAATATTTTGATTTCTAAAGCCGCTTCCCAGCATTCTGTTGCATTTGCATTGTCTCCAAGTTTAGCATGGCAAAGTCCCAAGTAAAACATTCTCCTTGCTTGCTGCGGCAATGTCAACAGGTAGTGTCCGGATACATTGTCCGGTATTCTACTTGATTCGTTAAAGAATTTATGCGCAGCAGTAAAGTTATTATTGCGTAATTCCAAATAACCTTTTGCCTGTTTTAGTATCACCCAATATTTCCCGAATGAATTTCGCCAAAAATCTCTGAATGATATTTTTTGCAACGTCTTTTCCAGTTTATCATAATCCTCAATCTCGACATAGCTACTTAATAATTTATGCATTGAGGTGAAATACTTTATGGCTGTTGATAAGTTCTCTTCCAAAAATTCTATCCCGCCGTTAACGCCTTTTACAGTAAAAATCATTTCAGCATAATCATCAAATATATACGGATCGCGACTGTCCATTGAAAAGGCCTCGCGGATATATTGATTTGCTCGGGCGATGTCGCCATTTTTCTTATAGGCACGGAAGAGCTGATAACTCAATCTGGGACTACTCAATCCCTTGTTCATGGCCTGTTCCCACGCTTTTATACCTTCAACATAAAAACCATGTCCATAGTAAAAATTTCCCAGGTGAAAATAATTTTCAGCATGTTGCGGATTAATACTGATTGCCTGCTGCAGAATCATGAACTCTTCCATTCGCCATGCAAAGTCGGCGGTTCCTCCAGTTGGGAGGAGCGCTGTTGCCGCTATTCCAAGATGTTGTTCCAGATGGGTACGGTAGAGTTCTGTGATCTCATTTGAAGTATCTATCAGGTCAAATAACGTATACGCTTCGTGATTTAGCCCGGCAAAACTTAACACCGCAATAACCTCGAGTATTTCTGACTGCAAGCCTGAATAAATATCTATGATTTGGCGTTTAAGCTCACTGCTGTTCTCATTCAATAGATAACGGATACAGTATATGAATGGATTGTCAGGAGTTATTTTTTGAGCTTCATCAATCACTGAAGAAGCCTCTGCGTTACGCCCGTCGCGATGCAGCAAAATGGATTTCAACACTTTTATTAATAAAACACCCCCGCCTGAACGTTCTGCCTGTTTCAATTGTTCATAAGCATCATTCGGATCATTTTGATTAATAGCAATAATTGCCTCCATAACACGTTCCTGGCATTCATACCCAAAGCGTGATGCTCGTCGCAACGCAGCACGTGCCTCTTGTATACGTCCGAGCAACCATAAGGACAACCCTTTATAATAGATGGTTCGGCCATCGTCAACAATGCGTTCCAGCGCTTTGTTAAAATGCTCCAGAGCAATTTCAAATTGACCGCCTTTCAAACAAATCAGACCGAGCTCGACATGTGCCCGGCTGAAGCCAGGATCTACTTCAAGGGACTCATTTAAAAGGCTTTTTATTTCCGGCATATGCTCGAACCAGTCTTTGAGCAATATTTCAGCTTTGCTGAAAATGCCTTCAGCAGTGAAATTTTCAGCTTTATTTTCAGGCATCACATCTGGAGTAAAGAAACTGTCTTTCTCTTGTTTCCGCATTACCTCTGGCAAGGCGCTGACGATTACCGAGTTTGTAGAGTTTAAAATTACTACCGCAATGTTTTTACAATCATGAACGCTGCAATCCAATGAAATATAGACTGTTTGCGGCTGTCCAGCGGTTAATGATTTTAAAGGTACTGTTTTTAGCTTTTCATCTCCCCGCCAGAGGACAATTCCCAGATTTTCAAAATTACGGTTGGCAAATAGTTTAATTTCGGCAATTGACTGTTTGTCTGTACTGGCGTTAATATGAAAATTAATCGCAGCATCTGCGGAAACACCATTTACAATTCCTATATCACTGTATGGAAACCAATATTCCGTCCATTCAGCGGAACTCATCGGCATTATTCTTTCCAATTCTTCCTGGATTGTAATTCGTCCACCCTGAATTTCGATGTAGCATTGCTCGTTATCGCTGTGCGTAGATGCTGTATGTTGGGCATCCTTGTGCCATCCCCAAGTCCAGGTTTTTTTCCCTGGCAGGTCATTGACATCAGCATAATGCAATACGCCGTTCCTGTTCTGGTGATTGTAACAGCCGAAGTAACCTTCTTTAGCGTCAAGCATATAAAGTCCCAACATTTCATCGAGGTTCTTAACTAATGCAATATTGGTTTTGTCGTAGTACGGCCAGCTGACTGAGTTGATATAATCGCCATGCAGGGAACCACTTTTTTCAGGATAGATGAATTCACTGTCTCCATCTGCGGGGACCCCACAATTTGACCAATACAAATATCTGGCCTCCACTGGAGTTTCATTGGCGATCCGAACTTTCTGTTCAACCCGGGCTTCTCCTGGACGCAGTGTAAAAGAAACACTCCAGTGAACCCGACCTATTTTTTCAATATTTTGCATAATCAGTGAAACTGAACCATCATCATTTTCTCTCGCATATCCAACGCGTTTCCGCATGTTGGTTTGAGAATGAGCATTAGGCAGGTTTAACTCTAATCCTCCTCCCATATAGTTGAAACCCATGCCGGCATTGTATGCTTTGGCTTCAGTATTTACTCGGTTAATAACTTCTCTTTCCTGCAATTTATCATAAATGTACCAGAGCCTGCCACCGTAATCTGGTGCCATGGCTATTTTCAAATACTCGTTTTCTGCAATCAGCAGTTTGATATTGCGCTCATCAATTTGAAACTGTTTGCTACCATAAAACTGATTGGGATAACATATATAACCAGTTATATTTCCATAAGGCGGATGGGGGTTCAAAGGAAGTTGATTGTGTTCCTTGATAGTTACTGTTTCTTCGTATAATTTCACTTTACTGATACTCATTTTGACAATGCCTTTGTGATAGTTTGTTGTTCAATTTTTTCTTAATTTATTAATTATTCAAATCTTATTTCACCAAAATATTCCGGGTGATGAAATGATGGTTCAGGCTTATTGACAGGAAACCATGAGCCCCATGAAGGTTCGGGAGTCTTGTCGCCGCATTTAAAAAAATTAGCCCGCCACGATGTTCCTGACTTCGGCAGTTCCATGAGCAGGTATTTAGTGAAAACCGAAAAAGGGAAAAAGCATTCCACGCTATAGCCGTCAACGGGACATATCGTCGCGTATTCAATAGCTTTATTTCCCAGTGAACTTATAATTTTGATGTTCTTTATATATGCCGGTGGAACCGGAGTATGTTCTTTCCCATGCTGATTCCAGTGCAGGAGCAAGGTGCCGATACAGCTGATCTCAAAGTTAAAATATCCGCTGCTGTCGGGCGCAGCAAAAAACTCTACGCAACTATCCTGCCATACAGCCTCCTGATATTCAGCGAATTTCGCCTGTATGAATCTCTCCTTAACCTTGAAGAGCATGTATATCCCTTTATCAGAGTATATACATTTCACCGATGCTTCCGGGGTCGGATATTTTGAATGATCATGCCATGGCCAGTTGGAAATCTTTAATTCACTGGCTGAAATCCACTGTTTTTTTGCAGAATTTCCGTCAACCATAAAATCCACCGTTTTCTTTATGAAATATTCCATGCTCACATTTTCCTCAAACTGCCAGGCGATTTAATGAATCACTGTTTCAGGCAAATCATGCTGTAATATTTTATCTCCAGGCCATGCCCTATATAAATAATGGGCTTTTGCCTGCATTTAATACTAGGCAAAAGCCATATTTCCGCCGACAACAATCAGACTCTGTTATTGATTAATTGGCTTGATAATCTTATTTACTTCGGTAGCAGAAAGCGCTCTGTCGTATACTTTAACTTCATCAATTATTCCGTAAAACCAGAAGCGGGAACCCAGATCACAGCCGATGCTGAATATACGGGTATCGGTTGCAGACAGAGTAGCATTTAATGTACTTTGCGTTGAATATGTAACTTCCGCACCATTGATGTATAGATGAATTTTCTTATCGCCGTTAATATCAAAAGTCATTGCCACATGCTGCCAGCTTCCGATTGCAATAGTTCCATTGCTTTGACTAATGGCTGCGTCAGCGTTAAAACCGCTGGTCTTAGCAACAAAACTCAACAGATGCCCGCTGGAGTCAACTGATAAAGAGTAGTTGTTTAAATATTTTCCGGCAATTACTTGATAAGTTCCAGTTAGACCGTTTAGTTTTATCCAAGCTGCGATACTGCGGCTTCCGGTCATGTTCAATGCTGCAGGGTTGCCCAAACTGGCGTAATCGTTAGTTCCATCAAAACTCAACGCTCTGCCTGATCCGCTCACCCAAGTTGCACCGTTATATATTGTCCCATTATTCCCATAGATACTGGCATCATTAACAGCAGTTCCTGTTCCTTCATTTAAGTGAGCATTGAGAATAGTGGCGGATTCGTCAAATATCTCTCCTGCGCTGAGCGGACGAGTAAAAACTTTAACTTCATCAATTATTCCGTAAAACCAGAAGCGGGAACCCAGATCACAGCCGATGCTGAATATACGGGTATCGGTTGCAGACAGAGTAGCATTTAATGTACTTTGCGTTGAATATGTA
>Ga0074197_1002938_pt1 | contig 10983 bp, 7 predicted proteins | sample EPASupsiteSAE305_FD_64526 | JGI IMG/M metagenome (GOLD analysis project Ga0074197, IMG submission 64526) | Bioremediated contaminated groundwater microbial communities from EPA Superfund site, New Mexico - SAE3-05 reassembly with SPADES | ecosystem: Environmental > Aquatic > Deep subsurface >...
CGAAGATCTGCAAGGTAAGGGAGTAGCCGCCTGGAGCTATAAGGCAGCAGCCGGAGCCCCGGGATGCAATTGTAGGCGGCGCTGCTGTCGATCTCAACCGTGCCGGGGCAAATTTCCACGATCTGGCGGACTATAGCCAAGCCCGGGCCGATCTCTTCAGCTTTGCCGGGAAAAAAGCAATCGTCAAGAAGACCGGAAGCTACGCCCTCTCCCTGCTCGTTCGATCGATAATCCCCCCCCTGTCATTCGTTAATCGTTATATTCAAGCACGGTGGAGAGCTTGAAGGTGTTATTCGTTGCCTCCTCCAAGAAATAGGGTGCGTCCGGTGTGGCCATGCTCGCCTTGCGGCCCTCGTCTTCCGCGTAAACCTTATGCCTGGGGCAACTTGGTCCCCCCCCCTTATTCCTGCCTCCTGTGGCCTGTTCCCTCGTTGCCTGGAGCCGTTTTCCGGTTCGCGAGCCGGCTTGACCCGCTGGCCGCCGCTCCGCCGAACTCTATCCACCACCGGGTAGTTCGAGATTATCGTACAGTTTCCGATTGTTTCGAAGTTTATCCGATTTCCCCTCCCATTTTTTTCCGTATATCGCGTGCCGCGCTGCATGGCATGCCAAACGTATGTGTGCGGCCCAATCGCAAGCTGGGGTGCAACTTAATTCAATAAAAACAAGGGGAACGGCAAGAACCATGTCTTGGCCGTCCGTCCGCGCATCCACCTCTTTGTCCTGTTCCGCTTTTACAGATCATACTCAAGTTTCGGGGTTGGCATTGCCAAGGAACCGAAATTGGCTTTCCGAAAGGACACACCGCCTACGAGTTTCCGGATAATCCCCGGTATAACTGGCGGACGTTTCTGCTGGGCCCGGTGACGGTGGCTGTTCGGTTCATGGACGTACTGACAAGCGAATAGCGTGAGAAGGTGCTGGTCATCGACAACGGCATCTATGTTCGATCCCGCTCCAAGAAGGTTGAGCTGCTCACCCGGGTACATGACCACAACGCCAACCGAAGCCTGAAAGGGTTCAAGTTGACCCTTGGCTGGTCCGATGGGGTGAGTTTTCTGCCGCTTGATTTCATTCGAATATTTTACTGGTGGTCCAATTTTTGCTTGGTTTGAAAAAAGGTAAAGTTCGATGCAAAAATTTCAAGCAGGATGCGAGTGTTGTTTATGAAAACCAGAACAGGACAATACGGTTTTTCATTAATTGAAATATTGATAACTGTAGCAATTATAGGAATTCTGGCGGCTATTGCCACTCCGAGCTTTCTTACATGGTTACCCGACATGCGCCTTAACAGTGCTGCCCGCGATCTTTATAGCACAATAATGCGAGCCAAGGTGACAGCGACCAGATTAAACAGGAATTGCACCATTGTTTTCAATCAGACGATAAATAATGTCACCTTTGCATATGTGCTTTTTGTGGATAGTAATGGTAATTCGGAATATGATACTGGAGAACCCATCATTGTTCAGCAGCAATGGCCTCAAAGCGTCGGCTTATCTGATATAAATTTTCCAGCTAATGATGAGTATCTAAACTCTATTTCTTTCAGGCCTAACTCAATCCCGACAGGAAATGTCGGCGGCTTGGCAAACGGTACAGCAAGATTGAAAAATACTAATGGGCGCGAAAAAAAAATTATTGTTAATATATTCGGAAATGTCAGAATCGAATAATCTGAACTTTATGAGTCGCTATATAAAATTTATTTACCCATGCTTGTTTCTCGATAAAAGCCGCCTTCGTAATGGTTTCACGCTTGTTGAATTAATGATAGCTTTGACTGTTACAGGGTTGATTGTTACTGCTATTTTTTCTTCCTATATAGCTCAAAAACGCTCTGCTGTCGCCCAGGAGCAGGTGTCGGAGATGCAGCAGAGTCTAAGAGCTGGCCTTGGTATCATGGAGCGCGAAATCAGGATGGCCGGGTATAATCCTCGCCGCACCGCGGCGGTTGGCACAGGTATAACCGAAGCGACAGCAGGCCGGTTGGCGTTTTGCTTTGTAGCGGATACCGACAAGATGAACAACAATCCACCAAATACAGAAATAGATGAACCCGATGAAATCGAAACGGTCGAATATTCCCTGTACGATGCCAACGGAGATGGGCCCATGGACCTCGGCAGGCGAGCATCGAATCGCATTCAGGCTGTCGCTGAAAATATAGAGAAGCTTGAATTTTGTTATATCATGAACGACGGTGCACAAACCTTAGATCCGATTAGCTCTGGCTATGCTAACCTTGCCGATATCCGCTCCGTGCGGATTTCCATTCTTGCACGCACCAGCAGGCCCGACCCCCAATTCATCAATGCCGCAACAACATATAAAACAGCTTCTGATACGACCTGGGGGCCTTTCACTGATAATTACCGCCGTCGCTTGCTTATCACCACCATTCATTGCAGGAATATGGGACTAACGCCATGAAAACACAAAATCAAAGCGGCTTTACTTTAATCGAGGCATTGGTTGCCATGGTAATACTAACTGTCGGCATTTTATCGCTCTATGCAATGCAGACCACTGCCATTACCGGCAATGCCACCGCGAGCAGGCTGTCAGTCGCAACGGCGGTGGCAACCGATTGCTATGAACGGTTATGGAACACTCCGTACGACAATCCGTTTCTCAGTGATACCAACGGTGAAACGGCACATACTCCAACCGAGATCAACGATTCCCCCGTGTTTAAGAATTTCAAGCTACCTCAAGGAGTCACCGGTGTTCGTTGGGGGGTTACGACATGGCGCGACCAAGATGGTGATGATAACGACCAGGATGGCGAGGTAGATGAAGACGATGAAACTGGTATTAAGGCTGTTACGCTTAACGTGAATTATTCCGACAAAAACATTGCTAAAACCGTGACGATTACTTTTTACAAAATTTGAGATAGTCCAATGAAGAAGTGCTGCTCCCCATCCTTGAAACATGAAAACGGGTTTGCCTTGGTGATATCCTTGATCATGTTGGTTGTCTTAAGTTTGCTTGGCATGCACGCCATCACGAACACCACCAATGAACTCAATATAGCTGCCATTGAAAGACGGGGATTTCAAGCTTTTGATGCAGCTGACAGTGGCTGGCAACAGGTTGTCCCGTTTCTTAACAGAAAGGCAAGCGCGCCGGAGTCCGTAAACATCAACAATTATGACAGTCAGGGCAGCACAGTTCGTGACATAGTTCGTAACTATGGGAATGGAGGCGATGGAACATGGAATAATGTTTTCCCTAACGACGCCCCGGATGGGATCTTCACGAATATGATGAACCTTCAGTACTGGTATCGGGTGATTTATATAAATAGCGATAGTCCGGCCCCCGGTTGCGGCTCCAATTTTCGAACTTTTGTATACGGAGCAGACTGCAGCGCCGGCTTTTCGGGCGGAACGAACGAAGTGGCGACCACGGTTACGAGAGTATTTAAGGCCGGATATTAAAGAGCGGGCAGGTACAACTTACAGGAAATTGCAAAAATGAAAAAAATGAAATCACATCTTGCTTGTCTTTATTGCCTATGCTTGACGCTTGCTGCTTTTTCTCTGTTCCCCCGGCAGGCCGCCGCGCTTTGTCCGATCGATAAGAACGGGACGTATATAGAGGCCGAACATTTCAGCGGCAGCTATAACATTGGCTCCATTACTGTCGATAATCGTTTTTATGAAGTGAGTGAAACTGATGCCAGCGGCGGAATGGTCCTGGTCTCGGGCACGGGGGCTAGTGGCGGTACCGCTCCCAAGGATGAGGTGAAGGAATATACAGTCAACTTTCCAGAAGCTGGAACATATCGTTTCTGGATGCGGGGAAAAGGCCTTAGCGATAAGCAAGATTCCATGTTTTTCACTGTCGACAATATGGCATGGAAAGCGTGGAATTTTGGAGGAGTATATAACAAGTATATCTGGACAGGCTCCATGGAAATTGGCGCAGATAATACCATGGTTGTGTCTGCCGGTAAACATACAATCAAAATTGCCATGAGGGAAAAGGGGACAAGAATTGACGGTTTCTATATAACCACCGGGGACGAAACTCCCGATTGGGCAACCCCTCCGGCCACTGTTTCCGCCATCAACCCAAATGCAGGATGCGCAGGCCCAAAATGGGCAGCCAGTCCTGTGTCTTTTGAGGCCACAGGTTTTCAAGGGTACAATGCCCCGTCGATGTCTTTTTCCCTGAAAAACATCGGGGACAATGACACCAAAACCGCCACGGTGAAGAGCAATCTACCATGGGCAGAGGTGACGCCCAATATTATACCTGTGCTCAAATATGGCGATTCACAAACCGTCACCGTCGATTTCAACACCGCCGATCTGGCAATCGGCACGTATTCAGCCGAGTTGACTGTAACCGGTTCAGCATCCAATGCACCGCTTAAAATCCCTGTTGCTCTGCGGGTTAAGGAGGTGCCGCCCGCCGCTGCTTGCGGACAGGTTCCGCTTTACGTGCAAAATCTAGTTTCTCCGGCCGTTATGGTACTGCTGGATACTAGCGAAAGCATGGTTTATTCGCCAATCTACTACGCCACAAAAATCAACCAAAGCACTCCGGAACTCAAAGACCTGGTTCAAGGCATAGTGAAACGTGAAGACTGGGAAGCAAACAATGCCCTGGCCTTTAGGATAAGCTTGAGCAGCGGCTCGGGGAAACGAAGCGCCTGGTCTCGTGATGGACGAACAAACTTGGGTGCTCCAAAACTGATTTTAAAATATCAGATTGGAAGTGGTCCGGAAACGCTGAGAGAGCGTATTGTCAGCAGTTCGGATAATGACGGTCAACTATCGAATTCCACGACTGTCGACTTAACGGCTACCGCTCTTGACCTTGGCCGTAGCAATGCTCCTGTCGGGTTACGGTTTGTCGATATAGGTGTTCCAAAAGGCGCTACTATTATCTCGGCAACAATAAGTTTTTCAGCCTACGCCGCAGATCGAGAAGACAAGTTGCAATTAGCCGTTCAAGCTGTCGACCAGGGCAATGTTCCCGATCTGTCGTTTCTTCTCTCCGAAGCGCCTCTCACCTCAACGGTATTATGGGACCCCGATACGTGGGAGCAAGGTCAATCACGCCGCAATTTTGCGGCAGGTATTATACAGGAAGCTTTTCTGGACCGCCATATCTCCTGGGGGTTTGCGCACTTTACGAACGACCCCAGTCAGGAGCAATTTAATTATGGCGAGTGCTCTCAATGGGCCTGGTGCATGTATCCATCCCCCTATTTCACCTATTTCGCCGTTAGTGTCCATGCGCATGACGACAACCACCAGACGAGATTGCAGAATGCTGTACAAAAACTTAAAAATGATGGAAGAACCGGTAGGAGCTCCGTTCTTGGTTGTGCCCTGAGTGGAGGCGCGGAGTACTTCCATTCGAGGGACATGGCGGATCGTGGTCCATCGGCATACAACAAGGGATATATCAAGATTGATTGTCAGCCCCGCATTGTGGTTGTTGTAACCGACGGGACAGGAGTTGATCAGGGAGCAGGAACTGGACATGTAGTGAAATACTTTGCCGACAGGAAGGTGAGTCTTGTTGTTGTTGGAGTAGGACCCGATAGCCTTATTAAAGAAAAACTTTCGAACCTAGCGAAGAATATACAAATTAAAGCGAAAGAATCCCCTGACGACTCCCTGTACCCCCTCCATAAAGAAAATGATAAAGGCGAAGGCATCCCCTACTCTATCCAGAATGAACAGGAATTTCTTGGTGCCATGAATTCCATTGGCAGTAACATCAAAGCCCAGATGTATCATGGCTCCTCCCCGGCGACAACAACTTCTACCGACAATGGAGAACTCTTGCTGAACAGCTCTTTTAATGGCTCTGATTGGAGCGGCGAGATGACTGCCAGGAAATTTAACGCTTACACCGGAGAGATTGCCAAAGAGGTATTGTGGAACACAAAGGATAAAATGCCGACCGATATCAATGGCTTCATGTATAACGAATCTGCCGGCAAAGTCAGTCAGTACACTGAAGGCTCCCTCAAAGGGGACAAGTTTTTATGCAAGCCCATGGGCGACATTATCAACTCAACGCCCGCGATTGTTGGAAGACCGCCTTATTTCTACAATTTTGACGCATACTCTTCCTTCAGATACGATCACGATGTCAGGGCGCGGGACGCACTGGTCTATGTGGGCGCCAATGATGGCGCGCTCCACGCATTCAAGCTGGCTGACGGAGTTGAAAAATGGCGTTTCTATCCGGAAAGCGTTAAAGACAAAATGAAGCTTGCAGAGACTAGTCCCAGCGATGATATGTGCTCAAAGATGTATTGCCATAAATACCTTCTCGATGGTTCCCCGCAACCGGCAGACATTTATGCTTCAGGCGGCTGGCATACAATTTTAACAACAGGCCTTGGAGAGGGCGGGCGAGCCTACTTTGCCCTTGATGTCACCTATGGCAATGATTTCGACGCGACAGAAAATCCCTCGAAATATCTCTGGGAGTTCACGTCTAAGGATGACGACAAAATCGGTTTGGCAACCTCCATTCCGACTACTATCATGGTTGCGGATAACACAAATAAGAATGATGCAAAAACTGGCTGGGCAACCTTTTTCGGCTCGGGAAAAGAAGAATCGGATATCTCGCAAAGTACTAAAGAGGCCTATATTTTTGCCGTCAACAGCTTCAATAAAGACCAAATATGGAAGGATAAGGACGGCGTCCTTCCTGTCTATAAAATAAAATTATCCACCACAGCATTACCAAACGACATCCCCGCCCCTCTCTTGCTTGTTGAAACTAAAACCAAGTATGTTGCAGACCGAATGTATCTCGGTAACTCGTACGGTAATATGTACAGGGTACAGAATATCGGTTTCGGCGATTCGCCAAGCTCAAGCATCTTGTATGATAATTCCGATAAGAAAGACCGTTCCACTCCTGTAAGCGCCAAGGCTGAATATGCTACGGTTGGCAACAAAGAAGGAGATGTATGGATTTATTTTGGAACGGGTAAATATTCGGATCAGATGGATAAATTCAGCAGTGACCAGCAATATTTTCATGGTTTGCTGGATAAGGGGGACGCAAGCTCAAAATACATACCGGGCAACCTTGCGCAGATTTCCACTCAAATCATTGAGGCGTATGCCTTGGATAAGAATGGAAATAAAGTTGATCTTGATAAAGACGGTAACACAAATGATGATAAGGACGATTTAGTAAAGTATCGGACAATTTCCTGCGGCAACAACCAAGCAGGGGATGGTTCATGCAATCCCGACAAGAGCTCCTGGCGGCTGCAATTGGCGAAACCCAGTAAAGGAGGAAGTGAACGAGTAATATCGCAGCCTTTGGTGGTAGGCGGAATCGTCTTTTTCACCACCTTTGTCCCGAATGACGATGTCTGCGCTGCTGGAAGCGGTGAGACCTGGCTGTTTGCCCTGGATTGGAAAAGCGGGGAGTTTGTCACGGATGCCGTGTTTGATATCAACCGGGACGGCAGGTTTGACACACATGATAAAACGGTTAAAGATAAGTCCGGAACAATTCATGGGGTAGCTGGTATTTATATCGGGACCGGAATGCCCTCCGGTAGGCTTGCCATGCACAATGATATTCTTTTTGTCGGGACCACTGAAACAACCAAATCAGTTAAAGTGAATTTGCCGGAGATGATGACGAAATTAAGATCATGGCAGCAGGTGTCTCAATGACAGAGCCTGGAAATATCCTGGATTCAAGTATCGATTTTTATCAAATAAAATATCTCCACCGGGGTGCATTTATGAAATACTTTATATTGTCGATAGCCTGTGCAGCAATATGCTTTTTGTCTCCAATCTGCTCAAGATTGTCCGCAGGGGATAAAAGTGCTGAAGATTATAAAGAAGTTGTTGGGACAGTCTGTGAGCTGGATCAGGGAGGGAGGTCCTTCCAGGTTGGGGATTATATGATTTCGAACTTCAAAACTGTCTGGTCAGATAATGGAAGCGGAAAAATTTCCCAAGTCGGCAATGAGAGAATCAAGGCAGGAGGAGTCGTAAAAGCCTACTTAATCAAAGAGGACGAAAATGGTTTTTGGACTGCCGACAGGATTGTGATACTTTCTGGAAGAGCACTTGATTCTAAAGTTAAAAACCAAGCTGGTTACAAAGAAATGGAAGTAACGAATCCTCCAGCACCCTCAGAAAAAAAACCTGTTCTGGATAATGGTGTCTGGAAAAATTGATGTCGATCGATCAGTATGTGTAGGGTGCGCCGTGCGCACCGTTCTAACTGGTGCGCACGGCGCACCAGCGGCGCCACCGAAGTGTTACGGAGGGTGAATTTCCACGATCTGGCGGACTGTAGCCAAGCCCAGGCCGGTCCCTTCAGCTTTGCCGGGAAAAAAAGCAGTCGTCAAGAAGACCGGAAGCTACGCCCTCCCCCTGCTCGTTCGATCGCTAATCGCCCCCCTGTCATTCGTTAATCGTTATATTCAAGCACTGTGGACAGCTTGAGCAATCCCGTGTCGTCATAAACATTAATGAGGGTCGGCAAGTTCGCCGTATTGTATTCTGTTTCGGTATAGCTTTTCAGGTTACCGGCAAAATCATATTCAGAGATGAGTGACGGCAATTTTCTTTTTCCTTCGTATGCATATATTGTATATTTTACCATGAGATCGGTGAAACCGTTGAAGGAAGTGAACTTAATGTTTCTGTTGCTGGAATCGTATTCGTACGTGTCGTAATCCTTCAGGTTACCGTCGAGATCATAATTGGAGACTTTGATTTTGTTACCGGCAGCATCATATTCCGTTGTCTGATACCCCGTTGAAATTCCTGAAAAATTATAATTATGCTGTTCCGTGACCTTGCCGGAGGCATTGTATGCATACGTGATGTAACTAATTATTAGATTAGAAATTGCATTGTAGGTTGAAGATTTGAGCATCAACTCCCCGGCTTGATCATATTCGTTGACTATATAGGTGGTTGGAATAGGCGTTGGTCCATATGTAGTAAAATTGGAAAGCAGGGTTAACTTGCCGGCAGCATTATATTGGTAAGTGGAATAACTTATCACCTTTCCCAACGTACCATTAAAAACAGACTTCTTGGAAACCAGACCCTCAGCATTATATTCGGTTGAGTTATAGCCTGTTAATATTCCCGTTGCGCCAAACATGTTTTCTTGAATGATTCGACCTTGCGCATCATACTCATAGGTCGTCGATCCCATTGATTGGCCTTCCGTTCCCCAAAGGGACATCTTGAGGAGTTGCGGAGGGGTCACCTGGCACCCATTTGCTGTACTTATTTTGGCGCTGTCCACCAGGCCTGGTTTTACCGCCTTCACCCGATAGTAATAGGTTTTGCCCACGGCGCGGCCACTGATGTCCGCACTGTTGGTCGTGCCAAAATAAGCGGATCGCAATCCTTGAGTGAAGGTATTGTTCGTTGCCTCCTCCAAGAAATAGGCTGCGTCCGGTGTGGCCGACGCTGTCCACTCGATCGTATAGGTCCCGTCAAAATCATTGTTGGGCACGATGAGGTCCGCGGGTGCGGCAACGAGCGTCTGGCCGGGGACGGCGCATCCTCTGGCCGCGGTTTTCCACGCGCTGTCTTTCAACCCTGCTCGAATAGCTTTCACGCGGTAGTAATATGTCTTGTCCTGAGCACGGCTGGTTATATGCAGCGTCAAGTTGGGGCCGCTGTAGGCGACGCGCAACCCCTGGGTGAAATTCGGATTCGTGGCCTCTTCCAAAACATACGTGACGCCGGTGGTTTTCGATGTCCCCCAATTGACAGCATAGTCACCATCCGCATCCTTGGCGGGCACGGTAAGGGTTGAAAGGGCGGCAACACCCGTTGCTCCCGGAATCGCGCAACCGTTGCCGCCCGTCAGCCAAACACTGTCCTTCATCCCGGGCTTGATCGCCCGGACTCTATAATAATACGTCTTGTTGAGAGCCCGGCCGGTGATCTCCTTGCTCAATCCCGCGCCAACATACGCCACCCGTAATCCGGAGGTGAATGTTGGTTCTATTGCCTCCTCCAGTAAATAATTCGCGGCATCGGTCTTGGAAGCGCCCCATTTCACCATATAAATTCCGTTCCCATCGTTGGCGGGAATGGTAATGCTTGGCTGCTTAATCGCCTGATCGTCTCCGGGCACGGCACAGCCATTACCCCCCATTCGCCAACTGCTATCTGTATATCCGGTTTTTTGGGCTTTCAACCGATAGTAATAGGTCTTTCCACTCACTCGGCCAGTGAGGGCTATTGATCGGTCCGTTCCACTGTAGATGATCTTTGCATCGCTATACGCCGGTGTGGTGGCTTCTTGTAAAATGTAACGACTTCCGGCTGTTGAAGAGGTACCCCAGTTGATCGAATAACCGCCATCGGAATCCGCCGCCGGTACAGTGAGCGAAGCCGGCGCACCCACCACCGCGGCGAGGGTTGTTGTTGCACAAAAAAGAAGCGCCATTATTACAAATGCAAGAGTTCTCATCGTGTGCTCCTCGATAGGCAGGTTCTTGAAGTAAAGGCGCATAAACAGCGCCTTGCTTGACAACCACGGGTAGGGCAAGGTTAACGAGACAGGATTATGCTTGTGTGCTGATTTGCAACTTCCTCGAAAAGTTATCTCATTCTTAACTTCATTATTCAGCAGACGCAAATTCGAAATGATCCGGTCTTTATCTTTTCGAGAAATCTTTTCGCAATTATTAAATCTCCCTGGAGTGTCCGAGCGTGCGACCGCCTCATAAAAGATGGCTGGTGATTCAAGATAGGGCAGGGAAGGCATTCAGGGGATATCTGTATTTTGGAACCAGGAATCATCGATTTTGTTTGCATCAATTATACTTGCAAATTGCATCAATTCAAGTTATTGTTTAGCCGAATCTCCTACCAGGGAGCCTCCTTACCCCTTTGCCGCCAACCTCCCCCGTTCGCGTAACAAAGGGGTTTTTTTATGCAGTGATCCTGATTTTTTCCACGGTTTCTATGTAACTGAACCTGG
>Ga0074197_1002939_pt1 | contig 10981 bp, 13 predicted proteins | sample EPASupsiteSAE305_FD_64526 | JGI IMG/M metagenome (GOLD analysis project Ga0074197, IMG submission 64526) | Bioremediated contaminated groundwater microbial communities from EPA Superfund site, New Mexico - SAE3-05 reassembly with SPADES | ecosystem: Environmental > Aquatic > Deep subsurface >...
CATCAGACATCTTACACCTCCGTGTGATATAAACCGTTGCTGGTTTTGTTTTTGAAAACGTCTCTGCTTCTTAGCAAACAGAAACGACAAATGTCAAAGCAATTTTTCAGGAGATTGGATCAATATCCAACCATCTGAAATCATACTACATATACATACCGCCATTAACCGCCAGCACATGGCCGGTGATGTAGGCAGAGGCCTCTGAGGCCAAAAAGACAACTGCATTGGCAATATCATCGGCTGAACCAAGCCGCTCCATAGGAATCTGGGCTGCCAGTTCTCCACGTACTTTATCGGACAATGCATCGGTCATGGCAGTGGCAATAAAGCCGGGAGCAACGGCATTAACCGTTACATTCCGCTTGGCCATTTCACGGGCATTGGACTTGGTCAGGCCGATCAGACCTGCCTTGCTGGCGCAGTAGTTGGCCTGTCCGGCATTGCCCATCTGCCCAACAATTGAAGCAATATTGATAATCCGGCCATAGCGTTGCTTGCTCATCACCTTGAAGGCGGTACGGGTACAGACAAAGGCGCCTTTCAGGTTGACACTCAGAACGGCATCCCAGTCTTCATCCTTCATCCGCATGATCAGGCCGTCACGGGTAATGCCTGCGTTGTTAACCAGGATATCCACCCGGCCAAAGGCCTCAACAGCAGCATCAATCATCCGCTCAACATCATCAGTAACAGTTACGTTACCAACCACGGCCAGTGCCTTGGCACCAGTTGCCTGCAGTTCTGCAACGGTTGCATCAGTGGTAGCCTGGTCCATATCCATGGCTACAATGGTGGCACCCTGCGCTGCCAGCGCAAAGGCGATACTTTTACCAATTCCTCGTGATGCGCCAGTAATAACGGCTACTTTTCCTTTTGGCATAGTCTGTCTCCTCGTAAATAACTATCAGGATTGCTTATCTGCAAAGGTTGCCTTTAAATCTGCCTCGGTTACGACCTTGCCATCCACCAGGGCCTTGGCACTAAAGAACCAGATCCCACGTTTACATGCCGTTGCTTCGACTTCAAAACGCAGCTGATCCCCTGGCATGACCGGTTTACGGAACTTGGCATTATCAATGCCGGTGAAGTAGGTCACCTTGTCACGAATTGATTCATCGGACTGATAGGCAAGAATACCTGCTACCTGGGCCATCGCCTCGATAATCAGGACCCCGGGCATAACCGGATGTCCAGGAAAATGTCCAGGAAAAAACGGTTCATTAATAGTGACATTTTTAAGACCGACAATCTTCTTTCCCACCTCAATCTCAAGAATGCGGTCAACCATCAGAAACGGATGGCGATGGGGCAGTATCTTCATAATCTGATTGATATCAAGCATAGGGAACCCCCTCCTTTTATAACAGGAATCAGGCAGCTGCTTTTACGCCGGCAGTGTCTTCAATATTAACCAGAGTCATCTCTTTGTTGATCCGCTTTACCAGCCCGGTCAACACCTTGCCAGGACCAATCTCCACAAAACGGGTTACCCCTTGATTGATCATGGCATGTACTGACTGTTCCCACTTAACCGGCGCACAGACCTGAGCCACCAGCAGTTCACGCACCCGGGCAGCATCCTGGTTAGCCACAGCTTCAACGTTGGTAATAACCGGCAGGGAAAGTGGATGTACCAGCACGCAGTCGAGCACCTCTTTCAGGCGGTCGGCAGCAGGCTGCATTAAGGCGCAATGGAATGGTGCACTGACCGGCAGCAGCATGGCCTTGCGGAACCCTTTGGCCTTGGCAAGCTCAATGGTCCGGTTCACAGCAGTTGCATGCCCAGCAATCACAATCTGTCCAGGGGAGTTGAAGTTAGCCGGAGCAACAACCTCACCCTGCGCAGCCTCTTCGCAGATGGCTGCCAATACATCAGCTTCAATCGAAAGCATGGCGGCCATGGCCCCGACACCAACCGGCACTGCCTCCTGCATAAAGGTACCGCGGGAGCGCACGGTCTTGGCTGCATCAGCAAGAGACAGGGCACCGCTGCAAACCAGAGCGGAATACTCACCCAATGAGTGACCGGCAACACAATCAGCCTTTAGGCCGGTCTCCTGCTGCACCACCCGCAGGGCTGCAATACTTGCTGTTAAGATAGCAGGCTGGGTATTAAAGGTCAGCTTGAGATCCTCTTCAGGACCTTCAAAACAGAGCTTGGAAAGCTTGAATCCAAGCGCTTCGTCTGCCTCTTCAAAGGTCTGACGTGCTATGGAGAAATTTTCTGCCAGATCCTTGCCCATACCGGCATACTGAGAACCTTGTCCAGGAAACAGGAAAGCTGTTTTACTCATAATTATAACCCTTTATTGTAACGTTATACTGCTACCACTTTAACAATACTGAACCATAGGTAAAACCACCACCAAAGGCATCCAGCAGCACTAGGTCGCCAGATTTCAGGCGTCCCTCACGGTTGGCCTCATCCAGAGCCAAGGGGATGGAGGCAGAAGAGGTGTTGCCATATTTATGCAGATTAACAAAGATCCGTTCTTCAGGAATACCGACCCGCTTGCCGGTCGCTTCAATAATGCGGCGATTGGCTTGATGGGGAATCAAGAGTGCGACATCATCAGCTGTGACCGCATTATGTTCAAGGGCTGCAACAGCAGCATCACCCATGGCACGCACCGCATGCTTGAAGACTTCATTGCCTTCCATTCTCAGGTAATGCAGCTTGTCAGAAAAGGTGTTTGGTGCCGTGGCAGGATTTCTGCCGCCGCAACCAGGCTGGTACAACAGACCCCAGTGGGTGCCGTTGGTAAAGATATGGCTGGAAAGTATCCCCTGTTCACCACCATCAGCTTCCACCACAACCGCACCAGCCCCGTCTCCAAACAGGATGCAGGTGTTACGGTCAGTGAAGTCAACAATGCGGGTTAACACCTCTGCCCCCATGACCAGCACCTTGCGCGCCATACCACTCTTGATATACGCCTCAGCCATATTCAGACCATAAATAAAACCTGAACAGGCAGCTGAAAGATCAAATGCAGCGGCATTATGAGCACCCAGTTCTTTTTGGATGATACAGGAGGTGGCAGGAAACGGAAAATCAGGAGTGACGGTACCCAGGATAATCAGGTCAAGCTCTTCTGGCGAGACATTGGCCATTTCAAGGGCCCGGCGTGCTGCCAGTGTGGCAAAGGTGGAAGTGTATTCGTTCTCAGCAGCAATCCGACGTTGTTTGATACCGGTTCTGGTGGTGATCCACTCATCATTGGTATCAACCAGTTTTTCAAGGTCGTGATTGGTAAGAACCTTATTGGGAACAGCAGAACCGGTTCCCGTGATGCGGGCGCGCAGCATGTGACCCCCAACCGGAACTGAGGGAGATCTGGTTCCGGCACGTAAATAACAGATGGAAGGAAACCTACAGTCAGGAAACTGGCGATACAGATTGATTGCTGCGTGGAAACAGTGCCCCATAATTTTCAGACAGTTTCTCGGCAATACGTTCTGTTACGCCACTGGTTGCATAATCATGGGCAAAGCGGATGGCATTCTTGATCGCCTTGGCATTGGAACCGCCATGGCAGATCATGCCAACGCCATTAATGCCGATCAGAGGTGCGCCGCCATACTCAGCATAGTCAACGGTCTTTTTAAAGCGTTTAAAGGCGCCGCGCATGAACAGATAGCCCATCTTGGCTATCATATCGCCCATAATCTCACGCTTTAACATGGTACCGGTCGCCTCAGCCAGCCCTTCAGACAGCTTAAGTACCACGTTTCCCACAAAACCGTCGCAGACCACTACCTCAACCGTGCCTTTGAAGATATCACGGCCTTCCACATAACCGGCATAGTTCAGTGATGTTTGGCGCAGAATAGCATTGGTTTCGCGGGTCAGTTCATTGCCCTTGGAGTCTTCTTCACCATTGGAAAGCAGACCGATGCGAGGATTAGGAATGCCCAGCGCATGCTTGGCATAGACCTGTCCCATAATGGCAAACTGCACCAGATGGGAAGCCTTGCAATCAACATTGCCCCCCACATCCAGCACGAGCGTCTTGCCTTCAAGGGTCGGAAAAACCTGGGCTATGGCTGGCCGTTCAATTCCGCTGATCCGCTTCAGGACGAACATACCGGCAGCCATGGTGGCACCGGAGTTACCGGCACTAACCGCAGCACAGGCCTGACCATCCTTGACCAGTTCAAAGGCTAGACGGACCGATGAGTTACGCTTTTTACGTACCGCATCAGAGGCAGAATCATGCATCCCCACCACCTCACTGGCATGGTGAATGGTGATATCAAGCCCTGACGCAGCATGACGATCTAGTTCCTGACGGAGACGATCCTCATCTCCGACCAGAACAATCGGAATACCGAACTGACGGGATGCAGCAACAGCACCCTCAACCTCAATGGCTGGGGCGTTGTCGCCTCCCATGGCATCAACAGCAACTCTCATGGACATGCAAGTCAGGCCCGATTAGGCCTGCTTCGCAGCCCCGACTACTTCCTTGCCTTTGTAAATTCCGCAGGAAGGGCAGGCACGGTGCGGCATTTTAGGGGATTTGCACTCTGGGCAGACCGACAGGCTGGGGGCAGTCAGAAAATCGTGGGCCCGACGCATATTCTTACGTGATTTGGATGTTTTCTTCTTGGGTACTGCCATGGCTGATACTCCTTTGTTGGTGGCCTTGAGACCACTGTTTATGGGCGGACTTTGAAGTCCTTTAAAGCAGCAAACTTGGATTGCTTCTGTTCAATAATACAACTACAGGAACCGGAATTCAGGTCAATGCCACAGACCGGACATAACCCTTTACAGTTCTCTGAACAAAGTGGTTTAAGCGGGATCTCCAGGGCAACCTGCTCGGCGATCTCAGGCAGCAGATCAATTTCATCACCACTGAAGCAGGTGGAAATTAGATCATGTTCGCCAAGTTCAACTTCGTCTTCTTCTTCGTGATTTGCTGCACTGTCTTCACGGAAGAAGAACGTAAACTCTGAATGCACGGTTCGGTCAAAACTGCAGAGACAGCGGGAACAGTCCAGCTGAACCGGTACTGTTACGGTTCCTTCAACACGATAGTGGTCAAGCTCCCGTCCAGCTGTTAACGCAACCTGCACAGAACCGGTAAATCGACACTCACCAGCAGCCACCATCTCGGCAAGAACCGGAAATGATTCTGCCGGTTCATTGAAGGAATACTCCCGAACGGCTTCCTTGATATGTTCGGTTCTGACCTTCATGCACGTACCTCTAGCTGTGGAGGGTTAAGAAATGAGGTAATATAGTGAAAGCTGATAGTTTGTCAAGAATAAAGAGCTTTTTTACTTTATTGTGGCACAAACGCCCCACGGTCAGTAATCCGCTTGAGGGTTGCCACAATCAGCTTGGCTGACTGCTCCAGGTCCCCCAGCGACACCACCTCTACCGGCGTATGCATGTAACGTAACGGTAACTTTACCAGGGCAGTGGCCACCCCGCCCCGGGAAATCTGCATCACATTTGCATCAGTACCGGTTGCGCGGGGATTGGCAGTCAATTGCACGGCAATCTTATCCTTCTGGGCTGTGGCATACAGCAGCTCAAACAGGGCATGGTTGATATTGGCGCCACGGGTCAGGATCGGCCCTTTGCCCAGGGCCACCTCACCATTATGTTTCCGCTCAACATCAGGCTGGTCAGTGGCAAAATCCACCTCAACACAGATACCGATATCTGGATTAACTGTGTAACAGCTGGTGGTCCCCCCCCGCAGACCGATCTCCTCCTGTACTGATGAAACACCATACAGATCAACCGGAAGTTTTTTCTTTTCTGCTGCCACCAGACGCAACACCTCTGCCACCACAAAGGAGCCTGCCTTGTCATCAAAGCCCCGGGATGCGACCCGATCCCCCTGCAGGCGGGTGAACTCGCTGGCAAAGGTGATACAGTCACCTACCCGCACCAGCTTCTGGGCCTCTTTTTTATCCTTAGCGCCAATATCAATATACTGAGCCTCCAACTTGACCACGGTCTCACGGTCCTTGGCATCCATCAGATGGATCGGACGTTTTCCCACAACCCCTGATAATGGACCGTCTGCAGTGTGGATATGCACCACCTTGCCCGGTGTTAAATGGGCATCCACACCGCCAATGGCGGCAAAATAGAGAAACCCTTTGTCATCAATATATTTGACCTGTAGGCCGATCTCATCGGAGTGCCCAACCAGCATTACCTTGGGACGATCCTTGCCCTGCCCAGGAATAAAACCATACACATTACCCATCACATCACTGCTAACCTGGCAGTAGGGAGTAACATAGTCACGAAACAGTCGCTGGGCAGGTTGCTCATAGCCAGAGGGACTGGGGGCTGCCAAAAGTTTTTCAAGAAACGTCAGTGATTCTTTACGCATCAGATCTCTCCTCATAAATACAGTTGGTTACAATAGAACCTATACTCTTTTGCTGTAAGTTTGACAGGCAAACTTGATCATGCTGCAAGCTGGCATCGGTCTGAACTTTTTTGATCACTAAACCGGATTGCTGCCAATGAATCAGGTTGTTCCGTGCATGCCCCTGCAGTTCTGATAGTCGGTCAGGATGACAGCTAAGCTGCAACCCTTCAGTTGATACGAACTGCCCTGCAAGCGTGACAACCAGATCAAAATACAGTTGAGCCTTAACCAGTTGTCCCAAGGCAGGGTGCCAGCAACCGGCCAGAATAGCACCTTCCGCAGACAGCCCTTCTTCAGCCTGCAAGCCGATCCGAATAACCGGTATACCTGCCTGCAGACAGAGATGCAACATTCGCGCACAGTTTTTTACGCCTTGTTCAAGATCAGGCGGTTGATACTGGCCAGCGTTAAACTGATCAGCCAATGCAGTGCCTGAGAGCACCACTACCGGATAGATCCGTACAAATTGCGCTCCAGCTGCAATGACCCCCGTAATGCTATCCAGTGCCTTTGCCTGGGTATCTCCTGGCAGGCCCGGCAACAGTTGAGCACCAACCTGGAACCCTGCAGCCTTGACGCGCTGGATAGCAGCCAGGCTGTCAGCTGCTGTATGACCTCTGTTGCTTTGCAGCAGAACCTGATCATCAAGTGATTGCACCCCGACCTCAATGGTGGTTACCTTGAGGTCTGCAAGAAATGCCAGTACTGCTTCATTAAGTGCATCAGGCCTAGTTGAAATCCTTATGCTTTTAATTTTTTGTTGCTCTATCAATGGCTGAACAGCATCAAGTAACTGCTCTTGTTGTTTTCGGGGCAACAGGGTAAAGCTTCCACCATAAAAGGCTACTTCAGCAGTTCTATTGGGGGAACGAAGCAGCCACTGCTGTACGGTTTCTGTTATCTGATCTGCTGATGGCAGATCTTGTTCCACACCGGAAATCAGATGCTGATTACAGAAAAGACAGGTGTGCGGGCAGCCTGCATGGGGAATAAAAAACGGGATAATCAAAGGACGCATAATGCCTGAATTAACTCCGCAACCGGGTTAGAGCTGCCTCTGCTGCTGACTGCTGAGCTGTTTTTTTACTGCGCCCCTGCCCTTGCCCCAGCACGGTGCCATCGACAATCACCGCTACACTGAAGAGGCGGTCATGGTCAGGCCCCTGCTGATCAACCAGATTATAGACCGGGGTTGGTTGCTTTCTGGCTGCCAGCAGCTCCTGTAGTTCACTCTTGGCATCATGTTGTGCAGAAGTACCAGCCCCAATGGCTGCAACTAGCGGTGTATAGATCTGCTTCACCACCTTCTGCACCGCCACAAATCCGGCATCACAATAAATGGCGCCAATCAACGCCTCAAACACATCAGCCAGAATAGAGGGGTTGGTGCGCCCCCCTTCCCGCTCAGCTCCTTTGCCCATCAGGATCAGTGGGGCGACCCCTGCATCAGCAGCCAGCCCGGCCAGGCGGGGCTGATCAACCAGAGAAGATCGCAAACGGGACAGGTCTCCCTCAGGAAGTCCGGGAAACTGCTGATAAAGCAGGTCAGCCAGTAGCAGTCCCAGCACCGCATCCCCCAGAAATTCAAGCCGCTGGTAGTCAGCAGCCCCTTCCTGGCGTGCCTCATTCAGATAGGAAGAATGGGTCAGAGCCTGCTGTAGCAGGGTTTGGTTGACAAAACGGTGGTCAAATATCGATTCTGGAAAGAGTGACATGGGCAGGAGTATACGGGATGCAACGGTTGGCTGCAAGTAGCTTTGATTGTTGATTTGCGTTGCCAAGTATAGCCTGGATGCCTATAATGATCCACTTTCATGGAGACCGTATGTTTATTACCTTTGAAGGCATAGAAGGCTGTGGCAAAAGCACCCAGATTACGCTGCTTGCGGATGCCCTGCAACAGGCTGGTCAACGGGTTCTGCTCACCCGTGAACCGGGCGGCTGCCCCATAGCCAACCAGATCCGCAGTGTTTTGCTGGATGCTGCCAACAGTGCCCTTGTGCCGATGGCTGAACTGATGCTGTACGCAGCCAGCCGGGCACAGCATCTGGCAGAGGTGATCAATCCAGCTCTAACTGATGGTGCAATAGTGCTTTGCGATCGGTTCAGTGATGCCACCCGTGCTTACCAGTCCTTTGGCCGTGGCCTGGATCGCCAGACCATTGAAACCCTGAATGACCTGGCTTGCAATGGCATCAGCCCTGATCTGACCGTGCTACTCGACTGTCCGGTTGAGGTTGGTCTGGGACGTGCCAGACAGAGGATAGAAAGTACCAGCGGCCCTCGGGAAGAGCGGTTTGAACTTGAATCACTTGCCTTCCATCAACGGGTACGGGATGGCTATCTGCAGCTTGCAGCAGAAGAACCGGACCGTTTTGTGATTGTAGATGCTACTGGTCAGCCGGATCAGGTAGCCCGTGCTATTTCAGGCGCACTGTTGCCACGCTTGGCAGTACCTGCCTAGATGTCACTCAGTGCAATAAAAGGCCAAAATCGCGTCATAGATGCCTTGAAACGCTCCATCACCGCCAATCGGGTGGCCCATGCCTACCTGTTTGAAGGACCAGATGGCTGTGGACGACGCACCACCGCTTTAGCCCTGATGCAGGCGCTTTTTTGCAAGGAACCGATCGACGGCGATGCCTGTGGCAGCTGCTCATCCTGCCGCAAACTGGCTTCAGGCAACCATCCTGACCTGCATCTGCTGTCACCATTGCCGGATAAACGGGATATCAGCATTGAGCAGATCAGGGAGCTGCAGCAACAGCTTTCTCTGCGGCCCTTTGAGGCAAAGCGCAAGGCCTGCCTGATTGAACCCGCAGAACGGATGAACGAAAAATCAGCTAATGCGCTGTTAAAGACCCTTGAAGAGCCACCTGGGCATGCGATCATCATTTTGCTGACAACCCAGGCTGATCTGCTGCTTTCAACCATCCGTTCCCGCTGCCAGCACCTGCGCTTCAGCCCGCTGGATGACAGCTCTGTGATAGAGTTGCTTGTGCAACAGGGTATGGCGTCTTCAAAGGCGCTGGAAATGGCTCCGCTGGCAGAAGGAAGTATGGAGCGGGCCACTGCACTGGAAGAAGAATCAGATGCAGTGCAACGCCAGGAGTTGCTGGCACTGTTGTCAAAGGTATCATCAAAACATATTGCCACTGTTTTTGATGTTGCAGAGTCAGTAGCCGGTGGACGGGAAGAAACCGTTCTGACCTTCAATCTGCTGATATCATTGTTACGTGACCTGTTACTGATTCGCTCCTGCGGACAGGTTGGCATAGCAAATCGTTTTTTAGACACTGAACTTACTGCTGAAGCTGCCCGTTTTACCCCGGCTGGTAGTATGGAAATCCTTGAACGCGCCCTTGAAATCAGACGGGCAGTTCAGGGTAATGCCAACCCAAAGCTGGCAATGGAGCGCTTCCTGTTGACCTATGATCGCTTACGAAAAGGAGTCTGATACGTGATACGTGTTGTTTCCATACAGTTTAACCCGGCAGGCAAGATGTATGATTTTAATGCCGGCGCCCTTGATTTAAAACCGGGAGATCGGGTGGTGGTTGAAACCGAACGGGGCATCAGCCTGGGCGCTGTAGTAACCGGCCCGGTAGAAAAAGATGAAACCAGCTTCAGTCATCCCCTGGCACCGGTTCAGCGCCTGCTGGGGCCAGAGGATGAAAAGACCCTTGCCCACCATAGCCGTCGGGAAAAAGAGGCCTATGACTTCTGCCTGCGCCGGATCAAGGAACGGAGCATGGATATGAAGCTGGTCCGGGTCGAGCACCTCTTTGATGGTAGCAAGGCGATCTTTTATTTTACCGCTGATGGCAGGGTTGATTTCCGTGAACTGGTCAAGGATCTGGCCCATACCTTCCATACCCGGATCGAGATGCGCCAGATCGGGGTGCGGGATGAGGCCAAGATGGTTGGCGGCCTGGGGATCTGCGGGCGTGAACTGTGCTGCGCCTCGTTTCTGCGGGACTTTCAACCGGTATCGGTCAAGATGGCAAAGGAGCAGAACCTGGCCCTGAATCCATCCAAGATATCCGGACAGTGCGGCAGACTGCTCTGCTGCCTTGATTATGAGTATGAGACCTACTGCGACCTGCGGAAAAACTTCCCCAAGTGCGGCAAGCGGGTTCGCACTGTCCAGTACAGCGGCACGGTAGAAAAGATGAACCTCTTGACTGGAGAGCTGATCCTACGCCAGGAAGATGGCAAACAGATTTCAGTAAAGGTCAAGGAACTGCTTGATGAAAACAGCCCGCTTGCTGCCCAGCCAGAACCGGCAAAAGAGCAGGAACAGCCTCAACAACAGCAGCCCCCGCGCCGGCCACGGGAACAACAGCCCCAGCAGAGACGTCAGCGCCCTGCACTTTCATCTACTGTTGTAGCGGCTCCTGCTTCAGAAGCTGCTGTTGCTGTAGCAACAAAAACAGCCGCAGTTGAAAAAGTTGAGGCTGCTACACAACAACCAAAATCTGATGATAAGCAGAAGCGTAAAAAGCGTAACCGGCGTCATGGACACCGTAAACCATCTGATCAGAAAACAGAGAGACCACCCCAGGAGTAGTCAG
>Ga0074197_1002944_pt1 | contig 10969 bp, 5 predicted proteins | sample EPASupsiteSAE305_FD_64526 | JGI IMG/M metagenome (GOLD analysis project Ga0074197, IMG submission 64526) | Bioremediated contaminated groundwater microbial communities from EPA Superfund site, New Mexico - SAE3-05 reassembly with SPADES | ecosystem: Environmental > Aquatic > Deep subsurface >...
ATCAAAATCAGCCGGTTCAAGCAGTTCGCCCGGGCGGCAGGTGATCGGCTGCTGACCTTTCAGGATGATCTTTTGCAGCTCTTCCGGCCAGCCCTGGTACGGTTGGCCCAGCATCCCTTTGAACATACCGACAACTGATTCCGGGAAGGCCAGGTCTTCTGTGGTGGTGTAGACATCTTCCGGCTGCAGGTTGTTCTTGACCAGGAACATGGCCATGTCGCCCACCACCTTGGATGAAGGGGTAACCTTGACGATGTCGCCGAACATCATATTGACCTTGTGGTACATCTCCTTGCACTCGTCCCAACGCTCGATCAGACCCAGGCCTGCCACCTGCGGCTTGTAGTTGGAGTACTGACCACCGGGAATCTCATGGTGGTAGACCTCAGCAGTGCCGGATTTAAGGCCGGATTCAAACGGTGCGTAGTAATCCCGTACCGTCTCCCAGTAGTTGGCCAGTTTTTGCAGGCCTGCGGCGTTGACCAGCGGGTCACGCTCGCTGCCTTCCAGGGTGGAGACCAGGGCGTTCAGGTTGGGCTGGGCGGTCAGACCGGACAGGGAGGAGAGGGCGGCATCCACAATATCCACCCCTGCTTCACTGGCTTTCAACAGCATGGCAGAGCCGTTGGAGGAGGTGTCGTGGGTATGCAGATGAACCGGAATGCCGATGTTTTCTTTCAGCGCCTTGACCAGCTTGTAGGCTGCCAGCGGCTTCAGCAGACCAGCCATGTCCTTGATGGCCAGGATGTGGGCGCCCATCTTCTCCAGCTCTTTGGCCATGTTGACGTAGTATTCCAGGGGATACTTATCCCGCTTGGGATCGGTGATGTCGCCGGTGTAGCAGATGGCTGCTTCACAGATCTTGCCGGATTTACGGACCGCTTCCATGGCTACCTGCATACCGGTGGTCCAGTTCAGGGAGTCAAAGACCCGGAAGATATCCACGCCGGAGTTGGCAGCTTCTATAACAAATTTCTGCACCACGTTGTCCGGGTAGTTGGTGTAACCCACGGCATTGGAACCGCGCAGCAGCATCTGGAACAGGATGTTGGGGATCGCCTCGGACAGTTTGTGCAGCCGCTGCCAGGGATCTTCCTTCAAAAAGCGCATGGAAACGTCAAAGGTTGCGCCGCCCCAGCATTCCAATGAGAACAGGTCTGCCCCCAGGTAGGAGGTGGGCTCGGCGATCTTGAGCAGATCATGGGTACGGACCCTGGTGGCCAGGTTGGACTGGTGAGCATCCCGCATGGTGGTATCGGTGATCAGAAGCTTCTTCTGCTCAAGAATCCATTTGGACAGGCCTTCCGCTCCCAGCTTCATGAACAGGTCACGGGAACCGGCAGGGCGGGGCTGGGTAAAGTCTACCTCAGGCACCACTGCCTCAATCAGATCAGCGGATTTAAGCGGCTTGACAATGCCGGGTGAGCCGTTGACGATCACATCCCCCAGGAAGGAGAGCACCTTGCTGGCGCGGTCTTTTTTCTCGCGGAACTGCAGCAGTTCCGGGTGTTTTTCAATGAATGAGGTGTCGCACTTGCCACCCAGAAAGACAGAATGGGTGATCACGTTTTCAAGGAAGCCGATGTTGGTCTTGACTCCGCGAACCCGGAATTCCTGCAGGGCGCGGTTCATGATGGAGGCGGCATCCTTGAAGTTGAGACCCCAGGAGCTGACCTTGACCAGCAAAGAATCATAGTGGGGGGTGATCTGTGCGCCGGTAAAGGCGTTGCCTGCATCCAGACGGATACCGGCACCGGCTGCAGAACGGTAGGTGGTCAGGGTGCCGAAATCCGGGGCAAAGTTGTTGGCCGGGTCTTCGGTGGTAATCCGGCACTGGATGGCGTAGCCACGCATATCAACAGCAGATTGGGATGGGATGTTGATCTCGGGATCAGACAGTTTGTAACCCTGGGCAACCAGCAGCTGGTTCTGTACCAGGTTGCGGCCGGTGATCATCTCGGTGACAGTGTGCTCCACCTGAATCCGGGGGTTCATCTCAATGAAGTAGAAGCTGCCTTCCTGATCCACCAGAAATTCCACCGTACCGGCGTTGCGGTACTTGACCTGCCCGGAGATTTTCAGTGCGGCGGTGCAGATCTCTTCACGCTGCTGCTGGGTCAGGCAGAGGGCCGGGGCAAACTCAACCACTTTCTGGTGACGGCGCTGGATGGAGCAGTCCCGCTCAAACAGGTGGACCAGGTTGCCGTAGTTGTCGCCTAGCACCTGTACTTCAATATGCTTGGGGTTTTCAATGTAGCGCTCCAGGAAGACAGTGGCGTTACCAAAGGCTGCCTTGGCTTCGCTGGCAGCAGCAACCAGACCTTCCAGCAGCTCTTTCTTGTTGCGGGCTACCCGCATGCCACGTCCACCACCACCGGCAGCTGCCTTGATGATGATCGGATAACCGGACTCTTTGGCAAATTTAAGGGCTTCTTCTTCCTTCTCAATCGGGTCTTCGGTGCCGGGTACCACCGGTACGCCGGCGGCCATTGCTGCTTTGCGGCCAGCCACCTTATCACCCAGGGCACGCTGCATCTCTGCGGTGGGTCCGATGAAAGAGATACCGGCTGCCTCACACTTTTCAGCAAACTCGGCATTCTCCGCCAGGAAGCCATAACCGGGGTGGATCGCGTCTACATCAGCCTTCAGGGCCAGGGCGATGATCTCATCAATTCCCAGGTAAGCGTCAATCGGTGCCTTGCCTTTGCCGATCAGATAGGCTTCATCCGCCTTGTAACGGTGCAGGGAGAGTTTGTCTTCTTCAGAATAGAGCGCCACCGTGCTGATGCCCAGTTCGGTACAGGCCCGGAAGATGCGGATGGCGATTTCGCCGCGATTGGCTGCCATGACTTTGCGGAACTTGTTGATTTTTTTCATGCAGATGCTCCTGTTTTTGATGGTAGTAAAGGTTCGTTCAGTGATTTTTAGTTATGCTTAAAAAATTTAGTTATTTTGAATGGTTATGGTGTTTACGGTGGCGGCACTTAACCAGAAACAGGGGGGGATGTCAACAGGAAAAACTGACGGATGCCTGATGTTGTCGGGAGAACGATATGCTCATAGTTAGATATACAGATTTCTGTCAGAAAACCTCATTAAGAGATAGGTGATTTTTGCCGGTTGTGTTAATCTAGCTAACTCAATTTTGGTGTGGTGAAGGTTTGTATTCACCAGGCGCGAACACCAGGCAGTAACAGACATTTGAAGGGGTTTTGAGTGAGCCGGTTCTGGAATCGACTGAGCCTTAAAAGACGACTTGCGCTGGTGATGGTTGTGACCGGTCTGTTGCTGGTGACCGGCATTGTTTCCGGTGTGCTGGCCGTGTTGTATCGGCAGTATACCGGCACCCTGTCCCGCCAGCAGGAAACCTTGCTGGAAGGTCTTGCTCAGGGGATTGATGATCAACTGCGTACCTCGCTTGATGCCCTGGTAGGGGTGGCTCAGGTTACACCTCAAAATACGTTGACAGATCCTGTTGCTGCCCAACGCTTTCTGAGCAACCGCACCGGTATCCAGAGTATCTTTGATAACGGCCTGGCCTTGTTTACCCGAACAGGGCGGCTGATGGCTGAAACCCCTTATGATCCAGACCGCACCATCCGGGAGTTTGCCGAGTATCGCTTTTTTAAACAGGCGTTGAGTGCAGACACACCGATTATCAGCATCCCGTTTCGTTCCACCAAACCGCCCCATCATCCTGTTGTTCAACTTCTGGTGCCGATCAAGAATCCGTCCGGTGCCACCATCGGGTTTCTTTCCGGTGGTGTCAGGCTTGATCAGCCCAATTTTCTGGGTTCACTGGCTCAACGCCGGGTAGGTGCCAGCGGCTATCTGTATCTTTACAGCAAAGACCGCACCATGCTGGTACACCCGGACTCCTCCAGAATTCTGGGGAGAACCGTCCTGCCGGGGGTGAACCATCTGTTTGATCAGGCAATTAAGGGGTGGAGCGGGTCAGGTACCACGCAGAACTCACGGGGGGTAAAGCAGATCGCCAGTTTCAGGCCTTTAACCCAGGCCCCCTGGATACTGGCTGCAACGTTTCCGGAACAGGAAGCTGCAGCACCGTTATATAATGCAGCTCTGCTGTTGGTGTTTTTGATTGTAGGGCTGGGGAGCATCGGAGCAGGTATCAGCTGGTGGCTGACCCGGCGCCTGACCGCACCGCTGGCTGATTTTGCTGATCACTTGCAGCGCCTGCCTCAGCTTGGCGGGGATGCTCGTTATGTGCATCCCCAGGGGGGGCCGGAGCTGGAGATCCTGGCTTCCAGTCTTAACCGGATGGTGGCTGCGCTTGATCAACAGCAGGCAACCATTCAGCAGCAGATGGATGAGCTGATTACGGTCTCCACTGAACAGCGCAGAACTGCGCAACTGTTGCGGCTGATTGCTGATAACGTGCCTGATCTGATTTGGGCCAAGGATCTGCAGGGGAACTATCTGTTTACCAACCTGGCCAATGCCCGATTGTTGCTGTTGACTGATGACACAGCGGAACCGATCGGGAAAAACCATGAGGAATATTCCAATCGTATACGGGCCGAACGGCCTGATCAGAAGGATTGGTATAGTTTTGGAGAGCTTTGTGGCGATTCTGATAAGAATGTGCTGCAGGAGCTTACAGCACAACGGTTTGAAGAATATGGCAACGTACAAGGCCAGTTTTTGTATATGGATGTGTATAAGGCGCCTTTTTTTGATCAGAATGGGGTCTTGTTGGGAACGGTTGGCTGTGGCAGGGTGATCACCCGTGAAAAGCAGCTGGAACAGGAAACCAGGCGTCTGGCCCGTCTGTACCGGATTCTGTCTGCCATTAACCAGAAGATTGTACACAAGCCGACGCCGTTGGAGCTGTTCCAGTTTGTCTGCTCGACTCTGGTGTCTGATGACAACTTTGTGATGGCCTGGATAGGGGTGGCTGATGGCGCAGGAGGCTATGCCCCCGTTGCATCAGCCGGTGTGCCGTTGGATATGCTGCAGGAGTTCCGTGGCAGCGAGCATCTGCAAGCGGTTGCACAGGGAGGGGATGGCAGCCTGATCATGTCAACCATCACTCCGGAAACTGCAGCGCAGTTGCTTTGTTCCTGTTGTGCCAGCTTGTACCAGATCAAGCCGTTTGGATCACAGGCAACCTATCAGATCACCCCAGCCCGGGCAGATGCGGCCTTGCTGGTGGTCTATGCTGCTGAAAACAACTTCTTTGACCATGATGAGCGGAACCTGATGGATGAGTTGGTGGGCGATCTGGCCTATGCCCTTGAAACGGTCGCATCGGAACAGAAGCTTGAGTATCTCTCCTGGTATGATCCGTTGACAGATCTTCCCAACCGCCAGATGGCCTGTTCCCACCTGACCCAGGCCCTGGCCCGTGCCCAGCGGCTTAAAACATCTCTGGCCCTGCTCTGTCTTGATCTTGATCACTTCAAGGATATCAATGACAGCTTTGGCCACCCCACCGGCGATGCCCTGCTCTGTCTGGTTGCCCAGCGTCTGCAGCAGCGGATGCGAGCGACTGATACTGTTGCCCGGCTGGGGGGGGATGAGTTTATTATTCTGTTGGAAGGGGTTAAAGAGCTGTCCACGGTCGTTCTGGTGGTGGAAGACCTTTTGAATCATCTGCAGGCGCCGTTTTGCCTTGAAAACGGGCTTGAGCTGAGGATTGGCGTCAGTATCGGTATTGCACTTTTTCCTGACCATGCCCAGACCGCCATGGACCTGTTGCAGGCGGCTGATTCAGCGTTGTTCAGGGCAAAGCAGAAAGGCCGTGCCGGTTTTGCCCTATTCAGTGAAGATCTTACCCACCAGGCCACGGAGCGGATCCAGCTGGGCAACCGCTTGCGTCGGGCGGTTGAGCTGGATGAACTGCGGGTTGTCTATCAGCCCCAGGTGGAACTGGCCACGGGGAAAATTATCGGGGCAGAGGCGCTGATGCGCTGGGAAAGTCCTGATCTGGGATTAATTGCGCCAACCCGCTTTATACCTATGGCAGAAGAGATCGGCTGTATTGTGCCGATGGGTGAATGGATTCTACGTAAGACCTGTCAACAGGGCAGGGCATGGCTTGATGCAGGTCTGCCGCCGTTGTCACTGTCGGTTAACCTGTCTGCACATCAGTTTCATCAGGCGGATATCTGTCAGGTAGTGGCTGATATACTGCTTGAGACCGGATTTCCGGCAGAACAGCTGGAGCTTGAGGTGACAGAATCTGCCTTGATGCAGCCGGGGAACCAGACCATTGAGTTGTTGCATGGTCTGCGTAAACTTGGGGTCCGCCTGGCTCTGGATGATTTTGGCACCGGCTATTCTTCTCTGGCCTACCTTAAACACTTTCCTTTGCATATGCTTAAGATCGACAAGTCCTTTGTGGATGACATTCCCCACAGCGACAAGGATATGCGGCTGGTCAGTACGATTATCTTTATGGCCAAAAGTATGGAGTTTAAGGTGCTTGCAGAGGGGGTGGAGCGGCAGGAACAGCTTGATACCCTCATGGAACTGGGCTGTGATCTGTATCAGGGATTTTTTACCAGTATACCGGTACCGGCGAATGAGTTTGTTGCGTTGCTAAAGCAGGGGGGGTAACGGTTTCAGAAGAATGAATCTTTAGAAAAATCCCCTCTCCATGAGGGAGAGGGCTAGGGTGAGGGGGAAAGGGTTACTTCAAATCACTGTTGCCCCCCTCATCCGGCCTTCAGCCACCTTCTCCCTCATGGAGAAGGGAAATTCTGAATCTCAGAGTTTCTGAGTAACGGTTTGGTTCTCTCCGCGTGAGAAATCGCATTTCAAAGGTTTTATAAACACCGCCCGCTCCGGTTATCCGGAGCGGGCGGTGGTGTCTGTGGAAGCTGCTGCTTACAGTGTGTACTGATCTGCGTATTTGACTAAGTTGGGCAGGTCAGGCTTGGTCAGAATCTGCTGCGCACCCAGGTCATGCCATTTACGGATATTGTCTTCAGAGGCCAGTGACGAGAAGATGATGATCGGCAGGTCTTTCAGGCTGTCTTCTTTGCGGACCAGTGACGTCAGGTGCAGACCATCCATCTGGGGCATCTCCACATCGGTGATCAACAGTTGTATCCCGGAACGGAACGTTACGCCATCAGCAGCGCAGAGCTGCATTCTCTTCTGGATTTTTTCCCAGGCCTCGGCGCCGTTAACCGCCTCTTCAACATTATAACCGGCACCCCGCAGGGCGCTGCACATGGTGTGACGAATAAAGGGGGAGTCATCAGCCACCAGGATGGTCTTGCTGCTGCGATCAACACCAGCGCTTTCCAGCATCTGCTCCGGAGCCAGTGGTTTCAGGGCGCTGGAGGCGCAGAACTCGGCCACGATCTTTTCAAAATCCAGTACCAGAATGATCCGGTCATCCATCTTGACCAGGCCGGTTACCTGGTCAGAGTAGACGGCAGAGGAGGGGGCTTCAACGTTCTTCCAGGAGATGCGATAGATGCGTGAGACGGAATGCACCAACACCCCCACCATGACGTTGTTAAACTCCAGTACGATCACCCGGTCAGCCAGCAGATCGCCGGTAAATTTATTAAGAATTTTGGAAAGATTAAGAACCGGGATTACTTTTTCCCGCAGTTTGATCATCCCTTCCACAGAGTCGGACGTATTCAGGGCCTTAGTCAGTTGGGGCAGACGGATAATCTCCCGTACCTTGGCCACGTTAACCCCGTAATGGCAGGGGACCAGATTGCCGTGGGAGTCCAGCTCGTCAACGCGGAACTCCACGATCTCCAGTTCGTTGGTATCGCTTTCAAGAAGGATGTTGGTCTGTTTCATGGCGAACTCCTGCCGTGGATTTTGTCATGGCAGTATAGCACAACTCTTTACAATGAAAAGGGAATGGTGCACCGTTGACACAAAATACCCCCTGTGTTAGCTTCCAGAATCCACTTCAAGCCTCGGAGATACCATGGTGTTCCCTGATTTTAATGAATTTTGTCAGCTGTCTCAAAAGGGCAATCTGGTGCCGGTTTACCGAGAAATTATGGCGGATATGGATACGCCGGTCACCGCTTTCCGTAAAATTGATGATGGTTGCTACTCCTTTCTGCTGGAGAGTATTGAGGGTGGGGAAAAGTGGGCGCGCTATTCTTTTCTTGGTGCCAACCCATCGGTGATCCTCCGTTCAAAGGGAAGCAGGGTTGAGATCCTGCGGGGGCAGGCAGTTGAGGCCCGTGAAAGTGATGATCCAACCCGCTTGCTGCGGGATCTGCTGGCACAGTATCAGCCGGTGGAGGTGGCTGGCCTGCCCCGTTTTGTGGGTGGTGCTGTCGGTTACCTTGGCTATGATATGGTGCGGCATTTTGAACAGCTGCCCACCGAACGTCCTGATACCATCGGTGCCTGGGATTCGTTCTTTATGATCACCGATACCCTGCTGATCTTTGATACGGTCAAGCAGAAGATTCAGGTGGTGGCAACTGCCCACCTGGATGGAACGGTTTCCCTGGAAGATGCCTACCAGGGGGCGATCAGCCGGATCGATGCCCTGGTAACCCGCCTGCGGACACCACTGGCAGCCGGAACCACCACGGTGCCGTCCCGGGGGGCGGTTGGATTCTGCTCCAACACCACCCAGGCTGAATATGAGGCTGCGGTGGAAAAGGCCAAGGAGTATGTCCGGTCCGGTGACATCATTCAGGTGGTGCTGTCCCAGCGGATGTCCGGTGATCTGACGGTTGATCCCTTTGATATCTACCGGGTGCTGCGCACCCTGAATCCATCCCCGTACATGTTTTTCCTGCGCTGCGACGATACGGTGGTAACCGGTGCCTCGCCAGAGGTGATGGTGCGCAAGGAAGGCAGCCGGGTAGAACTGCGTCCCATTGCCGGCACCCGTCCCCGTGGCACCACGCCGGAGCAGGATGCACTGATGGCGGAAGAGCTGATGGCTGATCCAAAGGAGCGGGCCGAGCATGTCATGCTGGTGGATCTGGGCCGCAACGACCTGGGGCGGGTCTGCAAGACCGGCACGGTAGAGGTCAGTGAGCTGATGGTGATCGAGCGCTATTCCCATGTCATGCATATTGTTTCAAACGTGCGTGGAGAGCTGACCGACGGGCGGGATGCCTTTGATCTGGTGCGGGCCACCTTTCCGGCCGGTACCCTGTCCGGTGCCCCCAAGATCCGGGCCATGGAGATTATTGACGAGCTTGAACCGGTGCGGCGCGGAGTTTACGGCGGGGCTGTAGTGTATGTCTCTTTCTCCGGCAATATGGATCTGGCCATTGCCATCCGTACCCTGGTGGTGAAGGATGGCAAGGTACACCTGCAGGCTGGTGCCGGAATAGTGGCTGATTCTGATCCGGCCACTGAATGGCTGGAAACAGTTAACAAGGCGATGGCAGTGCGACGGGCGATTGAGATAGCTGAACAGGGATTAAAGTAAACAGATAAAGGAGATGAATTAATGGCAACAGCAACTGCACGACACATCCTGGTAACAACTGAAGAGGAATGCCTGAAGCTGAAGACAGAGATAGAGGCTGGCGCTGATTTTGGCGAGGTGGCCAAGCTCAACTCATCCTGCCCATCCCGTATGCGGGGTGGTGATCTGGGGGCGTTTGGTCCCGGTCAGATGGTAAAGGAATTTGATGAAGTGGTCTTTAGCGGTGAGATCGGCAAGGTACTGGGGCCGGTCAAGACACAGTTTGGCTATCACCTGATCGAGATTACCAAACGCTGGTAAACAGAAACTAACCTCCCTCTAATCCCCCCTTGTCAGGGGGGAAGCCTTTAAGCCTCCCCTGACAAGGGGAGGTTTGGAGGGGTTTAGTGTATGGCAAACAGGCGGTCTGTGGCTAGGCCGCCAGTTCTTTTACCTTTTTTGCCCGCTTGGGAGTTGCACGGACCTTTTCAGTCGGGGCGCTTTCCACCAAGGCTACAAAGTCGGCCGGATCACCTGGCCGCAGGCTGGCATAATGGGAAGAAGCGATCTTCCTGATAATGCCGTCACTGAACTGAATGGTTGCCTTCAGGGCAGCTACTTCGGTTATTTTACCAACGCCCCATGCAGCTGCTCCGGGGTGAATGACAACGGCTCCTGTTTTGATAATCATGGTTTCTCCTTGTCTGAAACTGTTTAACAGTACGCCGTTGTCGCACGAATAGATAGGTTTATTACCTTGCAGGTCACTCCTTACTACCCAAGATCCGGGGATTATCCAGAATGGCATTGAATCAACAACAGCTTGCAGCAATAGAGAAAATCATTATTGAAGAAACCGGTCTGAAGTCCGGCCAGGTCACCAATACCATCAACCTGTTGCAGGAAGGGGCCACGGTCCCGTTTATTGCCCGTTACCGCAAGGAGCAGACCGGTGAGCTGGATGAGGTGCAGATCCGCACGGTTGAGGAACGGCTGGCCTATTTTACGGAACTGGAGGCCCGGCGTCAGACCATTCTGGCTTCAATTGAGGAACAGGGGAAGTTGACCCCTGAGCTGAAGGCCCGTATTGAGACCACCCGCCAGAAGACCGAGCTGGAAGACCTGTACCTGCCGTACAAACCCAAGCGTCGCACCAAGGCCACCATTGCCAGGGAACGGGGTCTTGAACCGTTGGCTGATCTGATGGCAGCCCAGGAGTTGACCAGTGGCAGTGCCCTGGAGGCAGCAACCCCGTTTGTTGATCCTGAAAAAGAGGTGCCCACAGCAGAGGCTGCCCTGGAAGGGGCCGGGCATATTCTGGCAGAGCGCTTGGCTGATGATGCTGACTGCCGGGCCATGGTGCGCCGTCTGACCTGGGAGCAGGGGATCATGGCCACCAAGGTTGCGTCGGACAAAAAGGAGCAGGTCACCAAGTTTGAGATGTACTACGATTATCAGGAGCCGTTAAAAGAGATCCCTTCTCACCGGATGCTGGCCATGCGGCGGGGGGAAAAGGAAGAGGTGCTGCGCCTTTCCCTGCAGGTGCCTCAGGCGGAGATTCTGGCTGGTCTTAAGCATCGCTTGATC
>Ga0074197_1002947_pt1 | contig 10959 bp, 6 predicted proteins | sample EPASupsiteSAE305_FD_64526 | JGI IMG/M metagenome (GOLD analysis project Ga0074197, IMG submission 64526) | Bioremediated contaminated groundwater microbial communities from EPA Superfund site, New Mexico - SAE3-05 reassembly with SPADES | ecosystem: Environmental > Aquatic > Deep subsurface >...
TGCCGTAGACGAGGCAGCCCCTGTCCGCGAAACCCGCGGCCAGGCGCTGCGGCAGCATGGCCATGCCATGGGTGAAACTGGTCATGGCCGGCAGCCCTTTCTTCTTCTCCTTTCCTTGCCGCCCCGCCCCGCGCATCTTGGCGATGACCCCGCGGATGACCGATCCGTGCTGCCTCTCCAGTTCCCGAACTCCCGGCATGACCGCATCGATTTTCAAACGGGAGATATCGCCGGCATAGGTGCCGGTGAACACCGCGTCGGCAAAGGGCAGCAGAGCTGTGCCGAACCGGTGCGCGGTCCACTCGGCCACCGAGGGTTCTCCGGCCAGGGGTTTTTTCCAGAGATCGGCCAGCAGCTTAAGTTTGGCGCTCCAGGGAATCAGCGGTTCCTTGAGGATTTTTAACGGTTTTTGCGGGATGCACCGGAGTCTGCCATCCAGGCAGACATAACGGACAAACTCGCCCAGCGGCGCGGTGGTGATCTCCCGCTCCAGGCCGGCCAGGCTGATCAGCGTCCGGCTTTCCTCGCAGTTATCGAGAAAGCCGTGCGGTCCCCATTCGGCCTGATACCCGGATTCGCTGTAGGTTGCGATTGCCCCTCCCGGCTGCGGCGATTTTTCCAGGATCAGCAGCTGCAGTTCCGGCTGCTGCTGCAGGAGAAAGGCGGCGGTGCTCAGGCCGGAGATGCCGGCGCCGATGATGCAGACGTCATAGCTTGATGGTTTCATGGGCTTTCCCTTGCTGCTGTATTGCCGCTAACAGGCGGCCTTAGGTTGTCTTGACACACATGCGATCGTGCTTACCATGTTGCCCGGATAAATGAAAGAGGCATCCAACCTCCCGCTCTTGTCCGGAAATCCCAGGGTTTCCGGTCTTATTACCACTATAAAGACGAACAGAAAAAGAGGAACAGACCCATGACAGAAGCACAGGTTGAAACCAAGCAGTTTCAGGCGGAGACCAGAAAGGTTCTGGATATCGTCATCAACTCACTCTATACCGAGCGCGATATCTTTGTCCGCGAGCTTGTTTCCAATGCCGCCGACGCCTTGGAAAAATTCCGGCACCAGAGCCTGATCGAAAAAGTCGAGTTCGATGCGCATGTGCCCCTGGAAATCACCATTGACTGCGACGATAAAAAGCACACCCTCACCCTCACCGATACCGGTATCGGCATGACCAAGGAGGAGCTGGAAACCAATCTGGGGACCATCGCCCATTCGGGATCGCAGCACTTTTTCGAGCAGCTGGCCGAGGCCGCCAAAAAAGACGTCAACCTCATCGGTCAGTTCGGGGTCGGCTTTTATTCCGCCTTCATGGCCGCCAAAAAGGTGCGGGTCCAGACCCGTTCCTTCAGCGGCGAGGAAGGGTTCGAGTGGGCCTCGGACGGCGGCGGTACCTATACCATCAGTCCGTGTCCGGGGCTGCATCGCGGCACGAAGATCATCCTCGAGCTCAAGGACGACGCCCAGACCTACAGTTCCAAGTTCACCATCGAGCGGATCATCCAGCAGTATTCCACCTTTGTGCCCTTCCCGGTCAAGGTCGAGGGCAAGACCGTCAACACGGTCCAGGCGATCTGGTCCCGGTCCAAGGCTGAAATTACCGAAGAGGAATACACCGAATTCTATAAGTTCATCGGCAATGCCGTCGACGAACCGATGTTCCGGTTGCACTTTTCCGCCGACGCGCCCCTGGCCATCAATGCCCTGGTCTATGTGCCCAAGGAGAACTTCGAGGTCCTGGGCATGGGACGGATGCAGCCCGGCGTCAATCTGTACTGCCAGAAGGTGCTGATCGATCAGCACAGCGAAAACATCCTGCCCGAATGGCTCCGTTTCCTCAAAGGCGTGGTCGATTCCGAAGACCTGCCGCTCAACATCTCGCGGCAGTCGCTGCAGGATAACGCACTGGTGGTCAAGCTGCGCAAGGTGCTGACCAAGCGGTTCATCAAATTCCTGGGCGAAGAGGCCGAACGTGACCCGGGGAAATATCTCGAATTCTGGAAGACCTTCGGCATTTTCCTCAAAGAGGGCGTGACCTCGGATTATGAGCACCGGAGCGAACTCGGCAAGCTGTTGCGGTTCGAATCCTCGGCCAGCGAGCCCGGCACCATGATCTCGCTGGATGATTATGTCGGACGGATGCGGGAAGGCCAGGACAAGATCTATTATATCAACGGCCCGAGCCGGGTCGCGGTCGAGTACGGCCCCTATGTCGAGATGTTCAAAAAACGGGGCGTGGAGATCTTTTACACCCTGGAGCCCATCGACGACTTTGTCCTCAACCACCTGGGCGAATACGACGGCAAGAAACTGGTCTCCGCCGACCGGGCCGACCTCCATCTTCCCGAATCGACAGAAACAAAGACCGAGCCGGAGAGCAAGGAAGGCGGCGAGTCTCTGCCAGCGGATACCGTAAAGCAGCTCTGTCAGTGGATGAAGGAAATCCTCGGCGAGCGGGTCCAGGAGGTCAAGGTGTCCAGCCGCCTGGTCGACAGCCCCGCCATGATCGTTAATGTCGACGGCTACATGACCTCGTCCATGGAGCGGGTCCTCAAGGCCTCGGGCCAGACCGAGGCCTTTGGCATGGGCATGAAAAAAGACATGGAGATCAATGCCGCCAGCCCCCTGATCAAGAAACTGGCGGCCTTGCGCGAAAGCGATGCCCCCTTTGCCGGCGATGTGGTCGAGCAGCTGTACGATAACGCCATGATCCAGGCCGGGCTGCTGATCGATCCGATGGAGATGGTGCGGCGCAACTACCGCATCCTCGAGCGAGCCGCCGGCGAGCCTCCCGCCGCCGGTTAATCTCCAAGTGCTTCGGCTGCCGTCATTCGACGGCAGCCGACCCCAGAGTGCCGGCAAGGTGTAAAACCTCGGTTTTGGGTTGCATTTATCAGGGGCGAGAGAGTCTTGCCTTGAAAAAAGGTTGTGTTCACGATATAGGAACATAACCTTTTTTTATTTGTTCGGATTGTTCCTGGAGGGAATTCGATGCGTTCAACCCTGTTGGTGCTTTTCATGGCACTTTTTTTATTTAGCGGCTGTTCTTCCAAACAGGTTAGACATCTGGCCTCCGATGCGGTGCTGATCAAACCCGGACAATCAACGGTCAAGGATGTGCAGAAATATCTGGGAGAACCCAACGGGAGACGGGAGGTCTCTCCCGGGGTGAGCGAATACGTCTATTATGAAAATCGGCCGGGGTTCCTCGGCAACATGCCGGTCCTCGGTCCCATGATCGGCCCGAGCGGGTATGAGATGATCATTGTCACCATTGAAAAGGATGTGGTCATTGGCTGCGAATTCCGCAATTTCAACGAGGCTGATCGCAAGTGGGTGGAAGATTATACCTGGGAAGAGGTCAAGTGAGTCCACCTTCGACGTTTGACATCAACCGGGAGCGGATGATTGACGAGCAGCTGATTGCCCGGGGGATCACCGACCAGAAGGTCCTGGATGCCATGCGCCTGGTGCCGAGGCACCTGTTTGTCGAAGATGCGATGCAGGCCCACGCCTACAGTGATTTCCCCTTGCCGATCGGCAGTGGCCAGACGATTTCCCAACCCTACATTGTTGCCCTCATGACCCAGACCTTGCACCTTACGGGCTCGGAAAAGATTCTGGAGATCGGCACCGGCTCCGGCTACCATGCGGCGATCCTCTCCCGTCTCTGTCAGAAGGTGTTCACCGTGGAACGGATCGACGGCCTGGTGGGACGGGCACGGAAGGTGTTCGACCGGCTTCGCTACCATAATATCATCTCGCGTATCGACGACGGCACGGTCGGCTGGCCCGCGGAGGCGCCTTTTGACTGCATCGTGGTGACCGCGGGCGGGCCGCGGATTCCCGAGCCGCTTCTTGCCCAATTGGCCGATCCCGGTCGGCTGGTCATGCCGGTGGGCGGTCAGGAGTCGCAGGACCTGCAGCTGGTGGAAAAACGGGACGGCGAGATCACCGTTGAGACCATCGAGCAGGTTCGCTTTGTTGACCTGATCGGCGCCTACGGCTGGCCGAACTGAAACAAACCCCCGGATCATCCCGCTGGACTTTCCAGGGTCCGCACCGTTGCTTCCTTCTCCTTCCCATGTTCCCTTAATCTCCACCGTACCTTGAAAAAGCTTGCTTCTCCGTAGCCGGCGAGGAAAGATTAAAAATATCTGTTTCAACTCCCAGCGGTTAGCTCCCATGTCATTTCTTAACAGCGAAGCATTACTCGATCTGCTCGTCCAGGAGCAGCTGCTCACCGGTGAGCAGCGGCAGTTGATCGTTCTCCAGCAAGGCAAGCTGCGCCAGAAGCTGCTCAAACAGTTCGCCAGCCGCAGGCAGAACGACGAGTCGCCCCAGGACAAAGGGGCGCCCGACCTGGTCGATATCATCGTCTCCCTCGGCCTGGAAACCGGTGGGGCCAGGAAGGCGCCGCTGACCGAGGAGATGATCATGCGGGCCGTCAGCCGTGGGCTCGATATCCCCTTTAAAAAACTCGACCCCCTCGACCTGGATATGGACATCGTCACCAAGACGATCCCCCGCTCCTTTGCCGTCAACCACCTGATTCTCCCCTTCGAGCTGAACGACGGCGTCCTCGAGGTCGTGACATATCATCCGGACAATCACCTGGTGCTGGAAGATATTGAGCGGGCGAATCAGGTGAAGGTGCGGCCGTATCTGTCGACCCGGACCGATATCAAAAAGATTCTGGCGGAATTCTTCGGGTTCCAGCGCTCGATCACCGCCGCCGAAACCCAATTCGGCACCATCGGAACAGGCAGCACCGTCGATATAGGCAACCTCGAGCAGTATGTGCGCCTGGCCACCACCAAGGAATTAAGCTCCACCAATCAGCACATCAAGGCCGCGGTGAACCACCTTTTCAGCTATGCCCTGGAACAGCGGGCCAGCGATATCCATATCGAGCCGAAACGGGATGTCTGCCTGGTCCGTTTTCGGATCGACGGCATTCTCCACACCATTTATAAGCTGCCCAAAGCGGTCCATTCGGCCATTACCTCGCGGATCAAGAGCCTGGCGCGCATGGATATCGCCGAAAAGCGGCGGCCGCAGGATGGCCGGATCAAGATTGGCCGCCGGGAGGAGGAACGGGAGGCGGAACTCCGGGTTTCGACGGTGCCGGTCGCCTTCGGTGAAAAGACGGTCATGCGGATCCTCAATCCGGACGTGATTTTTCAACGCCTTGACAACCTCGGGTTTTCCCGCAGGGATCGGGCGGTGTACAACGGATTCATGGCCTCGGGCCATGGGATTGTCCTGGTGACCGGGCCGACCGGCAGCGGCAAGTCGACCACCCTCTATTCCACCCTCAAGCAGATCGCCTCACCGGAGAAAAACATCGTCACCGTGGAAGATCCGGTGGAAATGGTGCACGAGGAATTCAACCAGATCGCGGTCCAGTCGCAGATCGATGTCACCTTCTCCTCCATCCTGCGCAATATCCTCCGCCAGGATCCGGACGTCATCATGATCGGCGAGATCCGCGATCTCGAAACCGCCACCCATGCGGTCCAGGCCGCGCTCACCGGGCATTTGGTCTTTTCCACCCTGCACACCAACGATGCGGTCTCGACCATCATCCGCCTCCAGGATCTGGGACTGGAGCCCTTCCTTATCGCCTCGACCTTGCTCGGCGCCCTGGCCCAGCGGCTGGTGCGGCGCATCTGCCAGCACTGTGCCGAACCCTATGCCGTAGACGCGGCCGCTTTACGCAAGCTCGGCTTTCCGGTGGCCGGCGGGGATAAGGTTCTGCTCAAACGGGGCAAAGGTTGTCTGCAGTGCCGCAATACCGGCTACCTGGGGCGTCTGGGCATCTTCGAGCTCTTCCCGATGTCGGAGCAGTTGAAAAAGCTGATTGCCGCCAAGGCCAATGATTCCGAGCTGCGTCAGGTGGCCGTCAGGGAAGGCATGACCACCTTGCGGGAAGATGCCTGGCGCAAGGTGCAGGCGGGGCTGACCACGGTGGAGGAGGCCCTTCGGGTGACCGGGGAAATGGAGGCGAATTGATTTTTTCATCGGCAGTGCAAAAAACCGAACCAATATTGCGGGATGAGCGGGAAACATGAGCGGAAAACAGGCAACAGGACAGAAAATAGTCAGTAAAAATAAGAAGGCCTATCACGATTACCACATCGATCAGACCTTTGAGGCCGGGATCGTGCTCACCGGCCCGGAAGTCAAGTCGCTGCGGGCGGGCAAGGCAAATCTGCGTGACGGGTATGCCCAGCTGAAGGATGGCGAGGTTTTCCTTTATAATGTCCACATCTCGCCCTATTCCTTTGCCACCCAGATGAGCATTGAACCGCTCCGTGTCCGCAAACTGCTGATGCATCGACGGGAGATCCGCAAGCTGATCGGCAAGCTGCACGAGAAAGGCGTTGCGCTTATCCCCCTCAAGATATACTTTATAGCCAACGGAAAGGCTAAGGTGGAACTGGCCCTGGCCCGCGGTAAAAAGCTCTACGACAAACGGGCTGCCCTCAAGGAAAAAGATTCCATCCGCGACGTGGAACGGAACATGCGGCGCGAAGACTGATTTTTGAGGCAGGATGGTACCAACTCAACACCCGAGTGTATACACACGGGGGCGAAACGGATTCGACGGGGATATTGAAGCTTAATGTTGCATGCCGAGTTTCTGTCAGCTCGTAAAAATGACGGAACTTAAATATAATCGCAGACGATTATAACTACGCACTGGCAGCGTAAGCTGCTGTGCCGTTCCACCGGCCTTCGCCTGTAAGACCGGATTTGGGGCGTCGACTCAACAGGCTGGTCGTCCGTGCGTGCCTGGAGCGCGGATGATAAGACTCTTCAGGCTGGCATCCGAATATCCCGGTTCCGGGTGAGAAGCGGATGCGAGACTCAATCCTGGAACTAAGCATGTAGATACATAGGGGGAGAATTTTCGGACCCGGGTTCAACTCCCGGCGCCTCCACCATTTCAAAGTTCAGTATTATCTAATACTGTCCATAAGGGCCTGAGAAATCAGGCCTTTTCTTTTTTCAGTTGTCCAGCGGTATCCAACGAGATATAATAAAATCCTAAAGGTTTGGGGGCTTCTCTGAAGGTTAAAGGCCCCCAATGGAAAATTGAAGCCCCCAAAAAGGTGAAGAACCCCATGCCTAAACGGATTGCACCGCTCTCCGACACTAAGGTCAGAATGACCAAGTCGACAGGAAAGCCCCTAAAACTTTTCGATGGTGGGGGCCTTTTTCTTTTGGTCACCCCCACCGGCGGCAAGCTTTGGAATTTTAAGTATCGCTTCGAGGGGAAAGAAAAGAAATTGTCCCTTGGTGCATACCCCGACGTTTCACTGGCTGAGGCTAGGCAGAAACGTGACCAGGCAAGAACCCTACTGGCCAAGAGCGTTGACCCCAGCGACACCAAGAAGGCACAGAAGGCGGCAGCCAGCCAAGAGACTGAGACCTTCGAGATTGTTGCCCGTGAATGGTACTCTAAATTTTCTCCCTCCTGGGCGGCCAGTCATGCCAAAACCACCATCCGACGACTTGAACTTTTCGTCTTCCCTTGGCTGGGCGCCCGACAGATCAAGACCATCACTGCACCAGAACTATTGACTGCTCTGCGGCGGATTGAGGCGAAAGGAGCACTTGAAACGGCCCATAGAGTGAAACAGGTATGCGGGCAGGTCTTCCGCTATGCCGTCGCGACCGGCAGGGCCGAGCGTGACCCATCAGGCGACTTGCGCGGTGCCATCCCCCCGCCCTCGGGTAAGCACATGGCTACCATCACCGACCCAAAGGAAATCGCTGGCCTGCTGCGCTCCATTGACGACTACCGGGGCAGTCTCGTTACCCGTTGCGCCCTGCAACTGGCCCCCTTGGTGTTTGTCCGACCGGGTGAACTGCGGCAGGCCGAGTGGTCAGAGTTTGACCTTGAAGCGGCAGAATGGAGAATCCCGGCGGAGAAGATGAAGGCAGGCGCCCTGCACATCATTCCATTATCAAAGCAAGCCTTGGACGTGCTGCGGGAGATTCATCCTTTGACCGGACAGGGTCGGTATGTCTTCCCGAGCCCCCGGACCGACACAAGGCCGATGAGCAGTAACGCCATTTTGTCAGCTCTGCGGCGCATGGGATACGCCAAGGATGAGATGAGCGGCCACGGATTCCGGAGTATGGCCAGTACATTATTGAATGAACAGGGATGGAATCGGGACGCGATCGAGCGGCAGCTTGCCCATGCGGAAAGAAATAGTGTGCGGGCGGCGTATAACTACGCGGAGTTTATGCCGGAACGTAAGAAGATGATGCAGTCCTGGGCCGACTACTTGCACGGGATCAAGGCCGGAGCCAAGATCATACCGATGAGGGCGGTGGGATAACTGAGGCTTGACAAGAGACAGGGGTACTCCTTCCGTGCTGCCACTGTCCAGATTCGCTTCATCGGCAATCTGTTGAATCATCACCAAAGAGGGTGAGCAAACGGCTTTATCGTTTGCCCGGCACAATGTGAACAAAGGCTCTTTTTGCCAAAAACGGCAAAAAGATAAGGTGCGCCCTTTTATTTCCTGGTATCTCTACCAGTTATGAATCTCTCCCCCGAACAAATCGCCCGCCAGAAGATCGACGCCACCCTTGAGGCCTCGGGCTGGGTCATCCAGGACATGCAGGAGTTCAATCGCAATGCGGCCCTGGGTGTGGCGGTGCGGGAGTTTCAGCTGCCTGCCGGCCCTTGCGACTACCTGCTCTTTATCGACGGCAAGGCCGCCGGGGTTATCGAGGCGAAGAAACAGGGCGTGACGCTCAGCGCTGTGGCCGAGCAGTCGGCAAAATACATGACCCAATTGCCCATGCACCTGGCCCAATGGGATACGATCCTGCGTTTTGATTACGAGAGCACCAGCGACGAAACTTTTTTCTGTGATACCCGCGACCCTAAGCCCCGTTCACGCCGTGTTTTTGCCTTTCACCAACCGGCAACCTTGTATACATGGTTGAAACAACCCCTCACCCTGCGGGCTCGTCTGCAATCGCTCCCGCCGCTGATTGAAACAGGCGTGCGCGATTGCCAGATAGAGGCAATCAAGGGGCTAGAAGAGGCTCTGGCCAAGGATAAACCGCGTTCCCTTATTCAAATGGCCACGGGCGCGGGCAAGACCTTCACCGCCTGCACCTTCAGCCATCGATTGATCAAATTTGGTAGCTGCAAGCGCATCCTCTTCCTTGTGGATCGCAAAAACCTGGGCGATCAAACCTTGAAGGAATTTCAAAACTTCCAGCCGCCGGCCACGGCCAATCGATTCACCGACACCTATATCGTCCAGCATCTCCAGGGCAACCAAATTGACGCCGATGCCAAGGTCGTTATCACCACCATCCAGCGCCTCTATGCCATGCTGCGCGGCAAAGACTTGGCCGAGGAAGAGGAAGAAGTCTCCAGCTTTGAGACCTGGACCGATGAAGAAGGCGAGATCCCGCCCATAGCCTATAATCCGGGCATTCCCATCGAAACCTTCGACTTCATAGTCACCGACGAGTGCCATCGTTCCATCTATGGCCTCTGGCGGCAGGTGTTGGAGTATTTCGACGCCCAGATCATCGGCCTGACTGCCACGCCCTCGAAACACACGCTCGGCTTCTTCAACCAGAACCTGGTTGCAGAATACCCGTATGAACGTTCGGTGGCCGATGGGGTCAACGTCGGCTATGAAATTTTTCGGATTCGCACCCAAGTGACAGAAAAAGGCGGCAAGATTGAAAGCGGGATAGAAAGTGCCAAGTTTGAGATTCCTGTTCGCGACCGCCGGACCCGCAAAATCAGGTACCGGAAACTGGATGCGGATCTGCACTACACCAAGCAGGAACTGGATCGCTCGGTCACCGCGCCCAATCAGATCCGCGCCGTGCTGCAATGCTTCAAGGACCGCTTATTCACCGAGCTGTTCACCGATCGCACCGGCGAATGGGTGCCCAAGACCCTGATTTTTGCCAAGGACGACAACCACGCCGAGGAGATCGTCCACATCGTTCGGGAGATCTTTGACGAGGGCAACGACTTCTGCAAAAAGATCACCTACCGCAACACCAGCGAGGCCCCGAAAACACTGATCAAATCATTCCGGGTCGATCCCCTGCCGCGCATCGCAGTTTCAGTGGATATGATCGCCACCGGCACGGACATCAAGCCGGTGGAATGCATCCTCTTCATGCGCGACGTCAAATCCGAGGGCTATTTCGAACAGATGAAGGGCCGGGGCGTGCGCACGATCAAGGATGCCGATCTGCGGGCCGTCACCCCCGACGCCCCCACCAAAACGCGCTTTGTCCTGATCGATGCCGTGGGCGTGACCGAAACCAAGAAGAACGTCTCCCAACCCCTGGAACGCAAACGCACCCTGGCCTTTGATAAATTGATCGATCAGATCGCCCAGGGCAGACGGGATGAGGACGCGCTCTCTTCCCTGGCCGGACGACTGGCGGCCCTGGAATGGAAACTGGACCCGGAAGATGCGCAGCGAATCACCGAGGCCGGTCAGGGCAAAAGCCTGCGCGATCTTGCCAACGATCTGTTGGACGCCCTTGATCCGGACAAGATCGAGAAGATTGCCGGTGAAGAGGTCTCGGAAGAGGAGTATAACCGCATCCAAGCCGGCCTTATCGAAACCGCCTGCCATCCCTTTGACGATCCCAAACTGCGGCAGCTGATCAAGGACCTCAAACAGAAATCCGACATCATCATCGACGACATCACCATCGATGAGGTCACCCATGCCGAATATGACGTCAAAGCGGCGGAAGCAAAAATCGACTCCTTCAAAAAGTTCATCGAAACCAACAAAAACGAGCTGATCGCCTTGCAAATCCTCTACAGCCAGCCCTATGGCAAGCAGAAGCTGACCTATGGGGCGATCAAGGAACTGACCCACAAGCTGACCGACCCGCCCTATTACCTGGACGTCGCCACGGTCTGCAAGGCCTTA
>Ga0074197_1002949_pt1 | contig 10951 bp, 9 predicted proteins | sample EPASupsiteSAE305_FD_64526 | JGI IMG/M metagenome (GOLD analysis project Ga0074197, IMG submission 64526) | Bioremediated contaminated groundwater microbial communities from EPA Superfund site, New Mexico - SAE3-05 reassembly with SPADES | ecosystem: Environmental > Aquatic > Deep subsurface >...
TGGAGGGGATGCCGGACCCGCGTGAGCAAATCTTCAATCTCCCTGTTCGGCGCGGTCTGCCGCAGAAGATTGGCGGGCTTACCGATGTAGTAAATTCACCGGTTTATTCCACAGGAGTCGGACTCATCGTGTACGGAAGCCGCAATCAGGGCCCACGTGAATTTCCGGCAACCAAGTCAGAAGACAGCATCTTTAATACCACTAGTCGGCGGATGAAGAGCTGGTTCAAAGAATTTTTCTAAAGAAGATTGACGAAACTAAGGGATCGCACCAGTTTTGAGGCAGCCCTGACAACTTATATTGACTCTACACAAGGGGGAGCGGATGTTCGAATTTGACGAGACCATCGAGCAGAGTGCGGTCATCAAGGTCATTGGCGTAGGTGGTGGCGGCGGCAATGCCGTTAATACCATGGTGACCAGCGGCATGAACAAGGTGGAATTTATTGTTGCCAATACCGATGCCCAGGCACTCCGCTCCTCAAAGGCACCGGTAAAACTTCAGTTGGGTGGTCAACTGACAAAAGGACTTGGTGCCGGCGCCAACCCCAATGTGGGGCGTGATGCCGCCATGGAAGATAAAGAGAAACTGGTTGATATGTTGAAGGGCGCTGACATGATCTTCATTGCCGCCGGCATGGGAGGTGGCACCGGTACCGGCGCTGCCCCGGTCATCGCTGAGGCAGCCCGTGAAGCTGGCGCACTCACCGTTGGTATTGTCACCAAGCCCTTCTCCCGCGAAGGCAAGCAACGGATGGCCAAGGCTGATGAAGGGGTCCGCGCCCTGAAGCAGCATGTTGACTCCCTGATCATCATCCCCAATGATCGCCTGATCAGCATTGCCCCCCGCTCACTTGGCATCCTTGATGCTTTTAAACCTGCTGACGATGTGTTGCGGCAGGCTGTACAGGGCATTTCAGATCTTATTACCACCTCAGGTTTCATCAACGTTGACTTTGCAGACGTTAAAGCGATCATGAGCGAACGCGGTATGGCCATGATGGGTATCGGTATTGCCGAGGGCGATAACCGCGCCATAGAGGCTGCTATCAAGGCGATCTCCTCGCCGCTGCTGGAAGACATTGACGTCTCTGGTGCCAAAGGGGTACTGGTAAACATCACCGGTTCCTCCAGCATGACCATGGATGACTTTGATGCGGTCAATAAGACCGTTCACGAAAAAGTCCATGAAGACGCCAACATCATTATCGGTGTGGTGATTGATGAGACCATGGGTGAGACCATCAAGGTAACTGCCATTGTTACCGGTTTTGGCGATAAATTCGGCGAGACCGAGCGTAATCGAGGTTTAAGCAGCATTAGTGCGGTTTCAAAACCAAACACCGTAGTTAGTATCGATACCCCCACCTTCATTCGTGACCAGCGCCAGAAGGCTGATACTCCCCGCCCGACCCGCCATGTCGGTTCAGTTTCCTTTGATGATGAGGATGCCTATGACATCCCCACCTTTCTGAGAAAGTCAGTTGACTAGAGTCTGACGTTTACGCTGCTAACATCAAAAGGCCTCCAATTCTGGAGGCCTTTTTACTGGTTACAGTCATGAGCATACATCATGGCCAGCTGTGCCCGGTTTTCAAGACAGCGGGGGCACAGTTCTCCGGCATCCTGCCAGACCTCCTCTGCCAACCAGATACCAGCCTCATGAAAGGCTGAATCAACCTTTGCGTTTTCATCATACTCTGCACCACAGATACTGCACTGCTTCATACGCTCACTCCTATCACCTGCATAGCTGCACGATACTCAGCTTCAAGCCTGCTTCGATCCGCTGACTGCACGACCTCCCAAACCATTGCATCCTCAAGCGGCACTGTTTTCGTAACGGAGAGATCAGGATTGATGCCACAGGCCTTGCCAGCCTTTTTAAGATTCATCCCTTCAGACATCTTACAAATCAACGGGGTTAATTCTCGCCCCCCCCGTGAAAGCAGTGCCTGCAGAACGCAGCCCTGTAACTCTTCAACCTTAAGCCTGACATTGGCCAAGGGACGGATCTGCTTTTCAAGCCAGGCAACCTTACGCTTCAACTCATCCAGCGGACACATGCCTGCCCACTGCAACGGCGTAAACGGCTTGGGAATAAACGGATTCACCGACAGCGTAATTTCTCCCAGCCGTTTGTGAGCACGAGCCTGCTCAAGCACACGATCCTTAATCGCTGCGGTCAGACGCACCATCGCTTCCAGATCCTCATCGGTTTCACCGGGCAAACCAATAATAAAATACAGGCGCAGGTTCAGAATACCAGCCTTGGCAACCGCCTCTGCAGCAGCAAGAATCTGCTCATCCGTCAGATTCTTTCGGATCATATCACGCATCCGCTGTGAGCCCCCCTCAGGAGCCAGAGAGATCGTGCGATGCCCTGATTTTGCCAGCAGCCCCAGCATGGATGGCGTCAACCGGTCTACCCGTAATGAAGATAACGAGGGAGAACCGCCCTGCTCCACGATAAACTCACACAACGCCTCAATATCCCGGTGGTCAGACACTGCTGCACCAACCAGACCGATCGTCTTACGATGCTGAAGCCCTTCAAGCACTGCTGCTTTGAGTAGTTCAAGCGGTTGCTGACGGAATGGCTGATACACGAATCCAGCTGCACAGAAACGGCACCCACGTGGGCAACCACGGCTGACCTCCACCAGATACATGTTGCCAAATTCGGTCTCATCAGTCAGCACAACAGAGCAGGAGGGTGATGACTCCTTGGGTGCGCAGAGCCTGATTATAGGAGTGGCAGGCGCCAGCGAAGGCACGTAGATGCCTGGCAACGCTGCAGCGTGCTGGAGTAGCTCCTGACGATCTGTATGCTGTTGTTGGACCAGAAAATCAGCCAACGTCGGTATCAGGGTTTCCCCCTCACCCACCGCTATCAGATCAATACAATCAGCTATCGGCTCAGGATTGATGAAAAAGGCTGCACCACCAGCCAGCACCAATGGTTCAGCAGCACCGCGTTCCGCAGAAAGCTCGCTAATACGCGCCAACCTGAGGATACGGGGAATATTGATAAAATCAGGTTCAAAGGAGACGGAAAAGGCAATCAGATCAAAATCAGACAAGGGACGTTCATTTTCAAACGAGACCAACGTATCACCGGATTTTTCATAGAGGGCAAGCTCATCCCGATCCGGCAGAAATGAACGTTCACAAACCAGGTCAGGCTGATCATTAAACAGCTTGTAGACCGCCTGAAACCCCAGGCTGCTCATGGCAACAGAGTAGTGATTGGGGTAGACCAGACAGACCGAGAGTGCGCCACCCCGCCCTGCCGGAATCGCTCCTGTCTCTGCCCCGCGTCTACGCCGCAGTATTTGCTGTATCTGCCAGTTCACTCGTCTGTCACCTCAATAAAAAAAGGCGCCGCATGCAACATGCGACGCCTTGAAAGTACCACGGTCAGAACTGCTTTACTAGCCCTTGGCGATGGTAACCGTCAGGCTGGCAGACCTGGTCATCAACCCGCTGATACCACTGGCAGGGAAATGGGTCGGGACAATGGCTAGCCCGGCAGGTATGCCGTCACGAACCTGAACCGGCAGGCTCACTGAAGTGCCGTTGGCAGAGAGAGTCAACCTGTCGGAGTCTTTCACACCCAGACGGGCGGCATCGGCAGCACCGATTCTGACCACCGCCTCAGCGGCCACCGACAGGTTGTTGGCAGACCAACTGGTGTATGAACCGTTGTGACGCAGCACCGGTGTAATCAGCAGGGTCATGGAACCGGCAGCATGGGCCTTGGGTGCTGCAAAGGCCAGTGCCGGACGCTCCAGTTTCTTCTTAACAACCGGCTTGATTTCCTGTTGCAGAGCAGCCAGCGTAGGAATAGCACCACCGGCCAGACGGGCAAAGAGGTCACCCAGAATCACCAGATCAGGCCGTGCCTCGCCAGGGGCATTGGCTGCGGCGCTGAAGCTCTGGGTACGGTTGTCGGTAGTGGTAAAGGAACCTGCCTTTTCAGCAGCCGTTGCTGCGGGTAACACGACATTGGCAAGTTGTGCGGTGGCGGTGGGGAACAGATCCAGCACCACCAGACACTCCAGCTTCTGCAGGGCAGCAGCAACCTTGGCACTATTAGGCAGTTGCAGCAGGTCACTACCCATGACATACAGACAACGGATCTCACCCTTTTCAATACCGTCAAGAATGCCGAACAGATCCTTGCCGCCATTTCCTGGAGCCACACCCATATCCAGCATGCCCTGGGTGTTGTTCTTCTCATCCATAGGGTAAAGATCAGCAGCGGTCAGGATCGCCAGGTTCAGGGCGCCGGTTACTGCAGCAGTCGCATCTGAACTGCGCATGAACTCATAGCCATAGATCACAGCCACCTGGCCGTTGATGAAGGATACAGCATCGTTAAAGGCAGCCTCATCCAGACCGGTGGCAGCCTGAATCTGATCAAAACTGGTGGCGGCAACAGCCTGTTTGAAACTATCAAGCCCTTCGGCTGCAGATGCCTTACCCTGGTTAATGGCAGCCTTGGCCAGACCCAGGGCAACAAACCCTTCGGAACCAGCCTTGTAGCGCAGCTTGCTGTTACTGAACTTGTCCAGCGTAATGGGCTGGGCTGAGGCAGTTATCAGCTTGGCGTCCCGCTTGGTAGCCGCCTTGATTACCCGATACGCAAAGCCTGCCGACTCTCCCTTGAGGTCGGAACCGAGCACGATGATGCAGCCAGCCTGCTCCAGGGCGTCCATCGGCTTGGTGGCACCGGTCATACCGATCATCTTTGCCTGCAGTTCCTGGGTCTGGGCATAGCCCAGACGCGCTTCAGAATCCAGGTTGGCTGAACCGATAGCTTCCTTGATCAGCTTGGCAAACAGGAAGTTCTCTTCATTGGTGACGCGGGGTGATGCAATACCGGCCACGCTGGCAGCGCCGTACTTGGCAACAATCTCTTTGGTGGCGGAGACAACCGTGGACAGGGCAGCATCCCAACTGGCCGGTTTCTGCTGACCGTCAACACCTTTGACCAGCGGTTGGGTAAGACGCTGCGGGGCATTGAAGGCGCTGTAGCCGAAACGACCGTTGATGCAAAGGTTGCCATTATTGTAGGTGCTGTCATCGCTGGTGACCCGGGCCACCTTGCCGTTTTGCACATGGTATTCAATCTGGCAGCCGGAGGAGCAGAAGCCGCAGATACCGTTTTTGACCTCAAATGACCAGGGACGACCGCTAAACTTGAACGGCTTGCTGATCAGGGTACCGGTGGGGCAGGCAGCGATACAGTTGCCGCAGAAATCGCAATCCAGCGGCTTGCCGCTGACCGTATCAATCAGGGCGCGGTCACCGCAGGAGACGGTCTTAATGGCTGCAGGTCCGGTGATCTCACGACAGACCTTGACGCACTTTTCACAGAGGATACAGCGGTTGGGATCACTCTCCAGCAGGGACCAGTCATACCGGATCGGCAGACGCTCAAGATCAGCGGCATACTCTTGCTTGGAAACACTCAGGCCGTAGCAGGTATCCTGCAGATCACACTCACCAGCGGCATCACAGACCGGACAGTCCAGCGGATGGTTGACCAGCATCAGCTCCATGGTCTTCTTGCGGATCTGCTCCAGCTCAGGTGACTGGGTGGTAACCTTGATCCCTTCCTTGACCGGTGTGTTACATGCCGTCATGGGGCGCTCAACGCCTTCAACATGCACCGCACAAACCCGACAGGCGCCGGTGGTGGAGATCTTTTCCAGGTAGCAGAGGGTCGGAATCTTGATCCCCAGCTTACTGGCCGCATCCAGGATGGTGGTTCCAGCCGGAACCTGAACATCGGTGCCGTCAATGGTAAGGGTGATGGTCTTATTGGTATCGCAGCATTCAGTGTGTGCCATTGCTTGTTTCCTATGCTGAATTTAAGTTTTTTGTTACAGCGCAACCATTGCCATACGGTAACAACGCAAACAACGGTCGGCTTCAGCCTGGGCAGTAGAATCAGCAAAACCCAATTCCACTTCCTGGTAGTTCCCCTTGGAGGCCCGCTCCTTGCCATGCACCTCTTTCTGGCCGGCACGATCAGCGGAATCAAGCCAGGCAACCGACTCATTCTTGTCGTACACACCCAGGTAGGTCAGCAGGTCTTCAAAAATCTCCTGCTCGGTCAGATAGGCCTTACCTTCTTCAAGATAGCGCGCGATCACGTTGGCAGCACGGTGTGCATTCCCGATACAGGCCACAACCGTCAGCGGGCCAATCTCGGCATCACCACCGGCAAACACGCCGTCACAGTCAGTGATCAGGGTACGGGAAAGCGGGTTACCCATGCTGTCGTTCAGCCCCTTACCGGCAGCATCCTTAAGGGGGATATACTTGGTGATGACGGTGTTCCACTTGCTGATATCAATCCCCATATCCGGCGGAATGAAGCTCAGATCAGCATCCTGACCAATGGCCGGGATAACCGTATCACACTCAACCACAAACTCACTGCCGGGAACCGGCTCAGGACGACGACGACCTGAAGCATCCGGCTCACCCATGGCCATCCGTACGCACTCAACGCCGGTTACCTGCTCATTGGCATCAACGATGATCTTGGTGGGGAGCACCTGAAACTCAAACTTGACCCCTTCTTCATCAGCGCCATCCACTTCCCACACATCAGCAGGCATCTCTTTACGGGAACGACGATACAGCAGAATTGACTCTTCAGCGCCTTCACGCAGGGCAACCCGGACGCAGTCAATGGCAGTGTTACCGCCGCCAACCACGCAGACCTTCTTGCCCATGCCGGTGGGACGCTTCATGTAGGCTTCACGCAGGAAGTCAATACCGCCGGTCAGGAACCCTTTATAGCCTTTGTCCTCACCCTCAACCCCCATCGGCTTGGAACGGTGGGCGCCGGGAGCCAGGAACACGGCCTCGTGCTTTGCTTTCAGTTCAGCCAGGGAGATATCCTTGCCAACGCGGCAGTTATAGACGATCTCAACTCCCATGGTCTGGATGATATCGATATCTCGCTGCAGGATATGACGCGGCATCCGGTAGGCCGGGATACCAACCGCAACCATACCGCCGCCAAACCCTTCCGGCAGTGTTTCATAAATGGTGCTGCGATAGCCCTGCAGGGCCAGATAGTAGGCTGCAGCCAGACCGGCAGGGCCTGCGCCCACAATACCAACCGTCTTATTCTTCATCACAGCGGTATTGGCAGGATGCTGCATCTTGTGCATCCACTCATAGTCAGAAGCAGTACGCTTCAGCACCATGATATTGACCGAATCATCCACATTCTTGCGACGGCAGGCAGCCTCACAAGGGTGCGGACAGACCCGGCCACAGACCGCAGGCATCGGCATGTTCTCACGAATGGTGGCAAGGGCGTCGCTATACTGGTAGTTCTTTATTTCTTCAATATACTTGGGGATATCAATGTGAGCCGGACACTTGTCCATGCAGGGGGCGGTAATCTTATGCAGATACTTCTCATTCTTTGGCTGACGGCTGCCGTCACAGAGCGCCTCAAAGTCGGCACGGTAATGGGTTACGGCATCCAGCACCGGCTTGGTTGAGCTTGGGCAGAGGGTACACTTGCAGTTTTGCAGCAGTACGTTCAGATCAGCCACCTGATCAAGGTCACCAGGCTTGGCTTCGCCTTTAAGCACCTTTTGCAGCAGGTCAGCCAGCACCTTGGTTCCCTTTTTACCGGGGGTACACTTGCCACAGCAGAACAGGGTCTGTACCCGCTGCATATACTCGGCAGCCATGGCAGGAACATCAACGTCCTTATCAAAGACAATCACACCGTCCCAGCCCATCATGGCACGCAACGGTTGTTGGCCGTCAAAGGCCACCGGCAGACGATAGCTTGCTGCTACCGGCTCGCCACTTACTGTTCTGTTATCAACGACATTTCCACCCCAAGTTGAGAAAACCACCTGTGCCACAACCACCTCCGTGTTACACCAAAACTCAATATTTTCGATACGTTAAGTAGTTATTTTGACAGACAAAAATACGTCCGCAAATTGTATACAGTATGCCTGATTACCATATACATTCCGTTGAAATCAAGGGAAAAAATATTTTAACCTACATAGTCTCGCCGACTCCACAAATCAAAATTTATGCTACAGTACCGGTTACTTTCTTAAAGGAGTCAACGATGCAGACCTATCACCCCTCATTCATATCCCTCTTTACCATTAATATGGGCTCCCGCACAGACGAACGGATTCTGGTCTTCAGCGACCTGATCCGCAGCGATGAGATCATCAGCGAATCTGACCATGACCGCCGCATCAGGCTGCATGCCACAGCCCAGGAGCTGGCCAATTTTGCCGAGCAGAAGTATGGCAACGCATCCTTTGTGGATTTCCCTGCTACCCCGGCCTCCGGTGCAGAACCGCCCCTGGCACTTTGGACTGCCGTGTTTGGCGAGACCATCATCGAACAGCTTGAGACCACCGGCCTGATGGGGCCATTACTGGCCAAATCCATTGACGCCGACGGATTGGAGCGTGCTCGCACCATTGTGGCAGCCGGTAAAGATTCCGTGGCTGATATCATCATCGCCCTGTCCAACAACTCCACCAGCCACACCAATTTCCGCAAGCTGGCCTGCCACGCCGGGACACGCTTTGCCTCCCTGCCCCATTTTGATCCTGATATGTTCGCCACCTCCATGACCGTTGACTGGCATGCCCTGGCTGACCGCACCAATCGCCTGGTTGAGGCGGTCAACCGGGCTGAATGGGCCATAGTGGAATGCCCCAACGGTACAGCCATGCATATCTGTAAAAAAGGACGCCATGCTGAAGGGGATGACGGCCTGCTGACCGCTGACGGCGCCTTTGGCAACCTGCCGGCTGGCGAGGCCTATCTGGCACCGCTGGAAGGGGAGAGTCACGGCACCATGGTGATTGAATGGGGACCGACCGCCAAACTGCAGAGCCCCCTGACTCTGATTATTAGCGATGGAAAGGTGCTGCGGATTGAGGGGGACGACCCGCTGCGCCAGCGTCTGGAGGCCAAGTTTGCTGAAAGCCCCAACTGTCGCAACCTGGCTGAGCTGGGGATCGGCACCAACGACAAGGCCAGCCGACCGGACAACGTCCTGGAGGCTGAAAAGATCCTGGGCACCATCCATCTGGCCCTGGGTGACAATACCGGCTTCGGCGGCATTGTGGCAGCGCCGTTCCATGAGGACTATGTCTTTTACCAGCCCACCCTGACCCTGATCATGCCGGACGGCAGCCAGGAGATCATCATTGATAATGGGCAACTGCAACTATGACGATCTGGATTGATGCTGATGCCTGCCCGCGGGTGATCAAGGAGATTGTCTTCCGGGCTTCGGAACGATTGGATCTGCCGGTCATGCTGGTGGCCAACAAGCCGCTCTCCAAGCACCACTCCCGTCTGGTCAGCTCCGTGGTGGTTGATGCCGGACCTGATATTGCTGATGACTACATTGCAGAACAGGCAACTGCCCAGGATCTGGTGATTACTGCTGATATCCCACTGGCAGCGCGGATTGTAGCCAAAGGGGCAACCGGGATTGACCCCCGTGGTGAGCTGTACACCGAAGACAATGTGGGGGAACGGCTCTCCATGCGCGACCTGATGCAATCCCTGCGGACCGAAGGGCTGGTGCAGGGCGGCCCGGCCCAGTTCGGCATGACCGACCGCCAGCGTTTTGCCTCATCACTGGATCGGGTGCTGACCCGGATGGTGCGGGAGGCACGGTAGCAGGCACGATGGTATTGTTTGTTCGCACCAAACCCCTCCCGGCCTCCCCTTGTCAGGGGAGGGGCACAACAAAAAAAGGCTTAAAGGCTTCCCCCCTGACAAGGGGGGATTGAGGGGGGTTGGTTTTATCTGTTACGTTGCACGCGGAGGCGCGGAAACGCGGAGTTTAAAACCTGTCGGTTACGGCAGAGTTAGCTAACACCTGTCGGGCGGCTCCTTTTTTATGCAACTATTTTGCTTTTCTCCGCGAGCTTCGCGCCTCCGCGTAAGTAGCTGATGTTTTCAAGTTGAATTGTTTTGTTTTATACGTACAATACTATCAGCAAGCACGTACAAACAGACCAAAGGGATGTTCCCCATGAACACCAAACTAACCTTAAGCCTTGATCAGGCTGTGATTGAACAAGCCAAGCAGTTTGCCCAATCGCAGCATCAAAGTCTTTCAAAGCTGATTGAAGGCTACCTGCGTCAGGTAACCAAGCCCAAAGAGACGACCGCCCCGCTCACACCACTGGTAGCCAAACTGTCCGGCGTGCTTGACGCCCGCAAGGTCGGTGATCACAAGCAGGAATACGCAGACTACCTTGCGGACAAATACCGGTGAAGCCACTCCTGTTTGTTGATACCGATATTGTGCTTGACCTGCTTGCCCAACGTGAGCCGTTCTACCCTGCTGCTGCACAGCTTTTCTCACAGGCAGAGGTCGGCAGCGTCACCCTCTGTGTCTCCTCGCTCACCTTTTCCAATCTGTTCTATATCCTCAGAAAACAGGTTTCCGGCCAGCAGGCCCACGGCATTCTGCGGACCTTCAAACAACTGATACAAGTTGTTGCGGTGGATGATGCCATTGTAGAGCAGGCACTGCAGGCCGGATTTACTGACTTTGAAGATGCGCTGCAGTATTTTGCTGCGCTCAGTGCCGGTTGTTCAGCACTGATTACTCGCAATGTCCGGCATTACCGCAAGGCAGCCATCAAGGTTGTTACGGCTGAGGTTTATTGTTCAACGGCGGGATAACTGTTCCGTTTGGGGGGATGAGCGGTTCACTCGCGCACGCGCATGAACCGCTTAATAACGAGTTGGAAACGGAGAATAAGAATAAATGCAAATTGACCTATTACCACGGCAAATAAATAGATCGAAACAGTCTGGTTTGTGCTATAGTCTTTGCATGGAAAAGACCGACGCACGAACATTAACCCAAGAAGCCCAGGAGACGCTTCGTAAACAGATTGTCA
>Ga0074197_1002952_pt1 | contig 10943 bp, 8 predicted proteins | sample EPASupsiteSAE305_FD_64526 | JGI IMG/M metagenome (GOLD analysis project Ga0074197, IMG submission 64526) | Bioremediated contaminated groundwater microbial communities from EPA Superfund site, New Mexico - SAE3-05 reassembly with SPADES | ecosystem: Environmental > Aquatic > Deep subsurface >...
ATTAGACGCCGCAGCGGTGCTTCGCACGTTTGCGCCAGCCAGCCGATCCCCTGCACCGGATGGGGCAGGCAGCGTGGATCACCCAGCAGCAGGTCCAGCAGTATAGCCAGCAGTATTTGTTGATAGAGGGGGATCATGGACAGCTATCACCGTGCCATCAGCGCAAACACACCCCACCCCAGGTAGTCACGCGTGTAGGTGGCGTAGCGCTCAGGCTCCGAGTTCAGTTGGGCTCGCACCTCGTGTGCAAACTCATCATCGGGATTGGCGTCCAGCCAGCGGCGCATGGTAAGCCATTTGGCTGCTTCGTACCGATCCCAGCCATCCTGGTCAGCCAGCACCATTTCAACAACGTCATAGCCAAGGCTGCTGAATGACACAAGCAGTTGGGGAAGCAGGAGAAAGTCAGAGATTGAATGGGCAAGACAGCCCTTGGCAACATCTTCCGTGGGAGGCAACTGCCGCCAGTAAGGTTCGCCAATCAGGATAATCCCTCCGGGCTGGAGGCTCTGGGCCAGCAGCTTGATCGTACCGGCAACGCCCCCACCGATCCAGGTGGCGCCGACACAAGCTGCCACACCGACCTTGTCATTGGCAACATAGCCCGCAGCATCACCATGGATGAATGTAACCTGATCGCCCACGCCAAACTCTGCAGCGCGAAGTTTCGCCTGTTCAGTGAACAATGGGCTCATATCAATGCCGGTGCCGCTGATACCGTGATCACGGGCCCAGGTGCAGAGCATCTCCCCTGAACCACTACCAAGGTCCAGCAGGCGGGTTCCCGGCTCCAGACGCAGCGCTGCGCCAAGGGTAGCAAATTTTTCCGGTGTGTACGGGTTGTGGATGCGGTGAGCACTTTCCGAGATGGTGAATATGCGGGGTATGTCCATGATGATATTTTTCCTTTGGGGTGTTTCCGTCAGGGAGTAGCGGCTAAGGGTGCAGCAGCCGGGTTTAATCCGGCCAACTGGTGCGCTTTGCTGGTTGTTATTTCTCAAATGCTTGAATACGTAGGGGATGGGAAATGAGCCCTCATTCCCACAGCACTAAACGTTGCACTACAGAATCTGGTGATGAGAGCGAATTTTTTCAATTTCTTTCCCGTCTACTCCAGCGGCCTGAGCCAGCTCAGACCAGTGACCTAGAGCGTGGGCAATATCTTTGAGAACCTTGCTTGCGGTTCCTATGCCAAACCGGTTGGCTACCTTCAGCAGGTCTTCGCGAGTTATCTCTTTGAACTTGCCATTCACCGACATCAGGTGCTGATGCAGATTAACCCCTTGAGGATTATAGGCGTGCGTGACGTCGTAGGCAGGTGATAGCTGCCAATGTCCCCGCTTCTCCAGCATGAATGAGAAATTCTTGGTGTGATCATCACAGTTGGCACTCATAACGTTAAACGCCATTCGCCGGAATGCTTCTTCCATCACTTCGTACCCAAGACCCAACTGGTCAATGGCGAGAAACAGCTGCGCGTAATCATGTGTGGCCAGTTGTTTGTAATCAAGGTGGGCCATAGCGCAGAGGGTCTGCATATGTATTTTTTGGTTTCCCTTACGATCAAACCGCTTCGTCATGAAATGGGCTCTGCCGTTTTCTTCAAGAATGCGGCAAGGGGACATGGCAATACCGGCCATGGTTGCCATGGTATAGTAGGCATATTCAATACGGCCATAGTCCTTTGAACTGCCAAGCTCCCTATCTTTGCCGACACCATCTAATTTTAGCAGCCAGTGCTCAAAACCTGCCGCTACATCAAACTGCCCGGAACGGATCTCGTTCGTTTCCGGGTTCCAGGCAATTGCGGCTTTTGCCCGAGCGCCACCGGCCGAGGTGCCCACTTGGATGATCTGATTGAGCGCCGCTTCCGCCATCTCATCAGCCTGCATATAGCCACTCACGGCCCGACGAGCAGCCTCAACAAGACTCGACATCTTGAGTGCAGTTGTGGCTGAAGCCGAAGCATGTGATCGTGATGGCTTGAATTCAAGCGCCCCCATGCCTCTCTTGCCCATATACGCCAATCGATCAAGAGAGGTAACGTCTTCCTTGCGGACACCTTTTTTTGCCATCCAGGCATCAATAAGATTGTTACCGAAATCATCCGGGAGGGCATCGGCCAAGAGGGCCGGCAAGCGCTTGAATGTCTGCTCTGGAAGGTAGGCGAATACATATGGAGAAGAGGACAGCGGCATTTGGATCGGGGCAAGTTCAATGCCTAGTTTACTGAATTGGGGGTAGTACGCAAAAACATAATAGCCGCTTGAAGGATCAAGTACGACAGCGCCGACTTTTTCGTCCCAGGCAAATACCTCTATTTTTTCGACTGGCTTATACATAGTTTCTCATCGTGATGAGTACGGATGGCTGCCCGGTTGTCACATGCACCGTTGTCACCGTTACGTTCATTTCGCAGCCGGTTTCCTTGGCCTGAACACCTTTTGCCGGGGCGCTTTAGACGTCACCTGTTGTAGCGGATTGACGGTAACCTGGGGAGCCAAGGTACCCAGCCACTCTGTGCGATTAAGGGCTTTCAACACCTTTACCAATGACTTTGTTGTCGAAGTCTGCCCCGATTCCAGCCGTTTAACTGCGTTCAGGGCAACACCTGCTCTTTCGGCAAGTTCACTCTGCGCTAAATTACGAAGAATCCTAAGATTGCGTATTTGTTGCCCTAATTGTTCTTCCAGCTCTTCCGCTGTTTTAAATTTTTGCATAACAGCCTCTTAAAGGTCCTTATTGTTATTTAAGCTACAATAAGGACCATAAAAAGTCCATACTATTATACGCGATATATTTTTATATTAGCCTATATACAGTCTTTATAATCTACTTTTGCTGTTTATAACCTTTTTATGGGCTAATACACCTTTTGGTCCCGTAGGATGCCCGTGTTAATCATCACGCTACATAGGCCGCAATGTTTCAGATAGACGGCCTGTGGATCTTTGAGCCAATGCGTCAGTTTGTTATTTCAACGGTAACGCCTTGGCCGACGACGTCAGCCGTCCGCGCCGTAGGCCATGATTAGGGCGTCCGGATATACCGTTCAATATCAGCCAAAGCATTGTTGAATGTCTTTGGTATGTATGTAAACCGGCCCTCAACCCCTCTCCCAACCATTTGTAAAAACCGTTCCTTGGTTACACCTGAATCGTCAGGGTTTATAACCACAAAGTTTCTTAAGCGTTTTTTGCTTTCAGAGCCAAGTGCGTAGAGATAGCGAAAAAACGAATCGGTTTCAGGCAGCGAGTACCCGATGATAAAAATATTTTCAGCCTCTGATAACTCCTCTGCCGCAACTGCCCACACATTCGATAACTGGCCATGGTAGCTATTTTTATTCCATGTTGGCGGCACAATTACTGGTGGCCCGTTCAATTTGCTTCCTTTGTGTTCCTTTAGATGGAGGGTCGAACCAAGATTGTAAAAAACATGGTCAAGCCCAGGGTAAAGATCAAATCGCGCCTCTGAAACATATTTAGGAACAATCTCGCCATCATCAGCAACACCCCAGTTAATGGACCCGTGTAACTTCAGTAGTGGCGATCTTCCACTTCCTTTAGCTCCTGTGAGGCAGTAATCGTATCCGAACCTATGAAAATGCAACGCATAATCTAAACAAAGATCATAGTTAAAGGTAATAAAGGAGTATTCTACTGGGTCTTGGGGTTTTACCCCTGCTTTTATAGTACCTAGCCGTGATACGAAGTCATTATATGGGGCTGGTGGATGTATCCTTGTACCGCCACCGCCGACAGGAAACCTGATGTTAAATTCAAGGGTCTTGTAAATTACCGTTACAAAAGCATTTCTCAGCTCTATAATTTCTTCATCTGTTCGTTTGCCCAGCTTTTTAATCAAAGTTCCCATCTCAATTGCACCGAACACTATCTCTAGATTGTCTAAGTCGAGATACGCTTTTGCATGTACGCCTTGTAGCTCAGAGATTGCATCAAATACCATCTCGAATTCACGCTGAGCTTCACGTGCACCTTGTTCCTTCAAGCGAAGGTGGTCGTATGCCTTATCTAAAAAATCAGTCATCAAAGGTCCGCCAGCCTGTTTGGATGCACCAGCCCCTAGAATGAAGACGTTTTTCATGACGATTTTTCCTTTTCACTCAACTCATTATTAACCGATTTACGCGCGTGGCGCGTGAACCGGTGATCTTCCCAAACGGGATGTTGGCCGGAATACTGGTCACAACCTTAGCTGCCGATAAATCTCCTGCATATCCAGGCTGGCCCGTACGCAGTCAACCAAGCAAATTCCACGGGATCGCCAGAATATCATCCGTAACCCAGCGTGGTTGTTCTACTGCACAGACAAGAGCACCCTTGCCGAACCTGCGGTTGGGATAGGCAGCCATGAGTGCCGTAATGCCTGATCCATCCCGTTTAGTGGGATTGCTGGTCAATTTAAACTCAAACGGATAGAGGAGATCATCCTTTTCAAGCAGCAGATCAACCTCGGCACCGCCACCAGAACGCCAATGGTACCAGGTTGCAGCCATACCACAGGCAGCGGCCTGTTTGCGCAGTTCCTGCACCATGGCAGTCTCAAACAGTGCGCCATACAGCGGGTGTGAAGCGAGCATAACCGGTGCTGACAAACGGGCATGGTAGCAGGCCAGTCCGGTATCGGTAAGATGCCCCTTTGGGCGTGATGAGACCCGTTTAACCGGATTGCCGGAAAAAGCAGACAGTGAGTACCACTGATAGGTGGCCTCAAGGATACGCAGCCACCGTTTAGAGGTGGGAGGCACAATCCCAATCTCCCGTCCCAGCTGGCTGTAGTTGATCTCCTGGGCGGTCAGTGCCGTCATCAGGCCGATAAAACGTCCAAACTCATGCCAATCCTGAATTTCACCGATCAACCGGGCATCCCGTTCAACGTAGGTCCGGTGATAGCCTGCCCAGAAATCACCAACCAGATCATCGGGAAGCTGCTGCAACCCCGGCAGTGATCCCCGCCAGAGCCAGCCACGCAGATCACCCTGATAATAACCGGCAGTGCGGCTCCAGGCCGGAAACTGGTCCGCATCCTCCAGCCAGCGGCTAAGCCAGCATGAGTCAGAACCGGCCAGTTCCTGGAGTGAAAATCCTTGCAGATCAAGGAATGCAGCCCGTCCGGCAAGACTTTCGGACAGGGTCTTCAGTACCTGCCACTGCTGCGAACCGGTCAGGATAAACTGGCCTGCCGCAGAACGGTTGCGGTCAACGGTTCGTTTAATGGCAGCAACCAGTTCCGGTGCATACTGGATTTCATCAAGGATCAGCGGTGCGGGATGATTGCGAAGAAAGAGATCAGGGTCGCGCCGGGCGCCTTCAAGATCAATACCCGGATCAAACACAACATAGTCATGGTTGGGGAACAGATGCTGCAACAAGGTGGTCTTGCCAACTTGCCGGGCACCGCTGACAACGGTTACCGGAAAATGCTCCACCATCCGAAGTAGTCGTTTGGAAATAAGTCGATTTCTGTACATACCTTGCAATTTAAACTTTGCATGTTTAATTTGCAAGGCATTTTAGTGGATGTGGGGGTTAAACCGGGCTTCACAAACCTTATCAAAACTTCAGCAACCGATAGATCGCCCGCATATCCAGACTGCCCCGTACGCAGTCGGCCAGTCGATCAAGCGCCGGTTCCAGATCATAGCAGACCCGGGCAACGCCACTTACTTGCCAGCCTTTGCGCTGTCGCAGGCGATCCAGCCACCAGCGCCGGAAGGGATCAGCATCAAACAGGCCATGCAGGTAGCTGCCCCAGACTAGACCATCCGGGCTGCCAGCACCTAACAAACTGCCATCCTGACTGGTGATCAGCGGCTGGAGCTGGTTGCCGCTGGTGATACCGTGGTGGATCTCATAGCCATTGAGCAGACAACCGGAGGGGATATGACAACAACTGGTCTGGCAGGTGGTTTTATCTGCTGCCATGACCGTATTGATCCCTAGCAGCCCCAAGCCCTGCTGCTCACCTGCCCCGGATTCAATGGCGTATGGGTCGCTGATTCCGTTACCCAGCAACTGAAACCCGCCGCAGATGCCGACTATCTCACATTGCCCGGCCTGTGCAAGTTCAAGAATAGCTGCTGCCAGTCCGGTCTGTTGCAACCAGGCCAGATCAGCCAGGGTGTTCTTGCTGCCGGGTAGAATCAGGGCATCGGGCTGGCCCAGCTCTGCAACGCTGCGGACAATCCGCAGGCCCAGATCCGGCTCCAGTCCCAAAGGATCAAGGTCAGTAAAGTTGGAGATGTGCGGCAGATCAAGCACGACAATATCAAGCTGTTGCGGATCTTTTTCACCAACGGGCAGCAATCCCTGTTTGAAGGAGACCGAATCCTCTTCCGGCAGCCCCAGGTTATGCAGATACGGCACCGTGCCCAGCACCGGCTTGCCCGTATGAAAGCGGGTGTATTCCAGGGCATCGCCCAACAGGGATGCGTCTCCCCGAAAGCGGTTGATCACAAAACCGGCCACCATGGCCCGTTCTACCTCGCTCAAGACCTCCATGGTACCGACAAAGGAGGCAAACACGCCACCCCGGTCAATATCCCCCACCAGCAGCACCGGTGCGTTGCCATACTGCGCCATCCGCATGTTGACGATATCATTGGCCTTCAGGTTGACCTCAGCCGGACTGCCCGCCCCTTCCAGCACCATGATCTGGTGCTCGGCTGACAGTTCATCGTAGCAGCGCTGCACCGCTGACCAGACCGACTGCCGTTGTGCTGCATAGCTCTTGAAATCAGTGGTGCCCATGACTTTGCCGCACAGGATCACCTGGGAGCCGGTCTCACTGTTGGGCTTGAGCAGCACCGGGTTCATACGGACATCCGGGTCAAGGCGACAGGCCTGAGCCTGCAGCACCTGAGCCCGCCCCATCTCGCCACCGCTACGGGTGACATAGGAGTTGAGTGACATGTTCTGGGCCTTAAATGGCGCCACGTCATGACCATCCTGTTTCAGGATGCGGCAGAGCGCCGCGGTCAAAATGCTCTTGCCAGCGTTGGAGCCGGTGCCCTGAAACATGATCGCCGGAGTTTTTGGTTTGCGCGTCTTTGTGCTGGCCGGTGCCAGAATAGCGTGCAAGACACCGCAAAGCTGTTCCTGCTCCGGTTCAGTCCGTACCGCCACCCTGAAATAACGCTGGTCAAGACCGCTGAAATTGCCACAGACCCGCAGGGCGACCCCCTGTTTAAGGGCTTGCTCAGCCAGTTGCGGGGCACCCAGCGTGGGGTGATCCAGACGCAGCAGCAGGAAGTTGGCCTCGCCCGGGTAGACGGTCAGACCAGGCAAGCGGCTTAGTTCCTGCGCAAGCTGCTCACGCTGTTGGGTGACGAACTGACGGGTACGCTGCAGGTAGTCCTGATCCTGCATTGCCCGCACCCCCACGGCCTGGGCCAGGCTATTGACGGTCCAGTTGGGCAGGTAGTTTTTAAGTTGCTGGATATGCTCTGCAGCACCGGTCAGGTAGCCCAGCCGCAGACCCGGAATGGCGTAGAGTTTGGTAAGGGAGGTAAGAACTAAAAGATTGGCAGGCCGGTTCTGCTGCAGGCTGCGACTGCCGTCGGTAAATCCTATGAATGATTCATCCAGGGCAAACAGGGTGGCTGGGTGGCTGGTGATCAGGTCATGCAATGCAACCGGATCAATCGTACGGCCGGTGGGGTTGTTGGGTTGCCCCAGAATGACCAGTTGTCCCGGTTTTAGCAAAGGGGCAAGCTGTTGGGGCTGGAGCAGAAAGCCGTTGTCCGCTGAAAGCTGAAAATGCTCTATCGCCAAGCTATTGAGTAGCGCAGGCCCTTCATAATCACTGTAGCTGGGTACCGCTAGCAGCAGCGACGAGCAGCCCAGGGCGCGGGGCAGCAGGTGCAGCAGCTCGGTGGCGCCGTTACCCACCAGCACCTGATCTGTTGGTATCCTGTGCAGGTTGGCTATCGCCGCTACCAGCTCGGTTGCCTCAGGGTCTGGGTAGTGGATCAGGTCACTGATCCGGCTCTCAATCAACGGGCGTAGCCAGTCCGGCAGGCCCAGCGGATTGATGTTGGCGGAGAAATCCAGCAGCTGCTCCGCAGCAAAGCCGGAAGCCTGACTTAGCAGACGAAGGTTGCCGCCGTGGCGGTATGTCGGCGCCTGATCGGTCATGTCAAAACGGACGCTGCAACCAGGCTACGCAGAAGCGGCCAGTTGTTTTTTCAGGTTGTAGACAACGCCGGCATTTGCCAGGGCAATGGTGGCGTAACGGGACAACATGGTGAGAAATTCAAGGTGGTCATTATGAAACGGCTCTCCACTGACACCGCCGGAGATGGTCAATACCCCGGCAACCCTGTCCTGCACCCGCAGCGGCACTGAAAGCACACTGGGACCGGCCAGCATAGCACCGTCTGGGTCCTCAGCCCTGATATCATCCACAAATCCTTCGTCAGTAATATCACAGATGATCAGCGGCTTACCCTCTTCAACAACTTTGCCGGAAATCCCCTTGCCCAACGTCAGGCTATAGTATTGCGAATAGAGCGGGTCCAGCCCGGTAGCCACCTTTGCCTGCAAGGTTGTGCCGGACTTGTCCAGCAGCAGTATATAGCCACGACGTGCGTGCAGATGCTCGGTAACCAGCTCCACCAGCTTTTTCATGATCTCCGGCACACTGAAGGTTGACATGAGCGCCGCGCTGATCTGGTTGGCTGACTTCATCATCTCCAGCGTATCCTGCAATCCACTGTTTTTTCTGGTTAATTCTCCAAGTAGATGCGCTCTTTTACGTAACTGCTCCTTTTTTTCAAGGGCCTTTTCGATCACATTATACAGCACACTTTCATCATCCAGCGGCATGACAATGTAGTCATAGGCGCCGTGACGCAACGCTTTGATAATATTGTAGCTTGAGTCATTGGAGGTGAGGATAATGACATCGATTTCCGGTTTGTGACGCTTAAGCACCTTCATCATATTGAAACAGCTCATGCCGGACAACATCAGACCGGTCAACACCAGATCAAAGTCCTGTTCATTGAACAGCGGAATAGCCTCTTCAGCCGATGAAGTGGCGGACACCAGGTAGCCCTGGGCCTCAAGGATATCCACGATTATGCTGCTGTTTGCCCGTGAATCGTCAACAACAAGGATATTTGCCGGTAATGACATAGGTAAGCTCCAAACGTTTCTCACAAATAATGCTGGATAGTACGGTATGGAGTGTGAAAAAACAACCGCAACCTTTTGAGTAAATTCTTGACAGATGAACTGTTTCTTGGCATCTGTTACGGACATTTCAATACCGAATGGAAGCGAGGAAGAGGGGTGCAAGGCCCCCGCTGCCCCGCAGCCGTAAAGGGAACGAACGTCCAACCCAAGTTAGTTCCGGTTTCAGTTCAAGGATGATGGCAAGACGGCAAGGAGGAGGCGACGAAGGCGTACTAGTAAAGTACGTTGAGGAAGCCGACAACGAAGCCAACGCAGCCAGCGCCTTGAAATGGAAGCGGAAGGGTACAGCCACTGGGAAACTGGGAAGGCGGACAAGTAGGTCGCCCTGAGCCGGAACACCGCTCCATTCGCACGCTTCGGGGGAGGCAACTCATGTACAATCAGCAGCAATCCGCGCAATTTCTATCAATAATTCCAGCTTGTAAGCCATGACACCACCGTTACCCGCCACCATGCAGGCGGTCTCTGTGCGTGAGATCGGCTCGTTTCAGTTTGAGCAGCGTCCGGTTCCCCAACCGGGACCGGGTGAGGTGCTGTTGCGCGTTACCGTAACCGGCCTCTGCCGCACCGACCTGAAGATCATTCAGGTCGGACATCGTGATCTGGTACTGCCCCGCATCCCTGGTGAAGAGGTGGTGGGTGAAGTGGTGGCCCTTGGTCCCCAAGTTGATCCAACGCTCCTGCATCAACGCTGTTACGTCTACCCTGGTGAATGGTGCGGCAGCTGTGCGGCCTGCCGCGCTGGCGCGGAAAATCTCTGCCGCTTCATGCAGATCATGGGCTTTCATCGTGATGGCGGTTTTGCCGGTTACGTGATTGCTCCGACTAAGAGCCTGATCCTGTTACCGGAAGGGTTGAGCGACGAACAGGCGGTCTTTGCGGAACCTCTTTCCTGCTGCCTGAATGCCCTGGAGTTGGCCCGACTGGCCCCCACTGAGACCATTGCCATCTGGGGTGGTGGTCCGGCAGGACAGTTGCTGGCCCGTGCCGCAAGCTCCTACGATGCCCTGCCCACGGTGATTGAACCGGACCCGCAACGCAGAGAACTGGCCAAGGGTGTAGCTGAACCGCCTGAGCAGCTATTTGATGTCTGTGTGGTGGCGGTGGGTAACAACGCGGCTTACCAACAGGCCCTGGCGCATCTGACCCCCCGCGGCAGGCTGGTAGTCTTTTCCGGTCTCTCAAAGGAAACTCCCGCTATCACTACTGATTTCAACCAACTGCACTACCTGGAACAGATGGTGGTGGGGGCCTACGGCTGCTGTTATCGCCACGGCAGACAGGCCATCAATCTGCTGCAGTCCGGCAGGCTTGAGGTGCGGGACTTGATCAGCCACCGGATGCCGTTATCCCAGCTGGCTGAGGCCCTGGAGCTGGTTGCCAACCGCCAATGCATGAAGATTCACCTTTACCCGGAGGGATAGCTAATGAAGCCGATGAGTCCGGAACAGTTTGGCGTCCAGATCCAGAGCTTGATTCAAAAACAGCATCTGACCAGGGAGCAGTCCTACCGGATGTTTCGTGAGCTGATGCTGGATCAGCAGAGTCCGTTGCAGCAGGGGGCTTTTCTGGCTGCCCTGACCGCCAAAGGTGAGACCATTGATGAGATTGCCGGGGCCTGGCAGGCCATTGACGAATGTGACACGGTTCATCCCGAAGGCCTGCCTGACCGGCTGTTTGAGAACTCCGGCACCGGTATGGACGGCTTCAAGACCTTTAACG
>Ga0074197_1002954_pt1 | contig 10940 bp, 11 predicted proteins | sample EPASupsiteSAE305_FD_64526 | JGI IMG/M metagenome (GOLD analysis project Ga0074197, IMG submission 64526) | Bioremediated contaminated groundwater microbial communities from EPA Superfund site, New Mexico - SAE3-05 reassembly with SPADES | ecosystem: Environmental > Aquatic > Deep subsurface >...
CATTGCGAGACGAGGTTCAAGCGGGCCAGCGGTCCAACCCGGTACATTCCGCCGGGATAGCCGAGCGGTTTGTAATAGGGAAATTTGAGATAGGTCCAGGGTTCGATCGCCTCGCCGATGAAGGATTGGTAGTCTTCGGCCTCGAGCCGGTCGGCGATCAGTCCGCCGTTGCCGTCGATGATTCGCACCGGGCCGTCGTAATGCTCCAGGCTGTTGTCGCGATTGCCGAGTCCCAGAAACAGGCTGGGAAAACGGGCAAAGACACGGATGTATTCCTCGTACTGTTCCAGCGACTGTTTGAACCGGGCCAGATGTTTGCGTGCGAGTTCCTTGATAGCCGGGATCTCGCTGAGAATGGTCTCGCGCGCCAAAGCCTCCAGGGGGGAGTTGACCCCGCCGGGAACCACCCAGGCCGGGTGGATCCGTCGGCCGGCCAGCCGTTCGATCACCTGCTGCCCGAATTGGCGCAGTCTGATCCCGTCTCGGGCAAATTGGGGATCAGTTGCGGCCATGCCGAAGAAATTCCTCGTTTCCGGCGGATGATCCATGCCTAAAAGCAGATCCGGCGCGGAAAGATAAAAAAAACTGAGGGCATGGGACTGAATAAGTTGGCCGAGATTGAGAATGCGGCGCAGATTTTTGGCGGTCTCCGGGATGGAGACGGCCAGCAGCTGGTCACAGGCCTTGGCTGAAGCCAGTTCGTGGCTGACCGGACAGATGCCGCAGGTGCGCGCCGTCAGCGAGGGCATCTCGAAAAAAGGCCGGCCTTCGATGAATTTCTCAAATCCCCGGATCTGGGTGACCTGGAAATGGGCGTCATGGACTTGGCCCGCTGGTCCCTGGAAGAGGCTGATCTTGGCGTGGCCTTCAATGCGGGTGACCGGCTCGATAGTGATGCGTTTCTCCATGCCGAACTCCTAGGCGCCGAAACGGGTGGTCGCTTGCAGGTCAACTGCCCGGCCGGAGGCCAAAGCGCTGAGGGCGGTAAACAGGGTGTCGGCTGCGGGCGGGCAGCCGGGAATGAACAGGTCCACGGTGACGAAACGATGGAGCGGCAGGGCCTGGTCGTTCAACCGCGGCAGTTCCGCTGCCGGGATCTGCGGGTTGAGCGCCCCGCTCTCGAGATAGACCGTGGTCAGCACCCGGTCCGCGCCGCAGGCATTACGCATGGCCGGGACGTTGCCGGTGACCGCGCAGTCGCCCAGGGCGATAAGCATGCCGGTCCTCTCCCGCACCAGGCGCAGCTTGTGTTCATCCGCAGCCGTGCTCACCGCACCCTCGATACAGGTGATGTCCACCGCCTCGGGAAAGGTCTTGATGTCCACCAGCGGACTGTAGACAAAATCGACCAGGCCGGCCAGGTCGAGCAGCCGCTCGTCCATATCCAAAAGCGACATGTGGCAGCCGGAACAGCCGTCGAGCCAGAGGGTGGCGAGTCGCAGCTTTTTCATCGTCGCTCCGCGTTGCGATTGGCAACCAGGTAGGGGAGGGAGGGGCGTTTTTTGAGCATTTCCGCCACGGATTTGCCTTTTTCAAAGAGGGCTCCGGTCGGGCAGACATGGACGCATTTGCCGCAGCCGGTGCAAGTTTCCGAGTCGCCCCAGGGGGTGTCGAAATCCGAGACGATCAGGCTGCGGATGCCGCGATTTTTTACATCCCAGGTGTGCGCCCCTTCAATTTCGCCGCAGACCCGCACGCAGCGGGTGCAGAGGATGCAGCGGTTGGGGTCGAGTACAAAGCGACCGTGGCTGGCATCGACCGCCAGGGCCGGATAGCGATACGGAAAATCGATATGATCGATCCCTAATTCGCGGGCGAGGTCCTGCAGCTCGCAGTGGCCGTTGGAAACGCAGACCGCGCAGACATGGTTGCGCTCGGAAAAAAGCAGTTCAACGATCTTGCGCCGGTAATGGAGCAGGCGCTCGGAGTGGGTGGTGATCTCCATGCCCTCCTGGATCCGAGTGACGCAGGCGGGCTGCAGTCTGGAGCTGCTGGCAATCTCGACCATGCACAGCCGGCAGGAACCCTGGGCGGAAAGCCCTTCCAGATAACAGAGGGTGGGGATGGGGATCGCGTTTTCTCGGGCCACCTCAAGGATGGTCTCCTCGGCCAGGCCGCTGACCGGACGGCCGTTGATGGTCAGGGTAAGGATTTGGGCGCTCATGATTTGTCCTCCGGGGACGGCGGGATGGGGTCCACGATCCGGTCGAGGTATTCCCGGCGGAAATAGCGCAGCGTGCTGAGCACCGGATTGGGGGCCGATTGGCCGAGACCGCAGAGGCTGGTGTTTTTTACCAGGTCGCAGAGCATCTCCAGAGAGGCGAGGTCGGCGCGGGTGGCCCGGTATCCGCAGAATTTTGTCAGCAGATCGAAGATCTGGGCGGTCCCCACCCGGCAGGGAATGCATTTGCCGCAGGATTCATCCCGGCAGAATTGCATGAAGTATTTGACGATTTCCACCATGCTCGAGGTTTCGTCGATGACGATCATGCCGCCCGAGCCCATAATCGATCCCAGCGCACCCAAGCTTTCATAGCTGACCGGGGTGTCGAGGTGTTCGGCCGGGATACAACCGCCCGAGGGGCCGCCGGTCTGGATGGCCTTGAAGGCATGACCGCCGGGGATACCGCCGCCGATTTCAAAGACGATTTCACGCAGGGTCGTGCCCATGGGCACTTCGATCAGGCCGGTGTGGCTGATCTTGCCGGTGAGGGCAAAGACCTTGGTGCCCTTGCTTTTTTCCGTGCCCAAACCGGCGAACCAGGCCGCGCCCCGGTTGATGATCGGGGGGATATTGGCAAAGGTTTCGACATTGTTGATCAGGGTGGGGCTGCCCCAGAGCCCTTTTTCCGCAGGGTAAGGGGGACGGGGCCGGGGAAGACCGCGTCTCCCCTCGATCGATTCGAGCAGGGCGGTTTCCTCGCCGCAGACAAAAGCACCGGCGCCCAGACGAATCTGGAGGTTGAGGTTAAAGGCCCCGCCGCAGATGGCATGCCCCAGCAGGTTCTTCCGTTCGGCCTCGCGGATAGCGAGTTTCAGCCGTTTGACGGCCAGCGGGTATTCGGCCCGTACATAAATGTAGCCGCAGTCCGCTCCGACCGCGTAGGCGGCGATGATCATTCCCTCCAGAACCGCATGCGGCGTGCTTTCCAGGATGGAGCGGTCCATGAAGGCACCCGGGTCGCCTTCGTCGGCGTTGCAGACCAGATACTTCTTCTTTCCCGTGGCCTTGGCAACGGTGGACCATTTGAGGCCGGTGGGATAGCCCGCCCCGCCGCGGCCGCGCAGACCGCTTTCCTGGATCTCACGGATGATATCAGTTGGCCGCATCTCGGTAATGGCTTTGAAGACCGCCGTATAACCGCCCGCTGCCAGATAGTCGTCGATACTTTCCGGATCGATCCGCCCGGAGAGGGCTAATACATTTTTGTGCTGTCTGGTGAAAAAAGGAAGGGTGGCGGGCAGCAGCAGCCGTTGTATCGGCTGTTTGCCCAGGGCGGCGATGATCTCGGCCGCATCTCCAGGGGTTACGGTCTGGTAGGAGGTTTCCTCCGGCAGAACGAGGACCACTGGACCGAGGGCGCAGAGTCCCATGCATCCGACTTTCCGCACCAGGATCTGTTGTTCCAGGCCTTGGGCGGCGATAATCTCTCGCAAAGCCGCGATAATCTCTTCGTTGTGCAGGCAGCCCAGGCCGGCGCAGACCAGGATGTGATGGGCAAAGCCGTCCAGGAATTGCCGCCGGGTTGCCGCCTGCCGTTCCAGTTCTTCACGCTGCATTGCCCAACCACTCCGTAATGATTGCGGTTGTTTCCGCAAAGCTGGTTTTACCGGTGATGGTCCCGTCCGGGACGATTACCGGGGCCAGGGCGCAGGCGCCGAGACAGCGGACCTCAACAAGCGAGAGCCGGTTGTCCGGGGTGGTCTCGCCCGGAATCAGGCCAAAATGTTCCTGCATCCATGCAAGGATCCTGTCGTTGCCTTTGACGTGGCAGGCGGTGCCGGTGCAGACCACCAGGGTATGTTCTCCCCTCGGTTTCGTGTTGAAATGATTATAAAAAGTGGTGACTCCGTAGACCTTGCTCGGCGGGACCTGCAAGCGGTTGGCGATGTATCTGAGGGTGTCGGTGTCCAGATAGCCAAAGACCTCCTGAGCGGCGTGCAGGGTTTCAATGAGGGCATCCGGTCGGTAATCGTGGCGTTGCATGGCCCGATCAAGGGATTTCCATCGTGGATCCGCCGATGGTTGGCTGGGTTGGGTGCAGGGCATGCGGTGGCTCCTTTGCAAAAAAGGATAATTGATCGCGCCGGGGACAGCGGATCAAGCGCATCTTTTCCTATTTTGGCGACAGTTGCAACGCTTCTTTTGTGCGCATCCATTCAAGAGCGGCGCTCTCTCTTCCTTTTTGCAGGTTTATGTACATATTTGTCATTTATTAATAAAAAAAATTACAACGGTGAGTTGTCGTTATGCCACATATGTCGGGATAGAGAGATAAAACCATTTATCTGGTTAAAATAAAAGTAAATTTAAATAAAATAAAGATTGGCATCTCTATTGCTAAAGCAAGGTATGTTTATTCGGCATCCCCAAAACAACCGGCCTCAATAAGACGAATTAAAAAAAAGGGGGGAAGGGTAGGAGAAGATGCAGAGGCTGTTTGGGGATGATCATCGGTCAGGAGCGGCCAGGAGGCGGTTCAAGTCCGGTATCGCGAGCCGTGGCAGGCGGAATTATTGAAATCGATAGCAATACCGGCGGGTGGGCCAAGGGTTCGGTTTGGTCGGCATCGCTAGCGATTTCAACATCAGGTGCATCGGATTGTAACCGATAGAAGTTTTAACCATCATGGCAGGGGCGGAGACGCTTAATGACTGCCGGAAAAGGAGTGATCCATGAAATTTGTCAGTGCGATAATTAAACCCTTCAAGTTGAACGAGGTGCGGGAAAGTCTGACTGCGCTCGGCGTCAAAGGCGTGACCGTGACGGAAGTCAAGGGCTTCGGCCGTCAGAAAGGTCATACCGAAATGTACCGTGGAGCGGAATATGTCATCGAGTTTCTCCCTAAATTGAAGATTGAGGTAGCAATCGATGACAGTCAGCTCGAGCAGGTGGTCGAAGGGATCAAGAAGTCAGCCAACACCGGCAAAATCGGCGACGGCAAGATTTTTGTTTTCGATCTCGAACAGGTAACGCGCATCAGAACCGGCGAATCCGGTCCCGAAGCACTTTGATCAATAGGGAGCCTTCAATGAAAAAAATAATCGTTTTCTCTTCTCTGATGTTGGCGGTCCTGGCCGTCATGGCTGTTGGCACCGGTTTTGCCGAGGAGGCAGCTGCAGTGGTTGCAGCTCCAGTTCCGAATAAGGGCGATACCGCCTGGATGATCGTCTCCACCCTCCTGGTCACCCTGATGACCATTCCCGGCCTGGCCCTTTTCTATGGTGGACTGGTGCGCAGCAAAAACATGCTTTCCGTGCTGATGCAGGTGTTTACCGTTTTTTCACTCTGCATGGTTCTCTGGGTTATTTACGGCTACAGTGTGGCTTTCACCGAGGGGAACGCCTTTTTCGGCGGGTTCAGTAAAATTCTCCTCAAGGGGATCACCGTGGATTCGGTCGCTGCCACCTTCAGCAAGGGTGTTGTCATCCCCGAGTTGGTTTACGCCTTTTTCCAGGCCACCTTTGCCGCCATTACTCCGGCGTTGATTCTGGGTGCCTTTGCCGAGCGGATGAAATTTTCCGCGGTACTCGCTTTTATCGTCCTTTGGTTCAGTTTTGCTTATCTGCCGATTGCGCACATGGTCTGGTATTGGGCAGGTCCTGACGCCTATACCGATGCCGCCGCCGGGGAAAAAGCTTTAGCCACAGCCGGCTTCTTGTTCCAGAAAGGCGCGATTGACTTCGCCGGTGGTACGGTTGTTCATATCAACGCCGCCATAGCCGGTCTGATCGGCGCCTTCATGGTCGGTAAGCGGGTTGGTTACGGCAAGGAATCCATGGCCCCGCACAGCCTGACCATGACCATGATCGGTGCCTGTCTCCTGTGGGTAGGGTGGTTCGGCTTCAACGCCGGTTCCAACCTGGAAGCCAACGGTCTCGCCGGCCTGGCCTTCGGCAACACCATGCTGGCAACGGCGGCAGCAGCTCTTTCATGGACCTTTACCGAGTGGATTATTAAAGGCAAACCTTCCATGCTGGGTGCTGCTTCCGGTGCGGTAGCCGGTCTGGTTGCGGTTACCCCGGCCTGTGGGTGGGTCGGCATCGGCGGCGCCTTGGTTATCGGTTTGCTTGCCGGTATCATCTGCCTCTGGGGTGTTAATGGTCTCAAGCGTATGCTCGGGGCAGACGATGCCCTGGACGTCTTCGGTGTCCATGGTGTTGGTGGTATGCTGGGCGCTATTCTCACCGGCATCTTCGCCGATCCCGCGCTCGGTGGTGTAGGCGTCTATGACTATGTGGCCAACAAAGTGGCGGACTATTCCATTGCCACCCAGCTCACCAGCCAGATGTGGGCCATCGGCACCACCATCCTCTGGTCCGGTATCGTTTCCCTCGTTGCCTATAAGCTGGTTGATATGACCATTGGCCTGCGGGTAACCGAAGAGGAAGAGCGGGAAGGTCTGGATACGGTCAGCCACGGTGAATCCGCTTATCATAACTAAGTAACGAAAGAGTCTTTCACCTGTCATTAAATCGGGCACTCATCAGGGTGCCCGATCTTTTTTCAATCGCCCGCGCAATTTTCATTGATTGTGTTGCCGGCGAGCCTTGTCGTCCTGCAACACAATTTGCAATAACCGTCCAAGTAGTTTATGCTGGCCGCCAAAATACAGTCCAAACGAGACGGTTTTTCTGCCCTTGGTAACAATCTTATCTGCAGGTGAAAAATGATCAATAAAGTGATTTTAATCGGTAATTTGGGTGCGGATCCCGAAATCCGCTACACGCAGAACGGCGCCGCCGTGGCCAGCTTTACCGTTGCAACCACGGAGAAGTGGAAAGGTCAGGACGGTCAGATGCAGGAGTCTACTGAATGGCATCGGATCATTGCCTGGCAGCGGCTCGCTGAAATCTGCGGTGAATATCTTTCCAAGGGTTCCAGGGTCTATATCGAGGGTAAGCTGCAGACCAGAAAGTGGAAGGATCAGAGTGGCAACGATCGCTACACCACCGAGATTGTCGCCCGTGAAATGAAAATGCTCTCATCCCGAACCTCGAGCGGCGGAAGCGGTGAATCCGGCTCCGCTTACGGCAGCGGGGAATCTTTTCAAGAGCCGCCGCCAATGGGGGAGGATGTCCCCTTTTGAGCCTCGTTTTAAGTGATAGAATGCAATGCCCGGACTGATCCCTGATCGTCCGGGCATTTTTATGGCTGCTGAGTATCTGCCATGCTGTTGATGCACCATTGTATCAAATCCGGTGACAACCGGGCTGTTATGAAAAGAGTGTTTTTTAAGAGATGATTCGCAATAAAGGAGGATAATTATGTCAGAATTCAAAGATGTTACGGTTGTGAGAGAGGCAAATGTCTATTTTGACGGCAAAGTGACCAGTCGGTCCGTCGTTTTTGCCGACGGATCTAAAAAAACTTTAGGGATCATGCTTCCCGGGGAATACACCTTTAATACCGATCTTGCTGAAATTATGGAGATCTTTGCAGGCGACCTCGATGTGCTCCTGCCGGGGGAAAAGGATTGGAAGACCGTGAAGGGCGGAGAATCGTTCGAGGTTCCCGGTCAATCGAAATTCAGTCTCAAGGTGAAAAACCTTACCGACTACTGCTGTTCATTTATCAAAGGTTGATAATAAGGATCGTTCTGTTTTTTCAAAGAACGAAAAGATAACGGTTTTTCGGGTGAATGGTTCCTGTATTCGTTTTTTGAAAACGTGGCTCGGTCTTGATCTGACTCATTAATTTTGTGCTTCCTGCTTTATCGGGGTAGTTACGCACCCCGGGGTGTCATCGATAATGTATCGGGCGTTGATGGGTTTTTTCCGTGCGATTCCGTTTACGGGATCGTCCTCACTTTGCGGAAACTATTTTTCTTGACAGATGATACCGGTACCGGTAATGAATAGCCGTTCATTTTAATCGTCTGCAATAACCTGCTGTTCACAAGCAGGTTTCGTTTATTCTATTATGTCTAAGGGAGAGGTCTGATTCATGGTAACGGAACTGGTTCTTTCAGCAATAACCCTGATCGGAATTGCTTTCATTATCCCGCTGTTTATGCTGGCGACCAAGGTCTTCGGGCCCCGAGCCGGCGGAAAGGCGAAAAACGATCCTTACGAAAGTGGCGTCAAGCGCATGATCGGACTGGCTGAGCAGAAATTCAGCGTCAAGTTTTACCTGCTTGCCATTCTGTTTCTTCTGTTTGATATAGAGGCGGTTTTCATGTACCCATGGGCAGTGAGTGTCCGCGAACTGGGATGGTTCGGGTTCACGGAGATGGTTGTGTTCATGCTACTGCTTTTAACTGGACTTATTTATATTCTTAAGAAAGGGGTGCTCAATTGGCGTTAGGATTAGAAGCAAGTCTAGGTGATTCGGTACTTACCACCAAGTTGGATGCAGTCATCAATTGGGGGCGTGAGTACTCTCTGTGGCCGTTTGTATTCGGAACCGCCTGCTGTGCGATCGAATTTATGAGTGCCGCCGCAAGTCAGCTTGATATTTCCCGCTGGGGCGCCGAGGTTGTTCGTTTCTCGCCCCGGCAGGCTGACCTGTTGCTCGTTTGCGGAACCATCAGTTACAAGCAGGCACCGATTCTCAAACAAATTTATGAACAGATGCCCGAACCCAAATGGGTTGTAGCAATGGGTGCTTGTGCCAGTTCCGGCGGAATTTATGACAACTACTGCACGGTCCAGGGCATTGACACAATCATCCCGGTAGATGTCTACATCTCAGGGTGCCCTCCCCGGCCCGAGGCGGTTCTTGATGCGTTGATGAAAATTCAAGACCAGATCAAGGGTGAAAGTGTGCTGAACGATCGCCACAAAGACTTTAAAGGGATTCTCGATTGATATGAATACGACGGCGCTAGAATTAATCCAGGCCGCGTTTCCGGATGTGACCTGCACGGCCAATCTGGATGCAGTGGTTCTCACCGTGCAGCCTGAGCATCTTGAACAAACGCTCGCCCGCCTGAAGAATGATCCGGCTTTGAATTTCGGCCTGCTCCTTGATGTGACCGCGGTCGATTATCTCGATTATCCGGTGCAGCAGGCGGCACGATTTTCGGTGGTTTATAACCTCCGGAGCTGGGAAAAGAACATGGTGGTACAGGTCAAAACACCTGTTGCCGATCCTGAAATCGGGATTCCGACCGCCACGCACCTCTGGGGCTCAGCCAACTGGGGCGAACGCGAGGTTTTTGACCAGTACGGTATCAATTTCCAGGGACATCCGGACCTGCGGCGAATCCTCAATCACTGGCAGTTTCAAGGGCATCCTTTGCGGAAAGATTATGCCATTGAAAAGGGTCAGATCTGTTACGAGACCGATAGCCTGGAAAAAGAAATCAAGGCGCGGCTCCAGCAGAAGGGTTTGGACCAGACGACCATGGAGGATATCAATACTGAGATCATGTATCTCAATATCGGACCTTCCCATCCCGCGACCCATGGTGCCATCCGTATTCTGACCGCTCTGGACGGCGAAACCATCCTCGCAAACGTCAACGAAATCGGATATCTGCATCGGGGTTTCGAAAAAACCGCTGAAAATCGGACCTACAATCAGGTTATCCCGCTGACCGACCGACTCAACTACTGCTCGGCGCTGATGAATAACATTGCCTATGCGAAGGCAGTGGAATCATGGCTCGGGGTTGAAATCACCGAGCGCGCCAAATTCATGCGGGTTATTCTCTCCGAATTTTTCCGCGTCCAGGATCATCTCGTTTGCATTGCCGCCAATCTGGTTGATATGGGCGGTTTGACCAACTACTGGTACCTGTATAACGAGAAAGAAGCTTCCTATGATTTTATCAGCCGATTGACCGGTGCGCGGCTCACCAGTTCCTTTACGAGAATCGGCGGGATGTACCGCGATTTTTATGAGGGCTGGGAAGCCGACATGGAAAATCATATACGCGGCATTGAGAAGGGCGTAAGCGATTCGATGAAACTGGTTTGTAAAAACCGGATCGTTCAGGATCGGACCCAGAACGTCTGCGTCATGTCGGCTGAAAAAGCCTTGTCGTATGGGTATACCGGCCCTTGCCTCCGTGCCAGCGGCGTTCCTTTCGATCTGCGCAAGGACAACCCCTACTATCATTATGAAGCCTTTGATTTCACGGTTCCCGTCGGTACCAAAGGGGATATCTACGATCGGGTAATGATCCGGTTTGAAGAAATATTCCAGAGCATCAGCATTATCCGGCAGGCGATGAAAATGATTCCCAAGGGGTCGGTCTTCATCAGCAACAACAACATCGTTTTGCCCCCCAAACAGGAAGTCTATTCCAATATCGAAGGGCTCGCCAGTCACTTCAAGCTCATTTTTGAAGGGGTGAAAACTCCGGTCGGTGAGTGGTACGACTCCTTTGAGGCAGCGAATGGCGAATTGGGATTTTACTTCGTTTCCGACGGTTCCGGGCAACCCTATAAATGTAAAGTGCGGCCGCCTTGCTTTTACATGATGAGTGGTTTTCATGAAATGGTTGAAGGAGAAATGATAGCGGATGCAGTTATCAATCTTGGCAGCATCAATATTATTGGCGGAGAGTTGGACAGATGAGTGATCGATCACAGCTAATAGAAACGGGAAAACCGTTCACTTTTGATGCGCAGCGAGATGCGGAATTTGAACGGCTGGTACCACGATATCCCACGAGAGAATCTTTAATTCTGCCTTCGCTGTGGCTTGTTCAAGAACAGGAAGGATGGAGCAGCGCCGAGGGCATTGCCTATATCGCCGATCGGGTCCGGGC